>VYME01000086.1_pt1 | contig 101937 bp, 95 predicted proteins | sample 5115281 | NCBI WGS metagenome assembly VYME01 (sample SAMN12291780, study PRJNA351875) | freshwater metagenome | isolation source: freshwater lake | place: USA: Michigan, Wintergreen Lake | collected 2013-08-08
TCATCGCACGCAAGCTCGCTCGCATCGCCTGGGGCATCTTCCGATCCGGTAAAGACTTCGATCCAGAAGTTCTTCGCGCGAGGGCTGGTGCTGCGACATAGGATCTCCTACAGGTGACCGTGGCCCGCGTTCCCGGAACTGAAACGCCGTTGCAGGCACGACGAGGCAAAGCCTCCACATCCGAGGGTTTCCCCAGCCCTTAGCCCTTAGCCCCTCAGAACAAGAAATACCTCTGCGCCATCGGCAACACCTTCGCCGGTTCGCATCGCAGCAGCACGCCGTCCGCGCGTACGTCGTACGTCTGCGCGTTAACCTCCATCTTCGGCATCGCGCCGTTGTGCGGCAGGTCGGACTTCCGCAGGGTCCGCGTCCCGCGCACCGGCACCAGACGCTTCGCGAGACCCAGTTGCTGGCCGATCCCTGCCTCCGCCGCGAGGGCCGAGACGAACGTCACGCTCGTGGTGGAGAGCGCGCGGCCGTACGCCGCGAACATCGGGCGGAAGTGCACCGGCTGCGGTGTCGGGATCGACGCGTTCGGGTCGCCCATCGCCGCGGCGGCGATGGCACCGCCCTTCAGGATCAGGCTCGGCTTCACGCCGAAGAACGCCGGCTTCCACAGCACGAGGTCCGCGAGCTTGCCGGGTTCGATCGACCCGACTTCGTGCGCGATGCCGTGGGAAAGCGCCGGATTGATCGTGTACTTCGCGATGTAGCGCTTCACGCGCGCGTTGTCGTTGTCGCCGCGCTCGCCGGGCAACGCACCGCGTTGCACCTTCATCTTGTGGGCGGTCTGCCACGTCCGCAGCACGACCTCGCCGACGCGGCCCATCGCCTGGGAGTCGGAGGACATCATCGAGATGGCGCCCATGTCGTGGAGGATGTCCTCGGCGGCGATGGTCTGCGGCCGGATGCGCGATTCCGCAAACGCGACGTCCTCGGGGATGCCCGGGTCGAGGTGATGGCACACCATCAGCATGTCAAGGTGTTCCTCGAGCGTGTTGACGGTGAAGGGGCGCGTGGGATTCGTGGACGACGGCAGGACGTTCGCTTCGCCGACGACCTTGATGATGTCCGGTGCGTGGCCGCCGCCCGCGCCTTCCGTGTGGAACGTGTGGATCGTGCGGCCCTTGAAGGCCGCGATGGTGGTCTCGACGAAGCCGGATTCGTTCAGCGTGTCGGTGTGGATCGCGACCTGCACATCCGTGCGGTCCGCGACCTCGAGACACGCATCGATGGCGGCAGGCGTCGTGCCCCAGTCCTCGTGCAGCTTCAGCGACATGGCGCCGGCGGCCACCTGCTCCTCGATCGGACCGGTCAGGCTCGCGTTGCCCTTGCCCATGAAGCCGAGGTTCATCGGGAAGGCTTCCGCGGCTTCGAGCATGCGGTGGATGTGCCACGGCCCCGGCGTGCAGGTGGTCGCGTTCGTGCCCGTCGCAGGTCCGGTGCCACCACCCAGCATCGTGGTGACGCCCGACATCAGCGCCTCCTCGATCTGCTGCGGGCAGATGAAGTGGATGTGCGAGTCGATGCCGCCCGCGGTGACGATCATGCCTTCGCCCGCGATGACTTCGGTCGCTGCGCCCACCGGGATCGTCACGCCGGGCTGCACGTCCGGGTTGCCCGCCTTGCCGATGCGCCAGATGCGGCCGCCCTTCAGGCCGATGTCGGCCTTCACGATGCCGGTGTAGTCGACGATGAGGGCGTTGGTGATCACGGTGTCGGCGACATCGGCCGACATGCGCTGACCCTGGCCCATGCCGTCGCGGATCACCTTGCCGCCGCCGAACTTCACTTCCTCGCCGTAGATCGTGTGGTCGTGCTCGACCTCGATCCAGAGATCGGTGTCGGCAAGCCGCACCTTGTCGCCCGTGGTCGGGCCGTACATGCCTGCATAGGACGCGCGATCGATGCGGGTGCTCATGGCTCGAGCCTCCCGGCGACGCGGCCCTGGAAGCCGTGGACGATGCGATCGCCGGTGTAGGCGACGAGTGTCACGTCGCGCGTCTGACCCGGTTCGAATCGCACCGCGGTGCCGGCGGGAATGTCGAGGCGCATGCCGCGCGCGGCGGCGCGGTCGAACGCGAGCGCGTCGTTCGTCTCGAAGAAGTGATAGTGCGACCCGACCTGCACGGGCCGGTCGCCGCCGTTCGTGACCGACAGCTTCACGGTCGGCCGGCCGGCATTGAGTTCGATGTCGCCGGGGGCTGTCCTGATTTCACCAGGGATCATGGCTTGCGCGCTCCGTTCGCGGGTGATCGGTGGAGCGGTGCCTGGGGCGACATGCGCGGAGGCCGCGCAGGGACCACCGGCACCGCCCGGACTTCACGGGATGGGGTTGTGGACGGTCACCAGCTTCGTGCCGTCCGGGAACGTGGCCTCGACCTGGATCTCGGGGATCAGTTCGGCCACGCCTTCCATGACGTCGTCGCGGGCAAGCAGCGTGGTGCCGTAGCTCATGAGGTCGGCGACGGAGCGGCCGTCGCGCGCGCCTTCCATCACGCCGGCCGTGATGAACGCCACGGCCTCGGGGTAGTTCAACTTCAGGCCGCGCGCCTTGCGCCGCTCGGCGAGCAGGGCGGCGGTGAAAATCAGCAGCTTGTCCTTGTCTCTCGGGGACAGATCCATCGTTCCAGACTCCAGGCGTCGGTGAACCTCGGGACCAAGATCGTCGGGGCCGATCTCGCGACCGGGATCCCGACTACACGGCGAGCAGCGAGCGCACGTTCTCGCGCTCCATCTCCTCGCCCGCCCCGCTTTTTACCACGACGCCCCGGTTGAGGACCACGTAGTGATCGGCAAGATCGCGCGCGAAGTCGTAGTACTGCTCGACCAGGAGGATCGCCATGTCGCCGCGCTGCGCGAGCTTGCGGATCGCGCGCTCGATGTCCTTGATGATCGACGGCTGGATGCCTTCCGTCGGCTCGTCGAGGATCAGCACGCGCGGCCGCATCGCGAGCGCCCGCCCGATCGCGAGCTGCTGCTGCTGACCACCGGAGAGGTCGCCACCGCGCCGCTGACGCATGTCGTTCAGCACGGGGAACATCTCCCAGATCTCGGGCGGGAGGTCCTTCAGTGCGCCGGAGGGCTTGCCCGCCAGCCCCATCATGAGGTTCTCCTCGACGGTGAGCCGCGGAAAGATCTCGCGCCCCTGCGGGACGTAACCCACGCCGAGACGGGCGCGGGAAAAGGGCGAGAGCGTCGTGATGTCCTGCCCGTCGAGCGTGATCTTCCCGGCGCGCACCTTCTCGACGCCCATCAGGCACTTCAGCAGCGTCGTCTTGCCGACGCCGTTGCGGCCGAGGAGCGTCGTGACGGCACCGATCGGCACGTCGAACGAGACGTCGCGCAGGGTGTGGCTGCTGCCGTAGTAGTGATCGAGATGCGAGAGGCTCAGCATGGGCGTGCCTCCGGATGGCGCGGATGTCTAGCGTCCAAGGTACACCTCGATCACGCGGTCGTTGTTCTTCACCTCGTCCAGCGAGCCTTCCGCCAGGACGGAGCCCTCGTGCAGCACCGTCACCGTCTTGGCGATCGTGCCGATGAAGTCCATGTCGTGCTCGACGACGATGAGCGTGTGGCTGCCGGCCAGCGTGAGGAACAGCTCGGCGGTGCGCGCCGTCTCGTGGTCGGTCATGCCTGCCGCGGGTTCGTCGAGCAGCAGGAGCTTGGGTTCCTGCATGAGCAGCATCCCGATCTCGAGCCACTGCTTCTGACCGTGCGACAGCGTCCCCGCCGGGCGCCCGGCCTGGTCCTGCAGCCGGATCATCTCGAGCGTCTCGCCGATGTGCGCGAGATCGTCGCCCGACAGCTTCGCGCGGAGGCTCGCCCGGACGCGCTTGTCCGTCTTCATGGCGAGTTCCAGGTTCTCGACCACGGAGAGGTTCTCGAACACCGTGGGCTTCTGGAACTTGCGGCCGATGCCCTCGTGGGCGATCTCGGCCTCGGTGAGGCGCGTGAGGTCGATGGTCTGGCCGAAGTAGGCCGTGCCTTCGTCGGGCCGGGTCTTGCCCGTGATGACGTCCATCATCGTCGTCTTGCCGGCCCCGTTGGGCCCGATGATGCAGCGCAGTTCGCCGGTCTCGATGGTGAGCGTGAGCTTGTTCAGCGCGCGGAAGCCGTCGAAGCTCACGCCGATGTCCTCGAGGTACAGGATCGGACCGTGGCTCGTGTCGACGCCCTCGCCCATCATGCGGCCCTGCGATGTCGTGCCGCTCTTCAGCTCGTCGGTGAGGTCGATGGCGGGGTTCATTTGGCGGCGCCCTCCTTCGTCGTCCTGCGGTTGATCCAGCCCGCGATGCCGTGGGGCAGGAAGAGGGTGACGGCGACGAACAGGATGCCCAGGAAGAACAGCCAGTACTCGGGGAACGACTGCGTGAAGAAGCTCTTCGCGCCGTTGACGACGCCGGCCCCGATGATCGGGCCGAGCAGCGTGCCGCGACCGCCCACCGCGACCCAGATCGCGATCTCGATGGAGTTGGCGGCCGACATCTCGCTCGGGTTGATGATGCCCACCTGCGGGACGTACAGCGCACCGGCGATGCCGCAGAGCACGGCCGAGAGGGTCCAGATCGACAGCTTGTACCAGAGCGGGTTGTAGCCCGAGAACATCAGCCGGCTCTCGGAGTCGCGGATCGCCGTCAGCACGCGCCCGAACTTCGAGCGCACCAGCGCACGGGTCAAGACCAGGCACCCGGCGAGGTACAGCCCCGACAGCCCGAACAATGCCGCACGCGTGCTCGGATCCGAGATGCGGAATCCGAGGATGCGCTTGAAGTCGGTGAACCCGTTGTTGCCGCCGAACCCGGTGTCGTTGCGGAAGAAGAGCAGCATGAAGGCGAAGGTGAGCGCCTGCGTGATGATCGAGAAGTACACGCCCTTGATCCGCGAGCGGAAGGCGAAGTACCCGAACACGAACGCGAGCAGCCCCGGCACGACGATCACGAGCAGCGCCGCATACCAGAAGTGGTCGGTGAACGACCAGTACCAGGGGTACGCCTTCCAGTCGAGGAACACCATGAAGTCCGGCAGATCGCTCTGGTACTGGCCTTCGCGCCCGATCATCCGCATGAGATACATGCCGAAGGCGTAGCCGCCGAGAGCGAAGAACACGCCGTGGCCCAGGCTGAGAATGCCGGTGTAGCCCCAGATGAGGTTCATCGCGACGGCCACCACGCAGTAGCACATGATCTTTCCGATCAGCGTGACGGAGTAGGCCGAGAGGTGCAACGGACTCGACTCGGGCACGGCGAGGAACAGCACCGGCACGAGCACGGCCACGGCGAGCACGAACGCGATGAGCGCCGTCCAGCCCTTCCCGGTGAACAGGGGCTCGACGCCGGGGATCTTGAAGGTCGTCGTCATCTCAGGCCTCCACGGACCGGCCCTTGAGGGCGAACAGCCCCTGCGGACGCTTCTGGATGAACGCGATGATGAGCACGAGGATCAGGATCTTCGTGGGCACGGCGCCGACGAACGGCTCGAGGAACTTGGCGGCGACACCCAGACCCAGCGCGGCGTACACCGTGCCGATCAACTGGCCCACGCCACCCAGCACCACCACCATGAACGAATCGATGATGTAGCTCTGGCCGAGATCGGGGCCGACGTTGCCGATCTGCGAGAGCGCGCAGCCGGCGAGCCCGCCGATGCCCGATCCGAGACCGAACGCCATCAGGTCCACTCGCCCGGTGTGCACACCCATGCAGGAGGCCATCGGGCGGTTCTGCGTGACGCTGCGCACGAAGAGACCGAGGCGCGTGCGCGTCAGCATCAGCCACACGAGCACCAGCACGACGATCGAGAAGGCGATGATCACGATGCGGTTGTAGGGGAGCACGAGGCTGGACAGCTCGATGCCGCCGCTCATCCAGCTGGGGTTCGCCACCTCGACGTTCTGCGCACCGAAGAGCGTGCGCACGAGCTGGATCAGGAAGAGGCTGATGCCCCACGTCGCGAGCAGCGTCTCGAGCGGTCGTCCGTAGAGCCAGCGGATCACCGTGCGCTCCAGCGCCATGCCCACGAGTGCAGCAGCGAGGAACGCGACGGGAAGCGCGGCCGGCAGGTACCAGTCGATCGCACCCGGGAAATGCGTGCGGAACACCTGTTGCGTCGCGTAGGTCGCGTAGGCGCCGATCATCAGCATCTCGCCGTGCGCCATGTTGATGACGCCGAGCAGGCCGTAGGTGATCGCGAGACCCAGCGCCGCCAGCAACAGGATGCTGCCGAGGCTGACACCTGCGAACAGCCGACCGGCGTAGTCGTACATCAGGAGGCGGCGCTCGATGGCGCCCATCGCGGTCGCGGCGGCTTCGCGGACCTGGAGGTCCGTCTCGCGCCACTCGCCGGCATCGGTCTTCTCGATGAGCGGTTGAAGCAGCGTCTTCACCTTGCCGTCGCGGGCCTCGGCCAGCACGGCGATCGCCTCGAGGCGTCGCTTGGGGTCGGTGCTCACGAGCTTCGCGGCGGCTTCCGACTGGCGCAGCACCTCGCGGATCTCGGGCACGGTCTCGGCGGCGAGCGCCTTGGCGATCACGGGGAGCACCGCCTCGGTGGGCTCGATCCCCCGGGCGGCTTCCAGACGTTCCTTGGGGTCCTTCGAAAGGATCCGGAGCACGGCGACGGCGGACTCCACCTGCGCACGCAAACGGTTGTTGATGGTGATCTTCTCGAGATCGTCGGGCTCGGTGTCGAGCGCCTGACCCGTCAGCGCGTCGGTGAGACTTCCGCGCTCCTTGATGACGTACTGCTTGGCGGGCGTGACGCGCAGGAGACCGTCGCGCAACGCGGAGAGTAGAGCGAGGGCCTGCGGATCACCCGAGGCGGCGATCGCCTCGATGGCGGCGCCGCGTTCCGAGGATTCCTCGGAGAGCAGACCCGCGGCAATGGCTGCATCGACTGCAGCGCCGGCGTGGCCGGACAGAAGCATGGCAAACGTCAGCGCCAACGACGCGCAGACGCGATGCCACCGCTCCCTGAATGACGGGATGGTAGGCACGATTCCCCCTGTGACGACCCGCGCGCCGCCAAACGGCGCGCGGACCTGTCTTGTGCGAACTCCGTAACGGGAAGGCACCGGAGTGCCTCCCATGTCGGCGCCTTAGGCGTCTGTCGGGCTCAGGATGACTCGGCTGCAACGGTGGGTGAGCGGTCCATATCTCGCCCGCCGTTTCGCAAACGACCACCTGAGTCCGACAGGCGCCTGGGCGCCTGTCGCTCAGAGCTTCTGCTTGTTTTCGTTGCCGGCGATGAACGGGCTCCACGGCTGCGCGCGGATCGGACCCTTCGTCGCCCATACCACGTCGAACTGACCGTCACCCTGCACTTCGCCGATCATCACGGGCTTGTGGAGGTGATGGTTGGTTTCGTCCATCTTGAGGACGAAGCCGGACGGCGCCTTGAACGTCTGGCCGCCCATTGCCTTGCGGACCTTGTCCACTTCGACCGAGCCTGCCTTCTTCGCGGCCTGCGCCCACATGTGGATGCCGACGTACGTGGCTTCCATCGGGTCGTTGGTCACGACGGTGTCGAGGTTCGGGACGTTGTTGGCCTTGGCCCACGCCTTGTACTGCTTGATGAAGGCGGTGTTCTGCGGGTTCTTCACCGACATGAAGTAGTTCCACGCGGCCAGGTGACCCACCAGCGGCTTCGTGTCGACGCCGCGAAGTTCTTCTTCACCCACGGAGAACGCGACGACCGGCACGTCGGTGGCCTTCAAGCCCTGGTTGCCCAGTTCCTTGTAGAAGGGCACGTTGGAGTCGCCGTTGATCGTGGAGATCACGGCCGTCTTCTTGCCTTCGCCCGCGAACTTCTTGATCTTCGCGATGATGGTCTGGTAGTCGCTATGGCCGAAGGGCGTGTAGTCCTCCATGATGTCGGCTTCGGCGATGCCCTTGCTCTTCAGGAAGGCGCGGAGAATCTTGTTCGTGGTGCGCGGATACACGTAGTCGGTGCCGAGCAGCACGAAGCGCTTGGCGGAGCCGCCGTCCTTGCTCATCAGATACTCGACGGCGGGGATGGCCTGCTGGTTCGGCGCGGCGCCGGTGTAGTACACGTTCTGGGAGAGTTCCTCGCCCTCGTACTGCACGGGGTAGAACAGCAGGCTGTTCAGTTCCTCGAACACCGGCAGCACCGACTTGCGCGACACGGACGTCCAGCAGCCGAAGACGACGGACACCTTGTCCTGCGTGATCAGCTGACGGGCCTTCTCGGCGAACAGGGGCCAGTTGGAGGCCGGATCGACGACCACGGCCTCGAGCTTCTTGCCGAGCACGCCGCCAGCGGCGTTGATCTCGTCGATGGTCATCAGCACGGTGTTCTTCAGGGCGGTCTCGCTGATGGCCATGGTGCCGGACAGCGAATGCAGCACACCCACCTTGATCGTGTCGGCGGCGGACGTGACTCCGGCAGCGGACAGCAGCAGTGCACCGGCAACGGCAGCGACGCCGGCCTTCAGGACGTGACGACGGTTCATTGGTCTTGACTCCCAGTTGAGATGGTTGGCGTGACAAGGGACTCGGTTTCCCCTGGGCAGCGCAGATCGCTGCCAGCCGAATCGCTCGACCAACCTCTTCCGCAATCGATGTGCCACGACCATCCCGACCGCCCGAAACCCGCGCCGTTACTGGCGTTTCAGCTGATCGACCCGCCCATGGGAGGCAACCTCATGCACTGCAACGGACCGATGTCGCACCGTTGCAATGCAGCAAACACTCGAGATCGCACCGTTGCAGGGCGCCCCGGCGCTCAACCACCCACCGATCGGATCATGGGGGGGAGGCAGAAACGCCACAGCCGGCAAAAGCCGGCTGTGGGATCCATGGGAACGGAAAAGCGGAGCGGGGGCGGCAGCGCGAGAGAGTTCGCCGACCGCGCCCGCGTGCTTCAGGCCGAGCGGCCCGAAGCCTTGTCGAGATCCTTCTCCACCAGGGGACGCACGAGTTCGAGCGCTTCGCGCAGCAGTTCCTCGGGCAGGGTGTCGAGCGACTTCGCGAGGACGTCCGCGGCGTCGTAGGCGGCTTCCGGGAGTTCTTCGGCACTGAGATTGGCGAAGAAGACCGATGCCGCACCGATCGTGCGCAGGAGGATCTCGCGCTCACTCATGAGGGCCTCGATCTCGGCGACGAGGCCGACGCCATCATCATTGGTACGGGCCATGGGGTACTCCGGGCAATGGGTTGGACGACCCGAATCTTGCCACACCGACGCTCTTCACCGGTGCATACCGCATGGGTATGCCACGCGACGCGGCCGACTCAGCGGAGATTCACCACGTTGTCGTAGCTTGGCGGCCGCGCGATGGGCGCGATATGGACGGCGAGGATCTGCCGGCCGAGCAGCGTGACGCTCCCCTTGTAGCGATCGCTGCCGGTCTCGCTGTATTCGAAGTCGTAGACGCGATGCAGCCGCAGCCGCCCGTCGTCGTCCCGTCCGAGTCGCAGACGGGACTGCGCGACGGTCCAGTCGAGGAATTGCAGCCCCTCGGCCTCGCAGGCGCGTTGCCCCGCGGCGAGGGCGACCTCGCGGGCGCCGAGCGTGTCGATCCAGAACCAGCCGACGGCGATCGCAGTGAAAAGGGCGAGGAGTTCGAGCATCGGGTTGATGTCACCTGTCGGGGGTCAGGGCGGGATCGCACGGTCGATCGAGGATGTTCACGATCCGTCATCCTCGATGCCCACCGACACCAGCACGGGCTTCAGCACGCGGACCGCCTCGGCAGGGTCGATGCCGACGAGGTAGCCCCGCTTTCCACCATTGATGTAGATGCGCGGGAGATCGAGGATCGTCCGCTCCATGTAGACCGGCATCGCCTTGCGCGTCCCGAACGGCGACGTGCCGCCCACCATGTAGCCGGAGTGGCGGTTCGCCGTCTCGGGATTGCACGGCTGGATCGTCTTCACGCCGATGGTGCGGGCCAGTTCCTTGGTGGAGACCTTTCGATCCCCGTGCATCAGCACGACGAGGGGACGCTTCGAATCGTCCTCCATCACGAGCGTCTTCACGACCGCGTGCTCGTCCACGCCGAGTTCCCGGGCCGACACGGCAGTCCCGCCACGCTCCTCGTAGTCGTACAGGTGATCGGTGAACGCCACGCGGTGGTCGCGCAGCATGCGCACCGCCGGCGAGACGGGGGTCTTGTCCTTGGCCATCAGGGTCGTCCGAGCGTCCGGTAAAGGCGATGGAGCATGCCGGCGGTCGCGCCCCAGATGTTGCGCTCACCGTAAGGCATGGAGAAGTAGTGTCGCAGCTGGCCGTCGCGCACGTGGCTGTGGCGACGGTGATTCGCAGGGTCGAGGATGAACGCAAGCGGCACCTCGAACACCTCCGCCACTTCGAAGGGGTCGGGCGCGAGCGGGAACGGCGGCTCGACCCATCCCACGACAGGCGTCACGCGGAAGCCCGTCATGATGTCGTAGTCTGGCAGGAACCCGAGAGGCTCCACCTGATGGCGCGGCAACCCGGTCTCTTCCAGAGTCTCGCGCAAGGCGGTGTCGATGCGGTCGATGTCGCCCGGGTCGACGCGGCCGCCGGGGAAGCTGATCTGGCCCGCGTGGGCGTTGAGGTGCGCGGTGCGCTGCGTCAGCAGGATCGTCACGCCAGCCTCGCGATTCACGAGCGGCACCAGGACGGCGGCGGGCACGGGCTCGTGGCCCTCGGGATGCCGGAACAGCGGAAGATCCTCTTCCGAGATGTCCGGAGCGATGCCCTGGCGGAGACGGTGCGCGATCCAGTCGCGGGTAAGTTTGGGGGAACTGTCGGACACACGGTTTCCGTATCGATCCGTCCACGACGTGCGGACGGAGGTCCTGATTTTATGCGCCCGGACCACGGGAACTCACCGCGAAATCGGGGTCTATACTCGTCTCGCCGCTGGCGCCGCGTCCTGCGGGCCGGCACGGCGATCCGACAGGAGCCTCCCATGAAGATTCAAGCATTTCTCGCCGCCGTTGCACTCACGCTCACCACCTCCGTGGCCTTCGCGAACCACTGCCCGGCCGACATGAAGGCCATCGACGAGGCGATGTCGAAGAAGCCGTCCATCGCGGCCGCGGAACTCGACGAAGCCGCCCGCCTTCGCGCCGAAGGCGAAGCCTTCCACAAGGCCGGCAAGCACAAGGAGTCGATGGAATCCCTCGCCCGCGCCCGGAAGATCCTCGGCATCTGATCCGCCCACGGCGCCCCGCGCCCCGACACAACCATGCGCCACTCGCTCGTCACGCTCGCCTCGATCCTCGGTCTCGCATCGACGAATGTCTTCGCCGACTGCCGTCTGGAGATCGAGCTGCTCAGCAAGGATCTCAAGGGGGTCCCGATGACCGAGCCCCAGAAACAGCGGGTGGCACCTCTGATCGACGAGGCCCTGAAGCAGTGTCGCGTGGCGCGGGAGTCGGCCTCCCTGGAGTTCATCGTGAAAGCCCGCCGGGCGGCGGGCATCGAGGAAAGGGACGACGCACCCGATCCACCGCCTCGCAAACCCTGATCGGACCGTCCGCTACGCGGGCTCGATGACGACCGGGCTGCCGATCCGAACGATGCCGCCCGCGAGGACGGTGGACGTGAGGCCGCCCCGATCACGCAGGGCCTCGAACCCGCCTTCGCCCAGCGCTTCCTCCATCCGCGAACACGGATCGCACGGTCCGGTGATCGCGAGCAGCACGTCGCCCACGCGCAGCCGCTGACCGCGCGCCGTCGCAAAGTCGACCCCCTCCACCACGAGATTCCGTCGCAACAACGCAGGATCGATCGTCGCAAGACCCAGCCGGCTTGCCGCAGTTGCCACAGCCGCTGCATCGATGAGCGTGACCTGACGTACACGGCTCGGCCGCACCTCGCCGCGATCTCCGACGAGACCGCGACCCGCCAGCGCCTGCGCCTCCGTGACGACCACCGGGGCGCGACGCCGCGCCGGACGCAGCCCGATCCACACGACGCGACCCGACACCGGGACGACCGCGCTCAGCGCTGCGAAGCGGCGTCGACCGACGCGAGCGCCGCCATGTTCACCAGCCGCCGGACGGTGGCCGTGGGTGTGACGATGTGCACCGTCTTCGCGGCGCCCAGCAGGATCGGACCGACCGTGATGCCGTCGCCGCTCACGACCTTCAACAGGTTGAACGCGATGTTCGCGGCGTCCAGCGTCGGCATGATGAGGAGGTTCGCCTCGCCCTTCAGCTTCGAGTTCGGGAAGAGGCGCAGGCGGATCGATTCGTCGAGCGCCGCATCGCCGTGCATCTCGCCTTCCACTTCCAGCGTCGGATCGAACTGCTCGATCAGTTCCCGGGCCCGCGCCATCTTCGTGGCCGATGCCGACGCGACCGAACCGAAGTTGGAGTGCGACAGCAACGCCACCTTCGGCACGAGACCGAACCGCCGGACCTCTTCCGCGGCGAGGCGCGTCATGTCGGAGATGTCCTCCGCGGTCGGATCCTGGTTGACGTATGTGTCGCAGATGAAGAGCGTCCGATGCGGCAGGATCAGCATGTTCATCGCCGCGAACCGCTCGACCCCGGGGCGCAGGCCGATGACGTTGCGCACGTAGTCGAGATGCTGGTGATGCTCGGCGTAGGTACCGCAGATCATGGCGTCGGCGTCGCCCAGCCGGACCATCAGGGCGGCGATCAGCGTGGTGCGGCGGATCACTTCGCGCTTCGCGATCTCGACGGAGATGCCGCGGCGCTGCATCAGGTTGTAGTACGCCTGCCAGTAGTCGCGATAGCGCGGATCGGAGTTCGGGTTCACCAGCTCGAAGTCGCGGCCCGGCTTCATCCGGAGGCCGTAGCGTTCGATGCGCGGCTCGACCACCTCGGGGCGCCCGACGAGGATCGGTTTCGCGATGCCCTCGTCGACCACCACCTGCACCGCGCGCAGCACGCGCTCGTCCTCGCCCTCGGAGAACACGACCCGCTTCGGGTTGCGCTTCGCCGCCGTGAAGACGGGCCGCATGATGAGGCCCGACTGGTAGACGAAGCTCATCAGCTGGTCGCGATAGGCGTCGAAGTCGCGGATCGGGCGCGTCGCGACGCCGCTGTCCATCGCGGCACGTGCGACCGCCGGGGCGATCTGCACGATGAGTCGTGGGTCGAAGGGCTTCGGGATCAGGTACTCGGGGCCGAAGCGGAGATCCTCCTGGGCGTAGGCGCTCGCGACGATCTCGGACTGCTCGGCCATCGCCAGTTCCGCGATGGCGCGGACGGCGGCGAGCTTCATTTCCTCGGTGATCGTCGTGGCGCCGACGTCGAGCGCGCCGCGGAAGATGAACGGGAAGCAGAGGACGTTGTTCACCTGGTTCGGATAGTCCGACCGCCCGGTGGCGATGATCGCGTCGGGGCGCACCGCCTTGGCCTCGTCGGGCATGATCTCCGGCGTCGGATTCGCGAGCGCGAGGATCAGCGGGTTCGGCGCCATGCCCTTCACCATCTCGGGCTTCAGCACGCCGGCCGCGGAAAGCCCGAGGAACACGTCGGCCCCCGGGATGACCTCGGCGAGCGTGCGGGCCGTGGTGTCCTTCGCATAGCGCGCCTTGTTGTCGTCCATCAGCGCGACGCGGCCCGTGTAGACCACACCCTCGATGTCCGCGACGATGATGTTCTCCATGCGCACGCCCACCTGCACCAGCAGGTCGAGGCACGCGAGCGCGGCAGCGCCGGCGCCGGAACACACGAGCTTCACGTCCTCGATGTTCTTGCCCACGACGCGCAGGCCGTTCATCACCGCCGCGCCCACGATGATCGCCGTGCCGTGCTGGTCGTCGTGGAAGACGGGAATCTTCATCCGGGCGCGCAGCTTGCGCTCCACGTAGAAGCACTCGGGCGCCTTGATGTCCTCGAGGTTGATGCCGCCGAACGTGGGCTCGAGTGCCGCGATGATCTCGACCAGCTTGTCCGGGTCGCGCTCGTCGATCTCGATGTCGAAGCAGTCGATGCCGGCAAACTTCTTGAAGAGAACGGCCTTGCCTTCCATCACGGGCTTGGCGGCGAGCGGGCCGATCGGGCCGAGGCCGAGCACTGCGGTGCCGTTGGTCACGACACCGATGAGGTTGCCGCGGGCGGTGTACAGGCGGGCGGTGGAAGGGTCTTCCACGATCTCGTTGCACGCCGCGGCAACACCTGGCGAGTACGCGAGCGCGAGGTCGCGCTGGTTGAGCAATCCCTTCGTGGGAAGGATCGATATCTTGCCGGGCGTCGGCAGGCGGTGGTAGTCGAGCGCTGCCTTCTTGAACGGATCGTCCATGGGGTGATGGTCTCGTGGGAAGGCGGGGAATTATACGCGCCGCATCGTGCGTCCCCGGCAGCGGCTTCCGCTAGACTCGGGCCATCGCCTCATCTTCACGCCCGCCGCCGTGCTCGCCCGCTTCGTCACGCTCCTGATCGGCCTCGCCGCCGCCCTCGCCCCGTTCATGACATCGGCACAGGAGGGCCGCAGCGGGCTCCTGTGGGAGGTCCGGTCGCCGACCACCCGGGTCTTCCTGCTCGGGACGATCCACGTCGGGAGCCGTGATCTCTATCCGTTGCCCGCCGCCGTGGAATCCGCGTACTCGGCGGCGACGGCGCTGGCCGTCGAGGCTGACCTCTCGACGCAGGCGAGCATCGCCGCCCTGGGCAATCGCTTCGTCTACGTGCCGCCGGACAACCTCGAACGGCACATCCCGCCGGCGCTGTTCCGTCAGGCGATCGACAACCTCGACCGGTACGGCCTGCCACCCGAGATGGGACGGGCGATGAAGCCGCACATGCTGTCGATGGCGCTGATGCTATTCGAGGCCGGGCGCATCGGACTGGATGCCTCGCTGGGTCTCGACCTCCACCTCACCCGCCGGGCGCACGCGGACGGCAAGCGGGTCTTGGAACTCGAATCCGTCGCCATGCAGGCCGACCTTCTCGAAGGTCTGTCCGACGCGGCGCAGGCGGCCATGCTCGAAAGCACGGTGAGCGGCATCCGGGACGGCTCGCTGTCGCGGGACCTCGCCGCCCTCATGGATGCGTGGAAGCGTGGCGACGCCAACCGCCTGCACGGCATCGCCGAACGCGAGTTCTCGCGACTGGAGAGCCCGGTGGGCCTCGAACTCGAGCAGCGCCTGTACACCGAGCGGAACGTCGCCATGGCTGCCAAGGTGGCCACCATGCTGTCGGCCGGGGACGTCGTGCTGGTGGCAGTGGGCGCGGGCCACATGACGGGACCGGGCGGCATCGTGAGTCTGCTGCGTGAACGCGGCTACGAAATCGTGCAGCGCACGGATCAGGAGGAAGCCCGGCCGTGACGGACGACCTGATGCTCCGCACCGAACTGCACCCCGAGATCGACCCGCACGAGACCGGGCACCTGCCGCTCGACGGTCCCCACGTCATGTACTGGGAGGTGAGCGGGAACCCGTCCGGCGTCCCGGTGCTGTTCCTGCATGGCGGGCCTGGCGCCGGCGCGAGCCCGGCCCATCGGCGCTTCTTCGACCCGGCGCACTATCGCATCGTGATCTTCGACCAGCGCGGCGCCGGCCGTTCGACACCGCTCGGCGAATTGAAGGACAACACGACGCCCCATCTCATCGCGGACATCGAGCGGCTGCGCGCGTATCTCGGCGTGGACCGCTGGCTCGTGTTCGGCGGGTCGTGGGGGTCGACGCTGGCGCTCGCCTACGGCGAAGCCCATCCCGACCGTTGCCTGGGCTTCGTGCTGCGCGGCATCTTCCTCTGCCGGCCGTCGGAGATCGAATGGTTCCTCTACGGGATGCGGACGGTGTTCCCCGAGATCTGGGACCGCTTCGCCGGCTACATCCCGCCGGATGAACGGAGCAACCTGCTCGACGCATATCGACGGCGGCTGGAACACCCGGATACCGCGGTGCACATGCCGGCGGCGCGGCAATGGAGTCTCTACGAAGGTGCCTGCTCCACCCTGCTGCCCAGCCCGGAGGCGCTGAAGCACTTCGGGGACGACGTCGTCGCGCTGGGCCTCGCGCGGATCGAGGCGCACTACTTCGCGAACGGGATCTTCCTGCCACCGAACAGCCTGCTGGACCGCGTGGACCGCATCCGGCATCTGCCGTGCGTGATCGTGCAGGGGCGCTACGACATGGTGTGTCCCGCGGTGAGCGCGTTCGATCTGCACGCCGTCTGGCCGACCGCAACGCTCCAGGTGGTCGCGGACGCCGGGCATTCCGCCTGGGAACCCGGCATCCGTTCGAGACTCATCGCCGCGACCGAACACTTCAAGAAGCTCGGCTGATCACAACGATTCACGAAGGAAGACCGCCCATGGAGGCTGTGCCGCCCATCCTCGAGGAGTACATCGCCGGTCTGAAGGCCCACGACGTCGCACGGATCGCCGCGACGATGTCCGAGGCCCTCGTCGTCATCTCGTCGGGGAAGACGGTGCCCAAGGCCGACTTCCTGCCGTTCCTCCACGCGCTCTACGCGGGGTTCCCGGACTGGACCTACGACCACGAACCACCTGAGCGCGACGGCGACTGGTGGTACGTGCTCTGGCGGCAGGGCGGCACGCACGCCGGCACGTTCCGCATGCCCGGCATGGACCCCATTCCGGCCACCGGCATCCGGGTGCGCATTCCGGACCAGCGGTTCTACTACCGCCTCGAGGGAGACCGCCTGACGGTGATCCGGCCGGACCCCGTCGAGGGCGGGGCGCCGCGCGGGATCCTGCAGCAGATCGGAGTGCCGCTCCCGCCGCTCTGAAGCGGTGTCGACCCGGTCACGCCTTGATGTCGATGGCCCTTCGGCGTGCCGCGTCGGCCTGACGGCGCGCGGCCTGGCGACGTTCCCGGCCGGTGCGCGTGTCGATCATCACCGGCAGCTGACGCTGGCGCCGTTCCTCACCCCGGCGCATGACCTCCTGGGCCCGCCGTTCGACGAGCCCCTGCCAGGGGGTGTCCGGCGGTTCGGGGGGCAGCCGCTCATAGCTTCGCGCGAGATCGCCGGAACCCCGATTCCCGCCTTCGACAGGCGCGAGCGAGCGCGTCGCATCGACGGGGCCGATGGTCGGCCCCTCGGGGACGGTGAATACCGGCGGGGGTGGTGCGTTGATCCTCACGGCTCTCGCGGAGACTTGGTTCCCTTGGCGGAGTCCTTCAGGCTCTGCAGCGCGGCGCGCTGCATCTCGAGCGTCTTGACGGTCATCTGCACGAAGGAGAGGTTCATCTTCAGCCAGTTCTCGACGGCCTGAAGCTCGAAGATCTTCTTGTCGACTTCTTCCGGGTCCATGGTGGGCTGGAACATGCCGGGCATGGGGAAGGACATGGGATTCCACATCTTCCGGAAGAACTCGAGGGGATCGCCTGAATCGTGCCCTTCGCCCATGCCGTTCTCCCGGAGGTTTGCTGCGTCTGGAAAGCCTGCGACTGCGCGCCGGGGGGTGCGGAACACTCCCCGGCGGTCTGCATCACCCCATCACATCGTCGGGCCGAGCACCCACGGGGCAAACTCGTCCTCGCCATAGCCCCACTGCTCGCTCTTCGACTTCTCGCCGGAGGCCGTCTTCAGGATCAGTTCGAAGAACTGCTGACCGACCTCCTCGATGGACGCCTTGCCGTCGACGATCACGCCGCAGTTGATGTCCATGTCCTCCTCCTGCCGCATGTAGAGCGCGGAGTTGGTGGCGAGCTTGAGCGACGGCGCCGGCTTGCAGCCGTACGCGGAGCCGCGGCCCGTCGTGAAGCAGATCATGTTCGCGCCGCTGGCGACCTGGCCCGTCGCGGAGACGGGGTCGTAGCCGGGGCTGTCCATGAACATGAAGCCCTTCTGCGTGGCGCGCTGGGCGTACTCGAGGACGTCGACCATCGCGGTCGTGCCACCCTTCGCGACGGCGCCGAGGGACTTCTCGAGGATCGTCGTGAGGCCACCCGCCTTGTTGCCGGGGGACGGGTTGTTGTTCATCTCGCCGCCGAGGCGCTCGGTGTAGTCCTCCCACCACTTGATGCGCTTCACCAGCTTCTCGCCGACCTCGCGAGTCACGGCGCGACGCGTCAGCAGGTGTTCCGCGCCGTACACCTCGGGCGTCTCGGAGAGCATCGCGGAACCACCGTGCCGGACCAGGATGTCGACGGCGGCGCCGAGCGCGGGATTCGCGCTGATGCCCGAGTAGCCGTCGGAACCGCCGCACTGGAGGCCGAGGGTGATGTGGCTGGCAGGCGCCGTCTTCCGGACGGCCTTGTTGGCTTCGGGCAGCAGTGCCTTCACGCGGGCGATGCCTTCCTTCACGGTCTTGCCCGTGCCGCCCGTGTCCTGGATGGTGAAGGCCTGGAGCTGATCGGAGCGCTTGAGGCCCTGCGCGGCGAGGAGGTCGTTGATCTGGTTCGCTTCGCAGCCCAGACCGATCATCAGCGTGGAGTGGAAGTTCACGTGGGTCGCGTAGCCGCCCAGCACGCGACGGAGGAGTTCGACGGGCTCGCCGGTGGAACCCATGCCGCAGCCGGTCCCGTGGGTGATCGAGACCACGCCGTCGACGTTCGGGAACTCGGCGAGGAGCTCGTCCGTGAAGTGCTTGGCGATCATGCGCGAGACGTGCGCGGAGCAGTTCACGCTGGAGACGATCCCGATGTAGTTGCGCGTCGCGACGCGGCCGTCGGGGCGGTGGTACCCCTGGAACGTCGCGGGCTGGGCGACGAACTCGGTGGGGTGGTAGTCGGCACCGAACGCGTAGTCGCGCTCGAAGCTGTCGCCCATCCCGAGGTTGTGCACATGCACATGCTCGCCGGTACGGATCGGGCGCGTGGCGAAGCCAATGATCTGGTTGTAGCGGCGGACCGGCTCGCCCTGCTTGATGTCGTGGGTCGCGATCTTGTGACCGGCCGGGATGGCGACCGCAGCGCGGATCTTTTCCTTGGCGATCTCGGTGCCCGCGGGCAGGTCGACGCGGGCGATGACCACATCGTCGGCAGCGTTGAGTCGGATGATCAGATCGGCGGCTTGCAGCATGGTGTTCTCCCGTAACCCTCGGTGACTGATGCGCGGATCGCGCGTCCCCGACAGGCAGGCGCGACGAATCGAGCGAAGGGGCGGGATTATATCCCCGCCCCCCGTCTGCATTCGCGCGAAACCGCGCCCTTCGCGAGTCCCCGCGACCGCGGGTCGCGAAAGACCCTGTGGCATACTTCCGCCCCTTCGCGGCGACTGAGGGGGAGACATCGTGGCAGGACGACTCGCGGGAAAGACCGCCATCGTGACGGCGGCAGCGCAGGGCATCGGCAGGGCGGTGGCAGTGGCATTCGCACGGGAAGGCGCCAGCGTCTGGGCGACCGACATCAACGACGCGAAGCTCGCCGAACTCGCAGGCACGCCGGGCATCCGCACCCGCCGGTTGGACGTCCTGAACGACGCCGAGATCGCGGCCTTCGCGAAGGAAGCCGGCACGCCGCAGATCCTCTTCAACTGCGCCGGCTTCGTGCACCACGGCACCATCCTCGAATGCTCGGACAAGGACTGGGACTTTTCCTTCAACCTCAACGTCCGCAGCGCCTACGTGATGATCCGCAACTTCCTCCCCGGCATGCTCGCCGCGGGTGGCGGATCGATCATCAACGTGGCTTCCGTCTCCGGCAGCATCAAGGGCATCGCGAACCGCTTCGTCTATGGGACCACCAAGGCCGCCGTGATCGGCATGACCAAGGCGCTCGCCATGGATCACGTCCGCCAGGGCATCCGCGTGAATGCGATCTGCCCCGGCACGGTCGACACCCCGTCGCTCGGTGACCGCATCAATGCGTTCGACGACCCCGTGCAGGCACGCAAGGACTTCATCGCGCGCCAGCCCATGGGGCGCCTCGCGACGGCCGAGGAGATCTCCGGCATCGCGGTCTACCTCGGCTCGGACGAATCGGTCTTCATGACCGGCCAGGCCGTCATCGTCGACGGCGGCATCACGATCTGACCCCCTGCAGGCGAGCCCCCCGGGCGCGCCTCACCCCATACCAACTCAAGGAGGAGCACACGATGAAACTGGTTCGATACGGAGCAGCGGGCGCCGAGAAACCCGGTCTGGTGGACGCCAACGGCGCGATCCGTGACCTGTCCGGCGTGATTTCCGACATCTCGGGCGTCGTCCTGAGCGACGAGAGCATTGCCCGCCTGAAGGCGATCGATCCGAACAGCCTGCCCAAAGTGGACGGCACGCCGCGCTTCGGTGCGCCGGTCGCCAATGTCGGCAAGTTCATCGCGATCGGCCTCAACTACTCCGATCACGCCAAGGAATCGAACATGCCGATTCCGAAGGAACCCGTCGTGTTCAGCAAGGCGACGTCCTGCATCATGGGCCCGAACGACACCGTGGTCCTGCCGAAGGGTTCGGTGAAGGGCGACTGGGAAGTGGAACTCGCGTTCGTGATCGGCAAGACGGCCAAGAACGTCTCCGAAGCGGATGCCCTCGACTACGTCGCCGGCTACATGATCTGCAACGACGTCTCCGAGCGCGAGTGGCAGCTGGAGCGCGGCCAGACGTGGGACAAGGGCAAGGGCTTCGACACCTTCGGCCCCATCGGCCCGTACATCGTGACGCGCGACGAGATCCCGGATCCGCAGAACCTCGCCATGTGGCTCGACGTGAACGGCCAGCGCATGCAGACCGGCAACACGAACACGATGATCTTCTCGGTCCGCCAGCTGGTGGCGTATACGAGCTTCCTGTTCACGCTGAAGCCCGGCGATGTCATCACGACCGGCACGCCGCCCGGCGTCGGCATGGGCATGAAGCCGAACCCCGTGTTCCTGAAGGCCGGCGACGTGATGCGCGTCGGCATCGACGGGCTGGGTGAACAGCGCCAGGAAGTCATCGGCGGTTGATCGCCTGAAGCACTGTTCGGTCAGGGCGTCCGGAACCTCGGACGCCCTTTTTGTTTCCACTCGTCAGTCCGTCGACCCGAGTCCTGCATGATCGCCCTTGCCCGCCGCCTCGTCGCCGCGCCAGCGTTCGAACGCTGGCTGATCGCAGTGATCGTCCTGAACGGGATCCTCGTCGGCCTGGAGACGAACGCCCTGCTCGCGGCAAGCTTCGGCGGCGTGTTCGATTTCCTCAACCACGCGATCCTCGCGATCTTCATCGCCGAGGCCGCGATGAAGATCGCTGCGCGCTGGCCCCGGCCGCAGGACTACTTCGCCGACGGCTGGAACCTCTTCGATTTCGGGATCATCGTGCTGTCGCTGCTGCCGGCGTCCGGCGAATTCGCGACGGTCGCGCGGCTGATCCGGCTCCTGCGCGTGCTGCGCCTCGTGACGGCGCTGCCGAAGCTCAGGCTCATGGTCGCCACGCTGGTGCGCTGCATTCCCGGCATGGGTCACGTGCTGTCGCTGATGGCGCTGCTGTTCTACGTCTACGGCATCGCGGGCTACCACCTCTACGCGCAGCACGATCCCGAACGCTGGGGAACGCTCGGCCGGGCGCTGCTCACGCTCTTCCAGATCGCGACACTCGAGGCCTGGACCGACATCATGCACAAGGCGATGGGCCTCGGCACACTGCACTGGCTGTACTTCGTGAGCTTCGTGCTGCTCGGCACCTTCGTCGTGGTGAACCTGTTCGTGGCCGTGGTGATCAACAGCCTCGAGGAGAGTCACCAGGAGATGGCGGAGGCCGACGCCCGACGGCTCACCGGCACCGCGCCGGATGCGCTGAACGACCTGCGGGCAGTGCGCGCGGCGCTCGCCGAACTGGACCGCCGGATGGAAGGCATCGAGCAGGTGCTCGCAGCGAAGCGGGAGCAGAGGCCCGGGCGCTGACGTCCGTGGCGGCTCACGGCGCAGCAGCCGATCGGATCGAACCACTTCCCGGGCGTGTGGCACGCACACCGGGCCCCAGGAGAACCACATGCGCATCGGTGTCCCGAAGGAAACGAAGTCCCACGAATCCCGCGTCGCATTGACGCCCGCCGGCGCGGCCGTCCTCCGATCGAGTGGCCATGAGGTCATCGTCCAGCTCGGTGCCGGGACAGGCGCGGGATTTCCGGATACGGACTACTTCGCCGCGGGCGCCACGCTGGTCCCCCGCGCCGCACAGGCGTGGGACTGCGATCTCGTCGTGAAAGTGAAGGAACCCCAGCCCGAGGAACTGGGCTTCTTCCATCGCGGGCAGGTCCTCTTCACGTACCTCCATCTCGTCACGTGTCCCGAGGTCGTGGACGCCATGCGATCGGCTGGCGCCGTCGGCATCGCCTACGAGACCGTGACGGACGCCGCGGGGGGCCTGCCGCTGCTGATCCCCATGTCGGAAATCGCGGGGCGGCTTTCGATCCAGATCGGCGCCTGGGCCCTCATGCTGCCCCAGGGGGGGAGCGGCGTGTGCCTGCCGGGCGTCCCCGGTGTCCCGCCGGGGCGCGTCACCGTTCTCGGCGCCGGCACGGTGGGCACCCAGGCGGCGAAGACCGCGATCGGCTTCGGCGCGGATGTGACCATCCTCGACGTGAACATCCCGCGGCTGCGTCAGCTCGACGATCTCTTCGGCCCGCGGCTGAAGACCTGCTACTCCGAGCCCGGGGCGATCGCGCAGCACGTGGCCGCATCCGATCTCGTGGTGGGTGCCGTCCTCGTGAGAGGGCGGCACGCGCCCCACCTCGTCACCCGCGAGATGCTGCGCCGGACGCGCCCCGGATCGGTATTCGTCGATGTCGGCATCGACCAGGGCGGCTGCTCGGAGACGTCACGGCAGACGACCCACGCCGCACCGCTGTACGTCGAGGAAGGCGTGGTGCACTACTGCGTCGGGAACATGCCGGGGGCCGTGGCGCGGACGTCGACGCTCGCTCTGACGCAGGCCACGCTCCCGCACGTGCGCGCCCTCGCCGACCATGGCTGGCAGGAGGCACTGAGGCGCGACACCGGTCTTCGGCAGGGTCTCCAGCTCTGGAACGGCTCCATCACCTATGCGCCGCTCGCCGAGGACCTCGGCGTCCCGTTCGTGCCGCCGGAGACTGCGCTCGTCGATTGAGACCGGCCGCGGCGGACCGCCGCCGCCCCGGGCCACGCGGTCGTTCCCGGCGATGCGACACCGCGTATCGGATCCTGCTACCCGCCCGTCATCCCGTTCGTGCCGCCCGCGGTGCGCCTAAGTTTCGGCCTGCACGGGAGCCACGCATGGAGGCGCAAGCCCAAGACCTGCCCGCCCCCCTCGCTCCCGTGTGCAGTTTCCCATCCACGGCAACCCTGAAGGGAGATGACCATGCAGCCCACTACCCGCCGCATCCTGTCCAGCAACATCTTCGCCGCCAGCCTGTGCATCGGCCTGGTTTCCAACATCAGCCATGCCGCGACACCCCTGGGTGCCGCGGATCTCGTCCCCGGCCAGATCGTCATCAGCGAGGTCATGGCCAACCCGGCCAAGGTCGATGACACCCTGGGCGAGTGGTTCGAAGTGTTCAATCCACTCACCGTTCCCTTGGACCTCGGCAGCCTCGTGGTCGAAAGCCAGAAGGGGAACGGATTCGAGTCCTTCCCGATCTCCGGACCATTGATCGTCGAGCCGGGCGCATTCGCCGTCTTCGCCGGCAGTGCGAACCCGGGCCTCAATGGCGGCCTGATCGCGGATCGCTCGTGGGGCAACGCGATCTCCCTCGGCAACTCGAACGATTCCGTGAACATCCGCACGGCCGACGGCGTCAGCCTCGTCAAGGTCAGCTGGACCAGCAGTGCGTCCGGCGCCAGTGCCGAAGTGCGCAATGGCACGCTCCCGACCATCGGGCAGGCGAACCTCGTCACGACGGCTGCGGGGCTCGTCTACGGGCTCGGGGATCGGGGCACACCGCGCGCCATCAACGGCGGCCCGCTGAACGTTGCGGGGATCGTCGCCGCGCCAGTCCCCGAACCGTCGACGTATGCGATGCTCGCGGCCGGGCTGGGCCTGCTGGGGCTCTCGCGCCGCCGGGTCCGGGTCGCGCGCTGACGCGTCAGTCAGGACGAGCCGTCAGCAGACCGGAAGCAACGCTGGAAACAACAAGGGCACCCGTTGGGTGCCCTTGTTGTTTCCGACCCGCGCGCACGAGCGTCAATGCGGAGCGGTGATCTCGAGGTTGTCGATGAGTCGCGTCGTGCCCAGCTTCGCTGCACCCAGCACGACCAGGTCACGCTCATCGGGCCCGGGTTGCGTCAGGGTCCGCCGGCTGCGGACCACCACGTAGTCCACGTGCCAGCCATGCCGGGCAAGCAAGGCATCGGCAGCGAATTCGAGCGCCTCGAAATTCCGGTCGCCACCTTCGACAGCGACGCGCACCTGCTGCAACGCTTCGTGCAGGCGCGCTGCCTCGGTCCGCTCCGGCACCGAGAGGTAACGATTGCGCGAGGAGAGCGCGAGGCCATCGTCGGCACGATAGGTCTCCGCCGCGATGATCCGCACCGGCAGGGCCAGCTGGTCGACCATGTGACGGACGATGTGGATCTGCTGGTAGTCCTTCTTGCCGAACACGGCGACCTGCGGCTGCACGATGTTGAAGAGCTTCAGCACGACGGTCGCCATGCCGCGGAAGTGGCCCGGGCGGAAGCGACCTTCGAGCTTGTTGGCCACCGGAGGAGGATCCACCGAGAACACCTGGGGCTCCGGATACATCTCGCGTTCGTCGGGATGGAACACCAAAGCGCATCCCGCCGCCGCGAGTTTCGCGCAGTCGTCCTCGAACGTCCGGGGGTAGCTGTCGAAGTCCTCACCCTGGCCGAACTGCAGCCGGTTCACGAAGATCGTCGTCACGACGAACGGCGCATGCGCGAGCCCGAGGCGCACAAGGCTCAGGTGCCCGTCGTGGATGTTACCCATGGTGGGTACGCAACCGACCCTCGGTTCGCGCGCGAGACGGTCGCGCAGTTCGGCGACAGTCCGGATGATTTCCATCGAAAGCCTTGCCCGCGGGCGATCAGTAGCAGTACTCGGGGCTCGGGAAGGCGCCCGACTTCACTTCCTTCACGTAAGTCTCGAGCGCAGCGAAGATGGAAGGCGCGCCGGTCATGAAGTTCTTCACGAACTTCGCCTTGCGGCCGCGATAGATGTCGAGCATGTCGTACATCAGCAGGATCTGACCAGCGACTTGCGGGCCGGCACCGATGCCGATCACGGGGATGGAGAGGGCTTCCTGCATCTGGCGACCGACCTCGGAGGGCACGGCCTCGAGCACGATCATGCAGGCGCCTGCGCGCTCGAGCGTCCTGGCGTCCTCGATGACGCGCTTCGCTGCGTCCTCGGTCTTGCCCTGCACCTTGAAGCCGCCCAGCGTGAAAACCGATTGCGGTGTGAGTCCGAGGTGACCGCTGACCGGGATGCCGCGGCTCGCCATGAACTCGACGGCGGGAGCCATCGCTGCACCCCCTTCCAGCTTCACCATCGTCGCGCCGGCGGCCATGAGCTTGGCGCCACTCTCGAACGCCTGCTGGGGGCTCACCTGGTAGCTGCCGAAGGGAAGGTCACCGAGCACCACTGCCTTCTTGGTGCCGCGCGCGACGCAACTCGTGTGATAGATCGCGTGTTCGAGGGACACCGGCAGCGTGGAATCGTGACCCTGGACCAACATGCCGAGGGAGTCGCCGACCAGGATGATTTCCGCACCGGCATCTTCGGCGAGGATGGCCATCGCCGAGTCGTAACAGCAGATCATGGCGATCTTCTCGCCGGCGGCAAACAGGGACTGCAGTTGGGAAAGACCGATGCGCATCGTTGAAACCTCCGTTGGTCACGGGAGCGGATGACGGTTCACGAACGGCCGTGGCCGCCCGCGCCGGATCAGGGTCCGAGGCTGAAAAACTCGCGCGTGCCCCGCATCTCCGTGATGCGGCGCAACAATAACCGAAAGTCTTCGGGGCGATCAACAAAGTTCAGGCGCTCGCTGTTCACCACGAGAACGGGGCCGGCGTCGTACTCGTGGAAGAAGCGGCTGTAGGCCTCGGACAACCTGGAGAGGTACGCTTCGGTGACACCGCGCTCATAGGCAACGCCCCGACGCCGCACCCGTTCGACGAGGACCCGCGGCGAGGCCTGGAGATAGATCACGAGATCCGGCACCGGCGCCTGCGGTGCGAGGTGATCGTGGATCTTCCGGTAGAGCGCGAACTCGCCATCGGACAGCGTGAGCTGCGCGAACAGCGGGTCCTTCGCGAAGAAGAAATCCGCGACCGTCGTCGACCGGAAGAGATCCCCCTGCTGCACCTGCCGGACCTGATCGATCCGCTGAAAGAGGAAGAAGAGCTGGGTCGCCAGGGCATGCCGCTCGGGCGCATCGTAGAAGCTCGCGAGGAACGGATTCGCGCCCGGATCCTCGAGGAGGAGTTCGCACTCGAGATGCGTCGATAGCAGGCGCGCGAGGCTCGTCTTGCCTACCCCGATGGGACCTTCCACCGCCACGTACCGCAGTCGTTCAGGCCACGCCATCTTCCATCCTCTCGATTCTCTGAACGGCCGCGAGCTTCGTCGCAAGGTCGATGACCGTACGCCCGTCCGCGAGCATGAGCGCCGGCGCGATCTCGGCGAGCGGCACCACGACGAAGGCACGTTCCGTCAGCCGGGGGTGGGGCACCTGCAGGCCGGCCTCGTCGAGGCTGGCATCGCCGTGAAGCAACAGGTCCAGATCCAGGGTGCGCGGACCATTGCGGACACCGCGGGTGCGCCCGTGCTCGCCTTCGATGGCCAGCAGGGCATCGAGCAATTCACGCGGCGACAGGGCGGTGTTCAGACAGGCCACGGCATTCACGAAATCGGGCTGCGCGGCATACCCCACCGGCGCGCTTCGGTAGAGCGAAGAACAACGCTGCATCGAGGTCCCGGGCAAGGCCCCGAGAGCCGCCAGTGCCGAGGCGATCTGCTGGCGGGGCGACTCGAGGTTGGAGCCGAGACCGACGTACGCCGACACCACCGTCACACGTCGTCGCCGACCGGTGCCGGGGAGGCTGCCGACATGTCGGTACCGTCTTCGCCGCGCGGCTTGCGGCGACGTCGACGCTTCTTCGGCCCTCCCGCCTTGTCGGCCGGCAGCAGCATCTCCTCGCGCTCGGACTCCGGGGCATCCTGGAATCGGGTCCACCATTCACCCACCTCGGCATCGACCTCGCCGCTCTCGCAGCGCAGAAGAAGGAAGTCGTAACCGGCGCGGAACTTGGGGCTCTCGAGCACCCGGTACGGGCGCTTGCCCGAACGCTGCTCGAAGCGCCACTGGAGGAGCCAGATGTCCTTCATGTCGACACCGAAGCGTCGCGGGATGGAGATCTTCTCGGCCTGCGTGGAGAGCACCTGATCCATCGCCTCATGCATCGCGGGGACGGGCGGAACGCCCCGGCCCTGCGCGGCGTTCCAGGTGGCGAGCACCTCGTGCCACAGGAGCGCCGCAAAGAGGAATCCCGGCGAGACACCCTTCTCGTCGAGAATGCGTTCATCGGTCCGCTGGAGGGCGAGCATGACGAACCGCTCGCCCATCGGCTGCTCGAGGATCACGTCGAGCATCGGCAGCAATCCGTGGTGCAGCCCCTGCGCCCGCAACCGCGTGATGCAGGCCACGGCATGACCGGACAGGAGCAGCTTCAGCATCTCCTCGAAGAGCCGCGCGGCCGGGACGTTCTGCATGAGGTGCGCCATGTCGGGGATCGGCGCTTCGGTCTGGGGCTCGATCGTCAGACCGAGCTTCGCCGCGAGTCGGACGGCACGGAGCATCCGGACCGGGTCTTCGCGATATCGGATGCTGGGGTCGCCGATCATGCGCAACGTCCGCGTCTTCACGTCGTCGTAGCCACCGCAGTAGTCGATGATCTCTTCGGTACCGGGGTCGTAGTAGAGCGCGTTGACGGTGAAATCGCGACGGACGGCATCCTCTTCCTGATTGCCGAACACGTTGTCGCGGAGGAGGCGGCCGTGCTCGTCCTTCTTGTGGTCGTCGTCGCCGGCGGACTGGTTGGCGCGGAAGGTCGACACCTCGATCGTGTCCTGACCGAACATGACATGCACAAGGCGGAACCGTCGTCCGATGATTCGGGACCGGCGGAAGACCGCGTACACCTGCTCGGGGGTGGCGTCGGTCGCGACGTCGTAGTCTTTCGGCGTCCGGTCGAGCATCAGATCGCGCACCGCGCCACCCACGACATACGCCTTGTAGCCGTGGCTCTGCAGTGTTTCGGTGACGCGCCGCGCGCTGCTGCTGATGCGGTCCTTCGTGACGCCATGCTTCGCGCTCGGAATCGTCACGGGCGCACCACCGCCGCGATGCCCCCCGGTCGGGCCGCGACGGCCTCGGGAGAACACTCTGTCGAGCAGTTTTCGGATCATGCGGCGTGTGTCTCGGAGAAACAGCGTCTGGAAGGCGCCGGATTATACCCGTGGGGGCCCCGGGAACCCGGCTCTCAGCGCAGGCTGATGATGGGCCAGCCCTGCGCGAGCGCGTGCTCCTTCAACGTTTCGTCGGGGTCGACTGCCACCGGGTGGGTCACGCGCGACAGCAGTGGAAGATCATTCAGCGAATCACTGTAGAACCACGTCTCGGAAAACGACGACCACCCGAGGCGGAGGTCCGAGAGCCAGGCCTCGACCCGGGCGACCTTGCCTTCGCGAAAGGCCGGCAGCCCACGGACCTTGCCCGTGAACTCGCCGGTCGACAGTTCCTCGGGATCGGTGGCCACCAGGTGCTCGATGCCGAAATCGCTGACGATGGGCCGGGTCACGTAGCTGTTGGTCGCCGTCACCACGGCCCGGGCGTCCGCTGCGTGGCTCGCGACGAGATCGCGGGCCTTCCGGGTCATCATCGGGCGGATCTTCCGGCGGAAATAGTCTTCACGCCATCGGTCGAGCTGGACCCGCGGGTGACGGGCCAGCGGCTTCAGCTGGAAGTCGAGGAACTCGTGGATGTCGAGCGTCCCGGCGCGGTACTGGTCGTAGAAGGTCTGGTTGCGAGCCTCGTACACCTCACGATCGAGGACCCCCTGCTCGATCAGGTACTGGGCCCATTCGAAGTCGCTGTCTCCGGCGAGCAGGGTGTTGTCGAGGTCGAACAGTGCGAGTTTCATGAACGGTAGCCTAGAAGTGCAGGAATCAGTGTTAGGGAGCGGGCGGCGCCTGGAGCACTTCGCGCAGCAGGGGGACCGTCAGGGGGCGATGCTGTTCCAACGACGAGCGGTCGAGCGCATCGAGAGCCGCGAGCAGCGACGGCAGATCGCGACGACCGTGACTCATCATGTACGCCGCGACGTCGTCACCCATGCGCAGGCCACGGGCGTGGGCGTGGCGGATCAGGGCTGTGGCCTTCTCGGCGTCCGAGAGTGTCTGCACCTGGTAGACGAGCCCCCAGCCCAGGCGGGTCGCGAGGTCAGGCCGCACCGACAGGGTCGCCGGCGGGGCATCGCCTGTCGCCACGATCGCGGCATTGTTCTCCTTCGCCTCGTTCCACCGCACGAAGAGCCGCACCTGCGCGTCGTCATCGAGCGTCTGGACATCGTCGGCCAGGATGACGGCATCGCGGTGCAGTGGCGGGCCTTCGAACGGGTCAGCGGTCGGATCGAACCGGATCACATCACGACCGGCCTTCAACGCATCCACGGCGCAGGCCGACAGCCAGTGGCTACGGCCGGAACCCGGCGCGCCCCAGAGGTAGACCGCACGGTTGGCGACGTCCCGGGCGACCACCCGTTGCAGCGCGTGGACGAGTTCCGCATTGCCACCGGGCACAGAGGCCTCGAGGCCCAGGGTGACCTCGACGACGAGGCCGAGTGCGAGTTGCTTCATCGGCCCGATTATACAAATCCGCCCGCCGTCGGCCCCGCCCCATCCGGTAGAATCCGCCCCCTCCCCTCGTTCTGCCACTGACCCCATGAGCCCGTCCCGACCGCCTGGCGGTGGTTTGTCCTACCGTGACGCCGGCGTCGACATCGATGCCGGTGACGCTCTCGTAGACCGCATCAAGCCACTGGCGCGCAGCACCATGCGCGAAGGAGTCCTCGCCGGCATCGGCGGCTTCGGCGCGCTGTTCGAAGTCCCGAAGCGCTACCGTGAACCGGTGCTCGTGTCCGGAACGGACGGTGTCGGGACCAAGCTCAAGCTCGCATTCCACCTGAATTCCCACGACACCGTCGGCATCGATCTCGTGGCCATGAGCGTGAACGACATCCTCGTCCAGGGTGCAGAGCCTCTGTTCTTTCTCGACTATTTCGCATGCGGTCGCCTGCATGTCGACACCGCTGCCGCGGTGATCGGCGGGATCGCCGAAGGCTGCCGGCAAGCCGGCTGCGCGCTCATCGGCGGAGAAACCGCCGAGATGCCGGGCATGTATCCCGACGGCGAGTACGACCTGGCGGGGTTCGCGGTGGGCGCTGTCGAGAGGTCTGCGATCATCGACGGGCGATCGATCGCCCCTGGCGACGTCATCGTCGCCCTCGCCTCCAGCGGCCCGCACAGCAACGGCTATTCCCTCGTTCGCCGCATCATCGAAGTCTCGGGCGCGGATCTGTCAGCCGACTTCGATGGGCGTTCGTTGGGCCAGGCATTGATGGCCCCGACACGCATCTACGTGAAACCCGTCCTCGATCTGATCCACAGTGTTCCCGTGAAAGGCATCGCTCACATCACCGGCGGCGGCATCGTCGAGAATGTTCCGCGTGTGCTCCCGGAGACCGTGACCGCCGAGATCCGAGGCGACTCGTGGGACCTCCCGCCCGTCTTCCGCTGGCTGCAGTCGAAGGGGAATGTCGCCGATGCCGAGATGCATCGCGTGTTCAATTGCGGCATCGGCATGGTGATCGTCGTCGCCCCCGCCGATGCAGAACGGACGGTGGCACACCTGAACGGCGCCGGCGAGCGCGCATGGATCGCCGGCCACGTCCGTCCCCGCCAGAACACCGAACACCAGACCGTGGTGACATGAACAAGGTCATCGTCCTGATCTCCGGTCGGGGCAGCAACATGCAGGCGTTGATCGCCGCCGGGATCCCGCTGACCGCGGTGATCAGCAACCGACCCGACGCCGCCGGCCTGGTGACGGCCCGCGAGGCAGGCGTCACGACGGAGGTGGTCGACCACCGGCAGTTTCCCGACCGCCCGAGCTTCGATGCGGCGCTGGCTGCCCACATCGACCACCACACGCCGGACCTCGTGGTGCTCGCCGGTTTCATGCGCATCCTCGGCGCGGAGTTCGTGAACCGCTATGCCGGCCGCCTGATGAACATCCATCCGTCCCTGCTGCCCGCCTTCACGGGGCTCCACACGCATCGCCGGGCACTGGAAGCCGGCTGCAAGATCCACGGCTGTACCGTGCACCTCGTCACCCCCGAACTCGATCACGGGCCGATCATCGCCCAGGCCGCCGTCCCGGTTCTGGACGACGATGACGAGGATTCCCTGGCGGTGCGCGTGCTCGCCCAGGAGCATCGCCTGCTGCCGGCAGCGGTGCGCTGGTACCTCTCTGACCGCCTGCGCGTGCGCGATCTCCGCGTGGACCTGGCAGCTGCCACGGCTGCGTGCGGCGCCCTCCGGATGCCCGAGATCGCATGAAGCGGACGACAATTGCAGCGCTATGGGCGCTTCTCGCCACCGCAGCAATGGCCGCCGACGAAGAGGCCGCCCCCGAAGCGCCGGTGGTAAGGCCCTCCGTCAATGCCGTAGGCCGGACGCTCGCCCGCGTCCAGACGGCACCGATGCGCGTGGAGATGACCATCTCTGTCGAAGCCCACGGGGTCACGGTGGGGGAAGGTCGGGACGTGTTCGAACACGACCGCGGCACTTACCGTGTCGTGAGCGAAGCCCGTACGACCGGGGTGGCACGGCTGCTCAAGCGCGTGGATGAAAAGCGCGAAAGCCGCGGCCTGGTGGGCGGGTCAGGAATACAGCCTCTGGTCTATCGCCAGGAGCGCACGGGCAAGGCCGCGAAGACGGCGACGTTCGACTGGGATGCCAGGAAACTGACGCTCCAGGAGGGCGACGATCGCGAAACGGTCGAGCTGCCTCCGTTCACCCTCGATCAGACGAGCCTGACCTACGCCTTCGTGTTCATCGAGCCCCCACGCTCGGGCAGTTTCCCGGTCCAGGTGACCGACGGACGCCGGCTCGTCGAGTACGAAGTCGCATTCGTCGGACGGGAGCGCATCAAGTCGGCGCTCGGCGAACTCGAGACGCTTCGCTACCGCAAGGTTCAGCGCGGCGACGACAAGCGCGGATTCGAGTTCTGGTTGTCCACCGCCCACCATCATCTGCCGGTGCGGGTACGCATCGTGGAGAAGGATGGCACGGCCTTCGATTCGAACGTGACGAAGCTTCAGTTCGGCGGCCGTTAGATCCGACCGCACAGCGATCCACCGGAGTTTCCTTGGATATCAGAGCACCCCAGGTCACCGCGCTCACAGATGCCGTGCGCGCGCTGCTACGTTTTGAACATCCGGCGGATGCCGTGATGCGTACGTGGTTCCGCGATCACCCCGACCTCGGCTCGCGCGATCGCGCGCTGGTGGCGGACACCGCATTCGGCATCCTGCGCCATCTCCGGCGCCTCCAGCACCTGTCGCCCGACCAGGCGCCTCGCAAGCTCGTCCTCGCCTGGATGGTGCTGCAGCAGGGGCGCGCTGTGCGCTCGATCGAGTCGCTCCTCTCCCGCGAAGAAACCGAGTGGCTCGGGCAGATGAAGGGCCGCACCGATGACATGCCACCCGCGGTGGAGCTGTCCCTGCCGGACTGGCTCTTCGAGCAGATGGCCCAGGAGTTCGCCCCCGATGACCTGACGGCCCTCGGCCGCGCCCTGCTCGAACCCGCACCGCTCGATCTGCGCGTCAACACGCTGCTCACACGCCGCGAGGACGTCCTCGAATCGCTTGCTGCCAGCGGCGTGGACGCGACGCCGTGCGCGCTCAGCCCGATGGGCGTGCGCCTGCGGGAGAAGCCCGCGCTCGAACGGCATGCGCTGTTCACCTCGGGCCATGTCGAGGTGCAGGACGAAGGGAGTCAGCTCGTCGCCCTCCTGACCGATGTCCGCCGCGGCCAGATGGTCGTCGACTTCTGCGCCGGCGCCGGGGGCAAGACGCTGGCGCTCGGAGCGCTCATGCGATCGGAAGGGCGCCTCTACGCCTTCGACACGAACGAGCGCCGGCTGACCCAGTTCAAGCCGCGTCTCAAGCGCTCGGGCTTGTCGAACGTGCATCCGCAGCTCATCGACACCGAAAGCGATGTGCGGGTGAAGCGGCTCGCCGGCAAGATCGATCGCGTTCTTGTCGACGCGCCGTGCAGCGGCACCGGGACGCTCCGGCGGAATCCGGACATCAAGTGGCGGATGAAACCGGGCGCCATCGACGAGCTGCGGGTGAAGCAGGCGTCGATCCTTCACGCCGCCTCGCGATTGCCGAAGGTGGGCGGACGTCTCGTGTACGCCACCTGCAGCCTGCTGGGCATCGAGAACGAGCGTGCCATCGAAGACTTCCTCGTACTTCACCCCGGCTGGGAAGTCATGGACGCGCCCGCGATTCTCAGGAAGGCCGGCGTTGCGTTCGATGCCCCGGGACCCCATATGCGGCTGTATCCCCACCGAAACGACACGGACGGATTCTTCGCGGCGGTGCTCGAGCGCAAGGCTTAGAATCGTTTCGCGTTACAACAACGCCCCTCATCGTGAACCAAAGCAGCAATCTTCTCGTCGCCCTGATCCATGAGGCGGAGACCTTCACCGTCCTCTGGCAGCTGGCGGTGGTCGTCGCGGCCTACGCGGTCGCCTGGCTCGCCGCGCGCCGCTTCCGACCGACGCTCGCCGGGATGTCGTCACCCGCCGAGGCGACCACGGAAGCGGACAGCCTGTCCCGCCCCCACATCGTCACGCCGTTGCTTGCCTGGGTGTTCCTCATTGCAGCGCGCGCGGGCTTCGGGGCCGCGATGCCTGTCCGTGTGCTCGACATCGCGATCCCGCTGTCGTCATCGCTCGTCATCATCCGCGTTGCCGTGTACATGCTTCGCTACGCCGTGCCCGGCGCGAGTTGGGTGCGACGCTCGGAACGTGCGATTGCCTGGTCGATGTGGTCGGGTGCTGTCCTTCACATCACCGGGATCCTGCCGCAGATCCGGAAAGCACTCTCCGAGGTCGTGCTGCACATCGGGTCCCACGATGTTTCGGCGCTCGACGTGGTGGAGGCGACGCTCGCCGTCGTCGTGACGATGGCTGTCGTGCTCTGGCTCGGTCGGGTGATCGAACGGCGGGTGATGGGGCTTGCCAGTCTGGACACGAGTCTGCGCGTGGTCGTGTCGAAGCTCTTCAAGGCCATTCTGCTGGTCATTGGGGTACTGACGGCTTTGTCGCTGGTCGGCATCGACATCACCGTGCTCTCCGTCTTCGGCGGTGCACTTGGCGTCGGGCTCGGCCTGGGCCTGCAGAAGATCGCGGCGAACTACGTGAGCGGCTTCGCGATCCTGCTCGATCGATCGATCAAGCTGGGCGACCTCGTGACCATCGACAACCGCTACGGGGAGGTGACACGCCTCACCACACGCTATGTGGTGGTGAAGGGACACGACGGTACCGAGAGCATCATCCCGAACGAGACCGTCATCACGTCCACGGTGCTGAACCACTCGTACTCCGACCGCAAGCTCAGGCTGGATGGCACGCTGCAGGTGTCGTACGCCACCGACGTGCGTCGCGCGCTCGAGATCATCAGCGACGTCCTGCGGGCCCACCCGCGCATCGAACAGGACCCGGCGCCGTTCGCGATGCTCAAGGGATTCGGGGACAGCGGGATCAATCTCGACTACTTCGTCTGGATCAACGACCCGGAGAACGGTACCGGGACCCTGAGGTCCGACATCAACCTCGCGCTGCTGGACGCTTTCCGAGCGAACGGCATCGAGATTCCCTTCCCGCACCGCGATCTGAGAATCACCGGGCTCCCGCCCGGGATGGCGCCCGCGTCAGGCAATCCTTGATCATCATCAAGGCCTTGCGGTGACCGGTCGATAAGCTCTTCAATGGATAACGCCGTGGCGACTGTCGTCGATCGGCTACAATCCGCCTGTGTCCCGGCAACGTCCAGGGCAGTTCACTTCAGAGGTATGCATGACCTATAACGGGTTGATAGATCTTCCTTGGTGGGGCTACATCGTCGTCGCGTTGGCGCTCACCCACGTCACCATCGCCGGCGTCACCATCTTCCTGCACCGCCACCAGGCACATCGTGCCCTGGATCTCCATCCGATCCCCAGCCACTTCTTCCGCTTCTGGCTCTGGCTCACCACCGGCATGGTGACAAAGGAGTGGGCGGCCATCCACCGCAAGCACCACGCGAAATGCGAGACCGCCGAGGACCCCCACAGCCCTCAGGTCAAGGGCATCCGCAAGGTGATGTGGCAAGGCGCCGAGCTGTACCGGCTCGAGTCGCACAATCTCGAGACCATGGAAAAGTACGGTCACGGGACCCCGGACGACTGGATCGAGCAGAACCTCTACACGAAGCACAGCCAGTGGGGGATCGCCCTCATGATGATCATCGACCTCCTGCTCTTCGGGCCGATCGGCCTGACGATCTGGGCCGTGCAGATGATCTGGATCCCGATCTTTGCCGCCGGTGTCATCAATGGCATCGGGCACTACTGGGGATACCGCAACTTCCAGTCGGAGGATGCCAGCACCAATATCGTCCCCTGGGGCATCCTCATCGGTGGCGAGGAACTGCACAACAACCACCACGCCTACGGCACCTCGGCTCGCCTGTCCTCGAAGTGGTATGAGTTCGATATCGGCTGGCTGTACATCCGGTCGATGGAAATCGTCGGACTCGCCAAGGTCAAGAAACTAGCTCCCAAGGTGAATTGGCGCGATGACCGTGTCGGCTGCGATCTGGAAACGCTCCAGGCCGTGATCACGCACCGCTACGACGTGCTGGCCCGTTTCGGCCGGTCTCTGCAGGCGACCTACCGCGAAGAGATCAGCAAGCTGAAGTCTCGCGGCATGTCGACCGGAGACCACACCGTCGTAGACCGGCTGATGCTGGGAGATGCCCGTGTGGCCGATGCCGACCGTGTCCAGGTCGAGAGCTACCTGGAGCACAGCAAGGTGCTCGCCACGATCTACGCAATGCGCCAGGAACTGGCGCAGCTTTGGCAACGTTCCACGGCCTCGAAGGAACAGCTGGTTCGCCAGCTGGATGACTGGTGCCACAAGGCGGAAGCGAGCGGGATCGCGTCCCTGTCGGAGTTTTCTCGGCAGTTGCGCCGATACGCCTGACGAGACACGCAGCGGGTCAGCCCCCTGGGGGCATGACCCACCAACAAAAAAGCCCGCTGATGCGGGCTTTTTTGTTTGGGTTCGAAGCCTGTTACTTCAGCTTCGTTTCCTTGTAGATGACATGCATCCGCTTCACCGGATCGTACTTCTTGATCTCGAGCTTCTCGGGAGTCGTCTTCTTGTTCTTGGTGGTCGTGTAGAAGTGACCGGTGCCGGCGGTGGATTCCAGCTTGATCTTGTCGCGCATTTTCTAGAGTCTCCGTCGGGTTCAGACGTTGTCGCCAGCGGCCCGCAGCTCGGCGAGCACGACATCGATGCCCTTCTTGTCGATCGTGCGAAGACCGGCCTGGCTCACTCGGAGGCTGACCCACCGGTTCTCGCTTTCCACCCAGAAACGACGGTGGTGCAGGTTGGGCAGGAAACGCCGCTTGGTCTTGTTGTTTGCGTGGGAAACATGGTTCCCGACCATCGGCTTCTTGCCGGTGACTTGACAGACGCGGGCCATGGTTAGCTCCGGAGGCGAAATTCGAAAGGCGCGATTTATACCACGCCCTTGCCCGTCCCCTCAAGAGACTCCTGCGAAATGGGCCCGAACCCTCCTCGGTCGGCCAAGCGTCCCGCCATACCGCCCGATCAGAGAAGCCCGCGCTCCGCGAATGACACGGCTCCGCCCAGCCCCACCACGAAGTGATCGAGCACAGCGATATCCACCAGTGCGAGCGCACTCTTGAGAGCCCGTGTCAGCGCCTCGTCGGCATGGCTCGGTTCCGCAATGCCCGACGGGTGGTTGTGCGCAAAGATGACGGCAGCCGCATTTCGGGCCAAGGCCCCTTTCACGACCTCTCGGGGATAGACACTGGTCTGGGTGAGCGTCCCGCGAAACAGTTCGTCCATCGACAAGACCCGGTTCTGGGCATCGAGATAGATGACGACGAACACTTCGCGATCCAGGTGCTGAAGCGACAGCCTCAGGTAATCCTTCACGCGATCGGGTGACGTGAGGACGTCCCTTGTCTTCAGCTCTTCTGCAAGCACGCGTCTCGCGATCTCCAGGACTGCCTGAAGCTGCGCCGCCTTCGCGGTGCCGAGTCCGGGCAGTCCGGTGAGCGCCTCCCGTGGCGTGGCAAGAAGGCCCGAGAGGCCACCACGATCTTCGAGGAGCGCCCGGGACAACTCCACCGCACTGCAGCCCGCCACGCCCGTCCTGAGCACCACAGCGAGCAACTCGGAATCCGACAGTGCACCCGCGCCACGAACGAGGAGCTTCTCGCGGGGACGATCCTGCTCCGGCCAGTCCTTGATCGACACGACGGACACCCCCATCGCGAGGAAGACGCGAGTCAGTTTACACTCCGGCCCCTCGCTCTCGGACTCGCCGGCCATGACCCAGACCATCGGACAGCGACGCATCCTGCTCGGAATGACGGGCGGCATTGCCGCCTTCAAGGCCGCCGAACTCTGTCGCCTGCTCGTGAAGGCAGACGTCGCCGTGGACGTCGTGATGACCGAGGCCGCGACCCGCTTTGTCGGCACCGTGACCATGCAGGCCCTCTCGGGGCGCCCCGTCCACACGAACCTCTGGGATCCGGCGGTCGGCAACGGCATGGGACACATCGACCTGTCGAGATCGGCTGACCTCGTGGTTGTCGCGCCGGCCAGCGCCGACTTCATTGCCAAGCTTGCCGCTGGAAGCGCCGACGATCTCCTCTCCACGCTCTGTCTGGCACGCGATTGCCCGCTCATGGTTGCCCCGGCGATGAACCGGCAGATGTGGGAGCACCCCGCCACCCAGCGAAACGTCAGCCTCCTGCGACAGGACGGCGTGATCGTTCTCGGTCCGGATAGCGGGTCCCAGGCCTGCGGGGAGACCGGGATGGGCCGCATGACGGAACCCGAGGCACTCGGCGAACAGATCCTCGGCTGGTTCGAGCCCAAGGTCCTGGAAGGCGTACGCGTCGTGTTGACGGCCGGCCCCACGTTCGAGCGGATCGATGCGGTGCGTGGCATCACGAATCTGAGTTCCGGCCGTATGGGCCATGCCCTCGCGCGGTCCCTGCGCGATGCCGGCGCAGCGGTCACGATGGTCAGTGGGCCGACCGCACTCAAGCCACCGCCAGGCATCGAAACGATCGACGTGGTCAGCGCGGCCGAGATGTTGGCGGCCGTCGAGAGCCGCCTGACGGTATGCGACATCTTCATCGGCGTCGCCGCCGTAGCGGACTACACGCCGCTGCATCCCCAGGAACAGAAACTGAAGAAGGATGCGCGGATACTCGCCATCGAACTGGCACCGACGGTCGACATTCTCGCCAACGTCGCGAGCCGAGCGAATCCGCCCTTCTGCGTCGGCTTCGCGGCGGAAAGCGAGCGGCTCGAAGAATTCGCCGAAGCCAAACGCAGACGAAAGAACGTCCCGCTGCTCGCCGCCAACCTCGCCCAGAATTCGATGGGCACCGACGAAAGCGAGATCGTTCTCTTCGACGACACCGGGCGAAACGTGCTGCCACTGGCACCCAAGTCCGAACAGGCGCGTCGGCTCGTCGCCCACATCGCGCGGCTCTATTCGGCCGCCCGCTGATGCACGCCGGACGCACCTCACTTCTTCCCACTCCGTGACAAGGCCAACCGCGTGATCGATATCGACCTCAGGATCCTCGACGAGCGGATCCGGGACCACATGCCTGCGTACGCCACTGCGGGTTCTGCCGGGCTGGACCTGCGTGCATGCATCGGAGACAGGATGTCGCTCGCTCCGGGCCAGACCGAGCTCATCCCCACGGGGATCGCCATCCACATCCAGGACCCGGGACTGGCGGCAGTGGTACTGCCGCGCAGCGGTCTGGGTCACAAGCACGGGATCGTGTTGGGGAATCTCGTGGGCCTGATCGATTCCGACTATCAGGGGCAGCTGTTCGTGTCGCTCTGGAACCGCGGTGCGACGCCATTCGACCTCGCACCCATGGAGCGCATCGCGCAGCTGGTGATCGTCCCGGTGGTCCGTGCCAACTTCCAGGAAGTCGACCAGTTCACGGAGTCAGACCGAGGGATCGGAGGCTTTGGTAGTACAGGAACGAAGTAGTCGGATCCGTTGTTCCGGCGCGGAACCACGAAACAGAAAAGCCGGCTGAAAGCCGGCTTTTCTGTTGGATGACGGTCCGACTAGACACGGACGCCAGAGAAACTCACGTCACTTGGCCCCGCCTTCGGCGGCAGCATCGTCCTTGAGCTTCCATTCCTGCAGGTACCGGATGTAGGCGACGATGTTGAGAATCTCTTCCGAAGAGAGAGTCGACGCGAACGCTCCCATCTTCGTGTACGGCTTGCCGGCAGCGATCGTCGCGTAGATCTGCGACGACTTGCTCCCGTGCTTGTACTTCTGGCCTGCCAACTTCACACCGCTGCTGCCACCGCGACCATCGGGGAGGTGGCAGTACGAACACCGGGCCTGGAAGCGGTCCTTGCCGTTCGCAAGCGCCGCGTCGTCGGTCGGGATCGGCATATCGTTTTCCATCCCGTGACGATCCTCCTCCGCCAGGGCGGGACCGGCAGCGAAAGCGAGCGCCATCGTGAGCCCGGCGAGCAGACTTCCGATCCAGCGACTAGATTTATTCATGGTGATTCCTCCCTAGATTCGCGAATTGACTATGAAGAGAACGGTGAAAAGAAAGGCACGCCGTAGCTCTCCACGATTTCCCGGATCTTTCCGTTCGCGAGCAGCTCGTCGATGCCTTCATTGATGAACTTCATGAGCGCCTTCTCGTCCTTGCGGATGGCCCACGCACCGTTGAAGCGCAACCCCTCGAGGGGTACGAATCCATCGGCAAGCCGGAACTGCGCCTGAGGGAATTCGAGCCGTGCAACACCGAGCGCAGTCGACCACATCATCCCCGCGTCGATCTCGCCCTTCTGCATCGCCCCCATCATCCGCCGGTTGTCCAGAAACAGTTCGCGTGGAACCTTGTTCGTGAACAGGAAATCATCCATCGGCGTGGACATCGCGACACCGACCTTGAAGTTCGCTTCGCGAATCTCATCGAACGTCTTCCACTGCGCTGCCTTGCCCTGTGTCACGAGCACGTACCCCATACCAATGTAGGGATGCGTGAACTGCATCTTGTTCATCAGCATGTCGTCGTCACCGCTATCCGACAGGCCAAGGAAGATGTCGCAACGCTTTGCAAGGATGGAAGTGCGGAAAGCCTTGGATGTGCCCCCACGACCCGCAGTGCTCACCCAATACATCTCGATCCGCATGTTGCTGCGCTTGGCGATCGACCGGAGGATCTCCACATCGAATCCAGGAGGATCACCGTTCTGCAGGGCATGGGGATAGTCATAAGGATCAGCGCAGGCAGTGATGATGCCCTTCGCTTTCGATCGCCCGAGAGCATCCTTGGGCTCCTCTCCTTCATTCTCATCAGCGGCCCATGCGCCGATGGAACCTGCCGCCAGGAACAGCGTCGCGGCGCCCAACACCAACCGACTGATCATGTTATTCAACGCGCACTCCTCACCTGTCGCACGGCGACAGCGTCTCTTGCACGAACTGCACACATCGTCTTGGCCGGCGATCTCCGATCGTCTCGACACAAGCCCCCTCCATCCCTGAATCGTTCTCTTTATGTTCTGACAGAAAAGACCTACCGAACGCGCAACGAGTCGTTCCGCAATCGGTTGAATCTGTTTCGAGCTTCACAAAAGAACAGGGGAGGGTAAGTGCTTCACCCTCCCCATGCTTTTGCTGCCAGTGCACAACCTGTCAAGCGGCGCTTCAGCGGGCGGGAAACCTACCCCGCCCGGGGAACGACTATCAGTCTTCCACGGAGAAGACCATCAGGCCGCCACCCTTCGACTGCTTCTTGTACCACTCGCCGAAGTAGATGGGCCAGATGCCACCGCCGCCCGCACCGTACACGATGGACACGAACTGCTTGCCACCGGTCGAGTAGGAGGTCGGGTTGCCGTACACGCCAGTACCCAGGTTGAAGGACCAGAGATGCTCACCGGTCTCGTCGTTCACGGCGTTGAAGAAGCCTTCCGGATCGCCGTAGAACACCAGACCGCCACCCGTGGCGAGCATGCCGCCCGTGGCAGGGTAGGACATCGACTTCGACCAGACCAGCTTACCCGTCGCAGCGTCGAACGCCTTCACAGCGCCAGCACCAGCATTGAAGTTCAGAACCTTGGCACCGAGGTACCATTCGCCGCGCTTCCACTCCATCTTCTTGGCTTGGAGGTCCATCGCGAAGTCGTACACGGGCACGTAGACCATCTTCGTGCGACGGCTGTACGCCATCGGGTGCCACTCCTTACCACCGTCCAGGGACGGCGCGATGTCGGTCGTCAGCTTGTCATAGACGATGTCCTTCTCAGGCCAGTTGTAGACAGGCTTGCAGTTGTTGGCCGGAGTGATCGGCTTCGTCCAGTTCACGCGCTGAAGGGCCGTGACCCACACGCACTTGTGTTCGTTGCCGTACTTGGTCTTGACCGTGTTCTCGCGATCGATCCCGTAGATGTGACCGTTGCGCGAACCGTGCAGCCACATCTTCTTGCCGCCGAGGTCGACCAGGATCATTTCGTTCACGCCGTCGTAATCGTAGGGATCGTTAGGCGTGTAGTTGAAATAGCTCTTGATCTTGCCCGTGTCGGGGTCCATGACGAGGTTGCTGTTCGTGAACAGGTTGTCGCCAAGACGCACGTGACGGTCGAAGTCGGGACCGGGGTTGCCCACGGGCCAGAACAGCGTGTTGGTTTCCTTGTCGTAGGAACCCGTGATCCACGCAGAACCACCGCCGTACTTCCAGGACTCGCCAGCCCACGTCTCGTTGCCGGGCTCGCCCGGGCCGGGGATCGTGTAGGTCTTCCACACCGGGGCACCGGTGTCGGCGTCGATCGCTGCGATCCAGCCACGGACACCGTACTCGGCGCCGGCCGTACCGAAGATGATCTTGCCACGGAGGGCCATCGGCATGATCGTGAAGGTTTCGGCGTACGTGTAGTCACCGATCTTCTTGTCCCAGACGACCTTGCCCGTGGCGCTGTCGAGCGCAACGATGTGCGCGTCCAGCGTGGCCAGGTAGACCTTGTTCTTGTAGACCGCAACACCACGGTTCACGACGTCGCAGCAGAGCTTCGGGAACACGTCGCCCGGCAGTTCACGCTCGTACTTCCAGTTCACCTTGCCCGTGGCGCCATCGACGGACCAGACCTTGTTGTAGGACGAGGTCACGTAAACGTTGCCGTTCACCACGACGGCCTGGCTGTCCTGGCCGTCCAGCACGCCGAACGACAGGTTCCAGACAGCCTTCAGCTTCTTGATGTTGCCCTGGTTGATCTGGGCAAGCGGGCTGTACCGCGTGGTCTGATAGTCACGACCGTACAGGAGCCAGTTGCTGGCGTCCTTGTCGGCGTTGAGCAGCATGTCGTCGGTGACGTAGTTGTGATACAGCTTCGATTCCGCCGAGTCCAGACCTTGCGCCCAGGCGCCGCTGGAGGCGACGGCCAGAGCAGCAACGACTGCCGCGCGCTTGTAGTGCTTCACCATTGAAGTACCTCCCGAATTCGCCTCTAGGTTGTGACACCCTGAGGCCTTGGTTTTTGCATGACTTCGAAGTTACGGACTGCAGTTACGGACTACCTGCCAGAGCGCGCAGATGGGAATAAATGCCGCGCCGCGCGAGAAAGTAAGGGAACCCCTCCCCCTTGTCAACACTGCATTCCAGGGGCGTGGGACTCTGGCGGAGCGATATCGAACAGCCGTTGGAAATGGCGTTGGACACTGCATGAGTGTCCAGCGGAAAACGTACCTTTGGGGTCGAAATCAGTCGAGGTCGATGGCGAAGATCGACGCGTCGTCATGGTGCGGTGCACAGTCCAGATGGGCGTGCAGATCGCGCATCACTTGATCGAGGGATTCCTTGCCTGAAGCCGCATGCACGGCCGCCAGGAGGCGATCCATTCCGAAGGGCTCGCCGGCATGGTCCGTCGCCTCTATGAGGCCATCCGAGTACGCGACCAGACGCTCGCCTGGCTGGAACGCGAGTTCCCGGCACGAATCGTCGAACTCCGCATCCGGCAGGATGCCCAGGGCCACCTGGTCGGACTTGAGTTCCCGTGTGGACTGCCCGTCCTGCGACAGGAGCAGCGCCGGCGGCATCCCGCCGTTCCAGTACTCGAATCGATGGTCGGCGTCGTGGATCGCCACCATGAGCGCAGCCACATAGCGCCCGACCGGAAGCTGCTCCCTGAGGCGCGCGTTGATCTCCCGGACGATATGGCCGAGGGGCAGGCCCTTGCGCGCCATGCCGTAGAAGATCTGCAGTGCAGGGATGAGACTCACCGACGCCGTCAATCCATGCCCGGTGGCATCAGCGAGCAGTGCATAGAAAGTGCCGTCCGCGCCACGCTCGGCCGCTACGACGTCGCCACTGAATCGAGCCGAGGGCATGACCTGCCAGGAGAGTCGTGAATCCTGCAGACCCACCCGTTGCACGATCGCCTTGATCAGCGTTGCCGCCAGTTCGTGCTCGTAGGTCTGCTCGTCCTGGAGCCGCCTCAGTGCATTCGCCTGGCTGCGCAGCTCCGCCTGCATCTGGACGATGCGCTGGAACGACCGGATCTTCGCCTTCAACACCGCCAGATTGATCGGTTTCGCCAGGTAGTCATCGGCGCCGGCCTCGAGCCCACGGACGACGTCCTGCTCGGTCTGGAGCGAGGAAACGAGGATCACCGGGATCCACCGATCGCGCGAGATCGCTCGCAACCGCTTCGTCACTTCGATGCCATCCATGCCCGGCATGACGATATCCAGCAGCACGAGGTCCGGGGTCTGCCTTGCAAACGCATCCACGGCCGATTCGCCGTCCTCGACCGTCGTGACGCCGTGGCCCTGCGCCGTCAGATAGCTCCGCAGGAGCGCCACGATCGACGGAGAATCGTCGACCACCAGAATCTCCATGCGGTCCCCCGCCTCGAGGAATCCACCGCCGGCTCCCGATGTCACGGCCGACTCCTGAATGATGTGACGCAATGCGGGCATGGGATCAACCGTTAGCGACGGATACCGAGAAGCGCAGTTCGTTGCCGTTACCCAGGTACTCCAGATCGGCGAAACAGAGTTGCCTTGCCAGGGCGATGCCCCGCCCGTTGGGCTCGAACGCACGCGCGGGGTCGAATTCCTGGAATGCCTTCCAGTCGAATCCGTCGCCCTGATCACGGATCGAGAAACGCACGGCATCGGCTTCGCGACGGAAGCTCACCTCCGCCCACTTCTCGGCGTTCTCGGGCAGTTCCAGCCTGCGAGCCACGTCCTTCTCCCAGAGACCCTGATGCAGCAACCGCGACTTTTCCTTGGTCGTGATCCCGAGGTTGCCGTGCTCCACCGCATTCACGAGCAGTTCCAGAAGCCCGAGGCTCACGCCGGCAGGCTCCGGGCAGGCATTCGCCAGGAGCTGCGCCAGTCCCCGGGCATCCTCCAGAGTGCGGAACCGGAACCGTCCTTCGGTCATGAGGGCGAACATCTGCGTGTCGCGCTGCGCGGATCGGGTGAGATCCTTCCAGCCCGCCCGGTCGGCCAGCGCTGCACGGACGATCGTCGCCAGCACCTCGCCGTCGAAGGGTTTCGTCAGGTAGTAGTAGGCACCGTTCTGGATGCCTTCCATCACCTGCTCCTTGGACGCGGCAGCCGTCTGCATGATGACCGGCACCTGCCGGAACCGGGCCTCCTGCTTCACCCGCTTCAGGAGCGTGAGGCCGTCCATGCGCGGCATCATCCGGTCGAGGATGAGCGCATCGAACTCGTCCTCACCCGCGTTCTGCAGGAGATCCCAAGCCTCCTGTCCGTCATTCGCCGTCACCAGCTCGTAACCCGAACCATCGAGATGCTCGGCGATGATCTCGAGGTTGAACGGCTCATCATCCACGACCAGCAATCTTGCGACCTTGGGCATCATGCGATATCCCTCCTAGTGTGCTGCACAGAGTCAGACGCCTGCGATATCGGCTCGCGTGGCAACAACATGACAATTGTCGCACCGCCCCCCGGGGTTGCCTCCGCCCGGATGCTCCCGCGATGCTGTCCGACGATCTCGCGGCAGATCGCCAGTCCGAGCCCGGTGCCGCCGGCGCCGCTCCTCGTCTTGCTGCTCTGGACGAACTTGTCGAAGACCGTCTCGAGTTCGCCGTCCGGGATGCCGACGCCATTGTCCGCGACCACCATCCGGACACCTGGCATCCCGCCGGGGGCTTCCCCGATGACCGTCGATTCGATGACCACCCGCACGGCGCCCTCGCCCGGCGTGAACCGGATCGCATTGGAGAGCAAGTTCCGTAGCACCTGTCCGATCCGCATCGGATCACACCACAACCGGATGTCCTCGGCCTCCAACGACAACGAGATTCTGCGCTCCGCGGCCAGAGTCGCGAACTCCTGCATGGCAGGGGCGGCCACCGACGTCACCGGGTGATGCCCGAAATCGTAGTGCATCGCACCGGCCTCCAGCTTCGAGAGGTCGAGCAGGTCGTTCAGCAGGCCGAGCAGTCTCCGGCCGCTCGCGTCGATGCGTTCCAGGTACTGGCGGGTCTTCGCGACGTCCCCCGCCCGGGCGATCCCGAGGCCGGCGAACGACAGGATCGCGTGCATGGGGGTGCGCAACTCGTGCGACATGTTGGCGAGGAACTCCGACTTCGCGAAGTTGGCGGCCTCGGCCGTGTTCTTGGCCGCGACCAGTTCGGCCGTTCGCTCCGCCACGTTGCGCTCCAGGACGTCGCGGTGGTTCCGCAATGCCTCCTGCACCTTTCGGAACTCGGTCACGTCCAGGTGCCCGCCCAGCAGTCTCACCGGCGCGCCGAGGTCATCGCGCAGGATGCGGGCCCGCGAGAGGATATGGACCCAATGCCCCTCGCGGTGGCGGAGCCGGAATTCCGATTCGAAGCGGTCGGCCCCGGCATCCAGCCCCGACTGCAGCGCGGCGAGCGTCCGCGTCAGATCGTCGGGATGCACGCGGCTCTCCCAGTCGTGCCAGGTACCGGCAAGCTCGTGGTCTTCGTAACCCAGCTGGCGCTTGGCCTCGGCCGACCACTGCACGGCGCCCGCGGCCACGTCCCACGTCCACACGCCCAGATCCGTTGCCCAGATCACGGCCTGCAGGACATCCTCCTGATCCCGCATCATCCGCAGCGCGGCTTCGCGGTCCGCGCTCGCCTTCAGATAGCCGATCGCCACCGCCAGCGCGTCGGCCACGGCGATCACCGTCTGCCGTTCGTCGTTCGTCCACGCATGCGGCGCTCTCCGGTCGAGGGCGATGCATCCGAGCAGNCACGCACGGCGACCTCGAAGGCCGCCGAGACGCCTGCGGAGCGCAGGTACGCGGTCAGCGCGGGATGCACCCCATCCCGGGTCCCGTCGTTGATCACCATCGGGAGACCTGCGGCGATGCCGGCCTCCCAGACCGGATCCCGCACCACGAACCGATCCGCGTCTATGCCGGGCATGTCCGCGCCGCCGCTCACGCACTCCGCAACCAGGCGATCGCCGGCGGGCGCCGCGAAGGTGACCCGCGCACCCGGCTGCGCGGCGGCGAGCCGTTCGACGGCCAGCCGGACCACGTCCGCTCGACCGAGGCCGCTGACCACCCCCGAGGTCAGCTCGTTCACGAGCTGCAGCCAGTGGCGGGACGCCAGGACCGACTGCTCCTGACGCCGTCGCTCCGTGATGTCGGTGCCCCACGCGACGATCCCGGGACTCCCATCCGGCATGCGGACCGGGCTCTTGCCCATGAGGATCCACCGTGCCTCGCCGTTCGCGCGCTGGCGCACCTGCTCCCGCACCGGCGACGCTTCGCCGCCGAGAACAATGGCGTCCTCGCGCTCGCTTCGTGACGCACTCGGGGCATCCAGGAACTCCGCTTCCGCCCGCCCGAGGAGTTCCTCCGGACGGCGCTCGAGGTGATCGGCGGCCGCATCGTTCACCAGCACCCACCGGCGGTCCGCACCCTTCACCAGCACCGGGGTCGGCAGCGCATTCAAGACGCCCTCCAGCAGCCTGCGCTGGCCGTCCGCATTCATCTCGGCGATGCGCCGCTCGCTGATATCCGTGGCGATGCCGACGAGGAAGGTCCTGCCGCCGGGAAGGCTCACGGGGGACTTGCTCTTCACCAGCCAGCGCTCCTCGCCGCACGCCCCGACGATACGCTCCTCGAAGGTCCGCCCGCTGCCTGACGAGCGCACGACGGCGTCCTCCTCCAGGTTGCGCGCTGCGTGGTCCCCAGGCAGCAGATCGGCATCCGTGCGCCCCAGCAACTCGTCGCGACTCCGACCCACGAGCCTGCAGAACGCGTCGTTCACGGCCACCCACCGGGACTCGTTGTTCTTCACGAAGAGGGGATTCGGCAGCGCGTCGATCACGCATTGCAGATCCAGCCGGTCGGGATCCGCGATCGCGGACGGTGGTGCGGGCACCGACCCGGCCCCGATCACGGAGGTCCGCCGACGCTGCAGATGCACGATCGCAGCCACGACGATGCCGGTGAGGCACACCCCTGCCGAAAACACTGCGTTCGGGTCTGGGGCGTCGAAGCTGCGGAAGAACGCCTGCACCGGAGTCGCGGAAAGCCGCCACCGGCGCCCGCCATGCTCGATCTCCGCCACCGCGCGCAGGCCGCGTGCGCTAGCGGCATCGTCGGCACGCCTCCCCGGGATGCCGCCCGCTTCCGCGATCGCCCAGCGGACCACTGGCGAGGACACCCTCGGATCGTCGACGCCAGGCCGCAGCTGGACGATCGATTCGACGAAGCCCGCAACTTCCTCGGCACCGCCGTGCGCCCGACGCAGGACCGGCACGGTCAGGCGAGTCCGGAACACGCCGGTGGCCTCGCGATGATCGGCGACGGCCGGCCCGGATGACACGACGTCGGTGCCCGCAACCGGGACACCGTCCGCCATCGACCCGCGTGCACGAAAGACAGGGGGGGACATCTCGGGGTGATGCACCGCGAGTCGAAGCTGGTCGACGTACGCGCTCCAATCGTGACTGAGGTCGTGGTCGGCCAGTGCCGCATGGGCGGCAACGCCGCGCAGGACGTCCTCCGCAGCGTGCAACTGGGCAGCCATGCGCCCGCTGTCGGCCGCCACCAGCGCCTCCAGGCGGTCCTGCACGGCCTGGTCCCAGTGCTCGCTTGCCCCCCAGGTGCAGACCATCGTGAGCACGATGCCGACGGCCGCCGCGACCCAGGGCAGCGCGCGCCATCCCGGCATCCGTCTGTCCGTCGGCCCGTGCCCGGCCTCCGGGTGGACCGTCGCCATCGCTGTCGGATGCACACTCATGCGGCGGCAGCCTGCGACGCATAGTCAGCCGAGGTGGTCGGCAGCGTCAGGGTGAAGCATGCGCCGCCGGCAGGGTTGTTCCGGGCCCAGATCCGCCCTCCATGCTGTCGCGCGATCTCGCGGCAGATGGCGAGGCCGAGGCCCGTGCCGCCCGCCCCGCTGTTCGTCTTGCTGCTCTGGACGAACTTGTCGAACACGGCCTCCAGTTCGTCCTCGGGGACGCCGACGCCCTCGTCGAGCACGGCAACGCGCGCCATGCCCGCATCGTCGGTCTCCAGCACGACCCGGACAGCCTTGCCTGAGGGCGTGAACTTCACCGCATTGGAGAGGAGGTTCCGCACGACCTGTCCGACGCGCACGGCATCGCACCACGCGAACACGGGCCCCTCGTGCCGCACGTCGATACGGACGCCGCTCTCGCGCGCATAGGCCGCCATCTCGACGACGATGCCATCGACCACCTCGACGAGATCGCAACGGGCGAACTCGTAGCGCATCTTTCCCGCTTCCAGTTTCGAGAGGTCCAGCAGATCGTTCAGCAGAGTCAGCAACCGCCCCCCGCTCTGATGGATGCGATCGAGGTACTGGCGGATCTTCGGCAGCTGGACTTCACTGTCGCCCGTGCGGTCGATGCCGAGTCGCGAGAACGACAGGATCGCGTGGATGGGCGTCCGCAACTCGTGGGACATGTTCGCGAGGAAGTCCGACTTGGCCTCGTTGGCGGCCTCGGCGGATTCCTTCGCCGTGACCAGTTCCGCCGTCCGTTCCGCCACGACACGCTCGAGGTCGTCGCGATGCCGGATGAGGGCCGCCTGCGTGCGGCGGAACTCGGTCACGTCGATGTTGGCACCGACGAAGCGCACCGCGCGGCCCGTCGCATCCCGCTGGATCTGGGCGCGGGCCAGGGTGTCGCGGTAGGTCCCGTCACGATGCCGCAGTCGGCACTCGATCTCGAACCGGTTCGCATCGGATTCGATCGCCGACTTCAGGGCTGCCTCGAATCTCGGGCGATCCTCCTCCAGCATGTGCTGGCACCACGCACGGGAATCCTCGATCTCGTGAGGAGCGTAGCCGAGCTGCGACTTGGCGCGGTCGGAGAATCGGTAGGCATCCGTGGTGACGTCCCAGGTCCAGAGACCCAGGTCGGACGCCCACACCATCGCCTGCAGCACCGCCTCGTTCTCGCGAAGCTCGGCTTCCACCTTCGCCCGCGCGCGTTCCGCGCTGTCACCGATGTGGGCGAGGACAAGGCTCTCGGCGGCCTCCTGCACCGTGCGGCGTTCATGGGCGGACCACACCCTGGGGTTCGGGGACCACAAGGTGAGCAGCGCCTGCATCCCGGAAGCCGCTCCCGCGCTGATCGGGACGTCCACGAAAGCGCGCATCCCGAGCGCCGAAGACCCGGCCAGCATCTCGCCGTGCTCACTCTCCATTTGGGCATCCGCGACGACGACGGTCTCGCCTGCCTCCAGCGACGCGATGTAGTCCGCCGATCCTGCGAGATCCAGCGCTGCTCCCACGACTTCGGGATGTGAACTCGCTTCGACGACGATCCGCGTGCCCTCGCGGCGCCAGTAGGACACGGGGGCGCCGCCGAGCGCCTCCGAAAGACTGCGCACGGCAAAGGCCACCGTCTCCTCGAGCGGGGCGCCGCGCACCATGCAACCCGCGATGCCGTTCACCACCTCCAACCGGGCCCGGCTCGCGAAGACCTCCTCTTCGGCCTGCTTGCGGCCGGTGATGTCGAGACTCGCCGCGATCACGAAGCGGCTGCCGTCCGCGAGCGATGTCGCGACCTTGGTCTTGAGGATCCAGCGGGGTGTCCCGCCCTTGATGGGCATGAGGAGCTCATCGACGATCGGTCCGCGGCCGGCGAGCACGAAATCGTCCTCCCGCCAGGCGGCGTCGCTGAACGCCTTGTCGTGCAGGTCGTGGTCGGTGCGCCCCACGAGTTCGGATCGCGGCCGCCCATAAAGCCGTTCACCCGCCTCATTCACGACGACCCATCTGTGATCGGCCGATTTGACGAACACCGGCACCGGCAATGCGTTCAGCACCGCATCGAGGAACTGGCGCCCCCGCTCCACCTCCACCGACGCGTGCTTCAAGGCACTCACATCGGCCGACGAGCAGACAAAATAGCGCGTGCCGGCCGACAACTGGACCGCCGACTTCGAGGTGAGCCACCAGCTGGTGTTGCCGGAGGCGTCCTGAAGCGGCATCTCGAACTGCAGTGGCTGCGGGCTCGAGAATGCCTCGGCGTCCTCCCGGTCGATCTGCTCCCACGCGTCGGGATGGACATCCCGGTTCGTCCGCCCGATCAGCGCGTCGCGGGTGCGGCCGCTCATCCGGAGGAACGCCTGATTCGCCATCAGCCAGCGCCCGGCGGCATCCTTCACGAAGATGGCCTGAGGCACCGCGTCGATGAGCCCTTCGACGAAGTCCTTCGCCTCGCGGGCTTCGATCTCGACCCTCTTCCGGTCCGTGATATCGATGCCGGTGGACACCACGAGGCTGCTGCCATCGACCATGCGGACCACCTGCTTGGTCTTGATGCGCCAGCCCTGCGCCCCATCGGCCTTCGCGTACATCTCCTCGGTCCGGTAGGGCACACCGCTCTCGAGGACGTGGCGATCCTGCTCGGCGAAGCGTTCGGCCTCCTCCGGAGGCAGCAGGTCCGCGTCCGTGCGTCCCAGGGCGGCTTCACGCGTCGTGCCGACCGCCGTCAGATAGGCATCGTTCACCAGCACCCATCGCAGCGTCTCGTCCTTGGCGACGACCGGCGCGGGAATGGCATTCAGCACGGCCGACAGCAGACGCTCGCTCTCCTCGGCCCGCTGCTGGGCGGCCTTCAACTCGCCGACCGGAATCGCGACGCCGACGAGATACTCGCGCCCCGTCACGGCACGGACCGGCTGCTTGGTCATCAGCGCCCAGTCGCCCAGGCCGTCGCGCGTGCGGAATCGGATCTCGCGGGTGAGCGCCGTGCCCTGCTCGAACACGCTGTCGTCCTCCGCGTACGCCTGCATGGCAGCCTCGTGAGGGATCAGGTCCTCATCCCGGCGACCGACGATCTCGGACTTCGGAAGCTGCCATGCATCCGAGAAGGCCTGGTTGACGGTCACCAGGCGATGGCTGCGATCCTTCACGAAGACCGGGTGCGGAATGGATTCCACGACGGCATCGAGGAACGCACGCTGATTCGCGAGGTCGCGGTAGGCAATGTCGCGCTCCTCACGGGCGAGCGCGAACTCTCCGTGGGCATCGAGTGCGCTGGCGACGTCCGCGATCGTGCTGACATCCGTCGGCGTCCACTGGCGGGGCGCATCGGCTTCGATCTCGATGATGCCGCGCAGCGTGCCACGCACGCGCACCGGCATGCCGATCATCGCACCGGCCGTGGCGCCGTGCATGCCGGCCGGTTCATCCGCGGCCGCGATGTCGCGGATGACGACGCACGGCATGTCCACGAGAAGATCACGGTAGCGATCGAGCGCCCCCGGATCCCCGACGACAGGCTCGAGCGCAGGGAGCGACGCCGTGCCGAGCGAATGCGTTGCGCGGGCGAGGTGCGGTCCCTCGGGTTCCCAGAAGGTGACGCGGACGTCGCCGAGCAGACGGACGAGGCCCCGCAGCACCAGATCGACGGCGACTTCCGCGGGACGTGCGTCGAGCGCCGCGCGGAGGATCTCGCCGGTCAGTTGCAGGCGCACGCCGACGGCCACCAACGCGCGTTCCTGGGTGCGTAGCGCCGTGACGTCGGTGATGGTCGTGAGCACCAGGGCCGTGCCGTCCGCGCGTCGGATGACGGTCTTCGCGCCGGTGGCATCGATCACGCGCCCGCCCGGCAACCGGTACTGGGACTCGAATGTGAACGTGGCGCCCGCGGCGAGGGCGCGCAGGTCGCGCGCCCGGATCACCTCGGCATCCTCCGGCGCGTAGAGCCCGAAGTCGTCCTGGCCCAGGATCTCCTCCCGCGTGCGGCCGAGCAGGCGGCAGAGGGCGTCGTTCACCAGGGTGTACCGGAGATCCTCGTCCTTCGCGCAGATGGGAGCGGGCACCGAATCCAGCAGGTCGCGCAGCAGCTGGCGATCGGCCTCGCGCAGCTCTTCCGCCCGATGGACACTGTCGATGTCGATGCCCACCCCCATGAAACCGGTCGGCGTCCCGTCCTCGTCGACGATCCGGAGGAAGTTGACCAGCAGCCACCGATACGTGCCGTCACGATGCAGGATCCGACATCGGAAGGTACCCTCGCCCGCGCCGCTGGAAAGCGCGTCCTGGATCGTCTGATGGTCGGCCGGGTGGATCGCGTTGCGCCACGTCGTCCCGAGTCCTGCCGCCCTCTCAGTGCCCGTGAGTTGCTTCCAGACCGGATTCAGGTAGGTCGCGCTGAACGCGTTGTCCACCATCCAGACCAGGAAGGGCGCCGACTCGGACAGCCGTTCGAAGCGGGACTCGCTCCGCGCCGCCCGAGCCTCGAGCCGATCGGCACGGCGCCGCACCTCGCCGTTCCGCCACACGAGACCGAACAGCGCGAAACTCGCGATGACGCCGGCGGCAAGCAGCAGGCCGCTGCCGCCGAACATCGGCACCGGATGCCGCAGGCTCACGCCGAGCATCCAGGAGGGCCCGGGACGCGCGATCTCCCGGGTCTGACGCACGGCACCTGCCGGCATGGATCCCGTCTGCACACGTACCTGCGTTCCCGCCTCGCCCGGCACCGCGAGTTCGGCGACCATGCCGGGCCCGGCCGACACCGCACCGCGAAGCATCGCATCCAGCCGCAACGACGCCACGAGGACGCCACGGGTCCCGCCCTTCGCGTACCCGTCGTCGTCCACCGCGAGCAGCAGCCACACGGTGGGGACGGATGCCTCCCCCGACGCGGCGGGCAACCACGCCAGCGAATAGACGGGGCCGAGATTTCGCCGCGCGCGCCAGACGTCCGGAATGCGAGGAGAGTTTGCGGTGACATCCGCCCCGGGGCTGGGCAAGGGTGCGGCCCGGTCCCACTGCCTTGCGAAGCTCAGCAGGTGCCGGTCGAGGCCCGCGGTGTCGGTGCCCGCTCGTGCCGTGCCCCGCATTCCCGATTCCGGCGCGAAGCCGAGACCGGTGACGCCACCGAGCGTGAGGCCCGGCAACTGGAGACGGTCGGCGAACTCGGCCCACTGGTTGTCGTCGAGACCCGTGCGCCAGAGCACCCCGGCGGCAGCCATGCGCAGCGACTGCTCGGCCAGCCTGAGGCTCCCGTCGAGTTCCTGGGCGATACGGTTCGCACTCTCGGCCGTGCGTTGCGCCTCGGAGCGGGTTCGTTCATATTCGACCAGCGTCCAGAGAGCGACGGACAACACCAGGCCGATCACCAGCGTCACGAACGGCGACCGTTGGCGCTGCGGATGCATCCTGTCTTCTGGCGAGGTGACCGTGGAGTTCAATGAAGGTCCGGGTATGTCGGGCCCTGGGGGCGGCCGTTCGGCGGATATTGGTTCGGCGGATACTGGGTCGGCGGGAATTGGGCCTATGGAGCGCGGAGCGACGTCACCGGGCGGCTCGACGAATGACTTTACGGCGCGTCGCCGCGGCACCTTGATGGTGCTTGCGGGGCTCGCCGGGCTGATCCTCGGAACGCCCGGTCGCGCGGACCCGCTGTTCACGTTCCCGCTGGAGATCCGAGGCCATACCCTCAGGGTCGAGGTGGCGAGCACCGAGGCCGAACGACGGCTCGGGCTCATGCACCGCCGCAGCCTGGGAGAGGATCAGGGCATGGTCTTCACCTACGACAAGCCAAGCCCGCAGGCCATGTGGATGCGGAACACGCTCATCCCGCTCTCGGTCGCATTCGTGGGTGCGGACGGGCGCATCCTGAACATCGAGGACATGGCGCCGCTCACCGAGGACGCCCACGCCTCGAAGGGCGATGCCGCCTGGTCGATCGAAGCGAACCTCGGGTGGTTCCGCAAGCGTGGCATCCGGCCGGGGGACCGCGTCAAGGGACTCGCCGCCCTGCCACCCAACCGCTGACGTCGCGGCCGGGAGACCTCCTCCGGCGGCACGACCTACGCCACCGAGCGCCCCTCGCCGCTCACATCGAGTCGTTCGCGGGGCAGGATCACGACGAATGCAGCCCCCCCGCCGGGTGCCGCTTCCGCTCGGATCAGGCCGCCGTGCTGCGTGACGATCTCCCGTGAGATCGACAGTCCGAGGCCGGTCCCGCCGGCCCCGGTCTTGGTGGCGCTGCTCTGCGTGAACTTCTCGAACACCGACTGCAGTTCCGACGCCGGGATGCCGATCCCCTCGTCGCTGACCGTGATGCGCACGGCGTCGCGCCGCTCGCCGGCACCGTCGACACCCGGGAGGCCGTCCGCGTCGCGGGCAAGTTCGACGGTGACCCGCCGGCCGGGCGGCGTGAACTTGATGGCATTGCCGAGGAGATTGCGCATCACCTGCCCCATGCGCAGCGGGTCGCAGACGGCATACTCGGGCTGGAATCCCGCGACCACGTCGAGCGTGATGTCCTTCTCCCGCGCCAGCGCGTGCAGTTCGATCACGGCCGCCTCGACCACCTCCCGCAGATCGCGCCGTGCGAAGTCGTAGGACATCCGCCCCGCCTCGAGCTTCGAGAGGTCCAGCAGGTCGTTCAGCAGGGTGAGAAGGCGCTCCCCGCTCGCGTTGATGCGACCGAGGTACTTGCCGACGCGCTGCGGCGAGTCGTCCGCCGCCGATGTGCGCTCCATGCCGAGGCGCGAGAACGAGAGGATCGCGTGCATCGGCGTGCGCAGTTCGTGGGACATGTTCGCGAGGAACTCGGACTTCGCGCGATTGGCGGCCTCGGCGGACTCCTTCGCGAGGGTCAGTTCATGCGTGCGTTCGGCGACGATCTGCTCGAGCTCGTCGCGGTGGCGACGCAATTCGTCCTGCGCCAGCCGGAACGCGGTCACATCGATGTGACCACCGACCAGTCGGACGTTCTCCGCACCGAGATCCCGCTGGACCTGGGCGCGCGACACCATGTACCGCCAGCTGCCGTCGCGATGGCGCAGGCGCATCTCGCTCTGGAACCGATCCTCGCCGGACGCCACGACGCGCTGCAGTTCCTCCAGCACGCCGGGCAGATCGTCCGGATGCACGATCGCGCGCCAGGCTTCGAACGTGTCCGGGAACTCCTCGGGCGCGAAGCCGAGCTGGCGCTTGTACTGCGGCGAGAAGCGCACGCCGTTGGTCCGCGCGTGCCATGTCCAGACGCCCAGCTCCGATGCCCAGACCGTGGCACTCAGCACCGATTCGCTCTCCTGCAGCGCCCGCTCCGCCAGTCGGCGACTGGCTTCCGACTCCTGCGCGGCCAGCGCGACGGCTACCGCCTCGGCCACTTCCTGCAGCACATCGGCATCCTCGGGGGACCAGACCCGGGCATCGGCACGCTCGACGAAGAGCACGGCGCGCAGTTCGCCGGCCACCTTCATGGGGACGGCCAGCAGGGCACGCACGCCCGCGGCGGCGAGGGCCTCCGCGTGCGGCAGTGTCCTCGGATCGCGCAGCACGTCCGGGATGCCGACCGAGCGGGAATGCGACAGCGCGGTGAGCACGCCCGGACAGAGGCCGCAGGTCTCCGCGACACCGACGGGCAGCGCCATGCCGGGCGGCGCGACGACGTGGAGCAATGCGCTGCTGCTGCGATCGCCCGACAGCGCCAGCAGCCCCACGCGCTCGGCCGCGAAGATCTGCGCGGTGCCGTCGACGACCTGCCGCGCGAGCAATGCGAGCGGGGTGCGCATCGCGGTCTCCCCCGACAGATCGTTCAACAGCTGCAACCGGCGGGTCGTGCGGACGAGCGCGTGCTCGGCGCGCTTCTGTTCCGTGACATCCACCAGCGACGCGACGAGGAACTGGTCACCATCGGCCTGTTCGACGCAGACCTTGCTCTCGAGATACCAGGCATCCGGACGGCCGGCGCGTGTGATGCGTCGCTCCCCGGCATACGGGCGGCGACCGCGCAGCACGACACGGTCATCCTCGTGCATGTCGGCCATGGCCGTCAGTGGCGTGGCGGCCTCCGCTGCATGACCGGCGAGATCGGACTGGGCAACACCCACCAGCTCGGCGAACGCGCGGTTGACGAGCACCCATCCGAGCCTGCCGTCCTTCACGTAGACGGGGTTCGGGAGCGAATCGAGGATGCGTGCGACGAACTCGCGCTGGTGCGCCATCTCGCGGACGGCGGCGCGCTGGGCCGAGAGATCCATCGTGACGCCGACAACGTACCGCGAGCCATCGGGCAGCACGAGGCGGGTCTTCGATCGAAGCCACCATCCTGCATCACCCGACGGACTCCACATCTCGCCTTCGACGAGGACCGGTGTGCCGTCATCGAGCACCCGGGCATCCTCCTCGCGATCCGCCTGCAATCGGGCTGCCGCCTCGGGAAGCTCGATCTCGTTCATCGCCGACGGTGACTCACCGAGCCACGCGGAGAAGGCATCGTTGGCGAGAAGCCGCCGATGCTGGGAGTCCGTGACGTGGATGTGGTGCGGGATCGCATTGATGATCGCGCGGAGGAACGCCCGGTGGCGCTCGACCTCGCGGTCGGCCTCCAGGGTCGATGTGATGTCCACGAGCGAGCCGACCAGGATGCGGCGACCGTCGCGCAGCGTGACCAGTCGCTTCGACCGGAGCATCCAGCGCGTCCCCCCGTCCGGCTGGACGAATGCCTCCTCCGCGAGGACCATCGCGCCACCGGCGAACAATTGCCCGTCCTCGTCTCGCAGCCGGCGGGCGCGCGCCTCGTCGTGGAGATCCTCGTCGCGAAGCCCGACCATCGCCTGGCGCGAGCGGCCGTACAGATGGGCCACCGCATCGTTCGCCAGGACCACGCGCGAGGATTCATCCGTCGCGAAGACCGCGACCGGCAACGCGTTCAGCACCGTCTCGAGGATGTGCTGCGCCTCGGCGCGCGCCAGCTCCGCCTGCCGCCGCGACGATGTGTCGTGCGCCACGAACACGAACCCGCGGACGCCACCGTCGGCATCGCGCATGGGCGTGAGGGACGCGGTCACATGGACGATGTCGCCATCGTTGCGGATGAGCGTCAGCTCGCGATCCACGAGCAGGCCCTCGTCGGCGCGCTCGACCAGCTGCGAGAAGGCCGCCGCGGGATCGGCGACGCCGTGGACCCGCACCTCGGCGAGCGCTCCCATGTCGACGAGATCGGTGAGTGCCGCGCCGGGCAGCGAGTCGCGATGGATGCCGAGCATCCGCTCCGCACCGGCGTTGACGCTGCAGACGAAGCCACGCGCATCGGTCGAGACGATCGCGCAGCTCGCACTTTCCTGGATGGCGCGTTCGAACGCGAGGTTCTCGCGCAGCTGACTGTCGAGGTGCCGTACCTCGGTGAGATCCAGGTAGGAAAGCACCACCCCGCGACCGCCGCCCGGAATGTCGAATCCCGCCTCGTGGACCTGGGCCTGCTTCACCACGTCGCCGGGCAACCGGAAGGTCCGCTCCGAGGTCACGGGTTCCTGCGATGCCATCGCTTCGCAGTCGAGCGCGATCAGTTCTTCGGCAACCTCCGGTGGGTGCAGGTCCCGGTCGCTGCGCCCGATCGTCTGGGCCGGTTCCCATCCGGTCCAGGCGAGCGCTGCCCGGTTGAGCAGGAGAATGCGGTGCGCCGAATCCTTCACGAGCAGCGGCGTGGGGATCGCGTCGATGAGGTTCGCGAGGAAGCTGCGCCCCTCCTCCCGGATCTCCTCGGTGCGGTGACGATCGTCGATGTCGATCACCATGGCCACGTGGGTGTCCTGCGCATCGACGGCGGCGGCATTCGATCGCCGCCGGATGGCAACCCATCGATGGGCACCGTCCGCCATGCGCATGCGGTACTCGATCTCGTCGCCAGCCAGGTGCCCGGGGCTCGCACCCACGAGCGACCGGACCCGTTCACGGTCGTCCGGGTGAATCCGGGAGTCCCATGCCGTGTCCGGATCGATCGTGTCATCGATGCCGAACACTGTCCGTGCGTCGCGGTTGAGGTGCGTGACCCGCAGCTCCCGATCGAGCAGGATCAGCGGGGCGGGGATCGCGTCGACGGCCATGCGCAGCGATGGCCCGGCGACATCGGGACTCTCCGCCGGCGGCACCGGCATCCCGGGGCTGCGGCGGGTGAGGATGCGGAAGCAGGTCCCGGCCAGCAGCACGGACAACGCCGTCCCCCAGGCCCACACGGGATCCTGCTGGCTCCCCTGCAGCGCGTCATTGCCCGGGGTGGACCAGAGATCGAGGCGCCAGCCGGTGCCGCCGTGGACGATCGGTCGCGAGAGTTGATGGCGCGGTTCACGGGTCGAAGACCCTCGCGGCGCCAGATCAGGCGGATCCGATGCCGTCGGCGGTCCGGCAACGATGCGTACGGCGATCTGGTCCTCGACGCCGGAGAGCGCTTCGTGGAGCAAGGGTCGCAGCTGAAGACGGTCGGCGAGCGCCCGGCCCCCGCCGGGCACTGTCAGGAAGAGTTCGAAGTACGGATCACCGCCCGGTTCGTTGCCCTTCACAGGTCCGATGAGGACGCCGTCGGCACCGGCTTCCGCGTCGACAGGTGCCGGGACCCAGGCCAGCCCGGCGGACTCGGGACCCGATCGCCCGTTCGGGACCGAAGGTGGCAGACCGCTGCGCGAGCCCGCAGCCTCGATCCGTGCAGGATCGCCGATGAGGCGCAGTCTTGTCCGATAGTCGCCGATCCGTTCATCGAGACGCCTCGCCACGGCGTCGGCGTTCGCGTCGAACGTCTGACGATGCAGTGCATGCCGCACGTCGCGTTCGTGGGACCACCACGCCGCGGTGACGGCAACCCCGGCAGCGAGAACAAGCCCTGCAACCCCAAGCGCGGAGGTGAGGCCATGCGCCACCGGACGGAGGTGGACTCGCTCCGCAGGGTTCGACGGGTGCATGTCGTGATCGGCTTGGGTCAGTTCGTGACCCACCGGTAACGTCCGCATCCCCGGGATCTTGAGCAGCACGGCACAGCCGTGGCCCCGGAAAACGAAAACGCCCCGCGGATGCGGGGCGCTTGGTCGTTCGGCGCGTCAGGCCGGACCGAACCACGGATCACCTCATGCGACTACGCGAAGTTCTTGGCAGCGAAGTCCCAGTTGGCGAGGGAATTCAGGAACGTCTCGACGAACTTCGGACGGGCGTTGCGGAAATCGATGTAGTACGCGTGCTCCCAGACATCGATCGTCAGGAGGGCCTTGTCGCCCGAGGTGAGCGTCGTGCCGGCATTGCTCGTGTTGACGATGTCGACGCTGCCGTCTGCCTTCTTCACGAGCCACGTCCAGCCGGAACCGAAGTTGCCGACGGCGCTCTTCGTGAAGGCTTCCTTGAAGGCGGCGAACGTGCCCCACTTGGCGTTGATCGCCGCGGCGAGCGCGCCGGTGGGTTCACCGCCGCCGTTCGGCTTCATGCTGTGCCAGAAGAAGGTGTGGTTCCAGACCTGGGCGGCGTTGTTGAAGATGCCGGCGCTCGACTTGCGCACGATGTCCTCCAGCCCGAGGTTCTCGAACTCGGTGCCCTTGATCAGGTTGTTCAGGTTGGTCACGTAGGCCTGGTGATGCTTGCCGTAGTGGAACTCGAAGGTCTCCTTCGAGATGTGGGGTGCGAGGGCATCCATGGCATAGGGCAGGGCCGGAAGCGTGTGTTCCACGTCTGTCTCCTTGGTGGGTTCGTGCGGGGGAAAGGGCCCGGATTGTACCCCGTCGGACTCGCCGCGCGACACCTGGCCGCGTGGCGAATACCCATACGCCGCAGTCACTTACGAACCGGCCGCGGGATCCTCCCCGGACCCTCCGGTTTCGACGCTCACGAGGATGGCCGTGGCGTCGTTGCGCCCCATGTAGAGGGCCTGCCGGGCGAGCGCCTCGGCCACCAGAGCATCCGCCACCGCCTGCGGGTCGCAGCCGCTCACCACCACCTCCTGCAGCCGGGGCTCGCCGAGCACCTCCCACACGCCGTCGGACACGATCAGGAAGGTGTCGCCCGAAAGCAGTTCGCCCTCGGCGTAATCCACGACGAGATGCGAATCCAGCCCGAGCGCACGCTTCGGAACGTGACGCATGTCGTGGCGCGGCCAGACGTGGTCGGTCGTGAGCTGCTTCAGCACGGCCCCGCGGCGGCGATAGACCCGCGTGTCGCCGACGTGGGCCAGGTGATAGTGGCCTTCCCGGAAGACGATCGCCGACATGGTCGCGATGAACCCCTCGCCCTCGCGATGGCGCTGCCCCTCGCTGTGCAGCCATTCGTTGACGGCGCGCAGCAGGCGGTCGAGCGCGCGCGTGACGGACCATGTCGACGGCGTCGCGGGGTAGTCGGACAGCAGCGTGCGCACCGAGACCTCGGCCGCCTGGCGGCCCACACCGTCGCCGCCGATCCCGTCGGCCAGGGCCACCACGACCCCTTGGGTCTCGCCGACCTCCATCGAGGCGATGCCGTGGAAGTCCTCGTTGATCTTCCCGGGAGGCGTGCCGGAGGCGGAGCCCACGCGCAACGTCAGACGCAGCCCGCCCTGCGCGGCACCGATGGTGATCTCGGTATCCGGGAGGGACGTGGTCATGGCATCCGGCGATGGCGTGACGGCGGCGGTCATCGGGGTTCTCCTTTGGGCGGCGAGGCGTCTTGCGCCGAGAGTGTGCCTTGGCAACTGACGTGCCACCGGATGGTGCGATACCCCGCGCCGTGCTTCCCGGTGCGGAGATCCCGTCCATTCGCACACCGTGGTGCTGGTCAACGCCCAACCGCACCAATGCAGTGCTGACTCAGGCCAGGAGGGCGCCGAGCACTTCACTCCATGCCGCAGCGAGGTTGTTGCGGTCGTATCCGCCACCCCCGAACGCCATGAGCCGTCCCCCGGCGTGTCGATCGGCAAGCACCCGGAGACGGTTCGAGACGTGGCGATGCGCGCGGGGCGTCAGGGCCAGGTCGGCGAGAGGATCCCCTGCGAGCCCGTCGGCGCCGCACTGGAACAGGAAGAACTCCGGCGCGGATCGATCGAGAAGCGCCTCCGCGCGGGACCAAGCCTCGAGGAACGCCTCGTCACCGGCGCCCCGGGGCAGGGGCAGGTTGATCTTCGTCCCGGCCGCGGCACCGCGGCCGATCTCGTGGGCATGCCCCGTCCCCGGATAGCGATGCCGCCCGTCCTCGTGGATGTCGGCGATGACGAGATCGGGGTCCTCCTCGTACGCGTAGAACACGCCGTCCCCGTGGTGCACATCGATATCGATGTAGGCGATGCGGCGGATGCCATGCACCGATCGCAGCGTCTCGATGACCACCCCGATGTCGTTGAAGACGCAGAAGCCTGCCGCCGCATGGCGACTCGCGTGGTGCAGGCCACCGATCGGCTGGAAGGTGCGGACGCATTCACCGGCCATCACGCGGTCGAGCGCCGCGACTGCGCTCCCGACCACGATCGCCGACGCGTTGTAGACCCCCGGGAACACCGGCGTGTCGCCATCGTCGAGCCATTGGATGCCGTCGATCTCGGCCCGGGCGACCCGGTCGACGTGGTCCGCGGTGTGGAAGCGGGTCAGCACGTCGCGGCCCGCCGGCGCCGAGGGCGCGATGACGAGCGTCCGGTCGATCAACCCGCGACGCCCGGCTTCGTCCAGGAAGGCGCCCTGCCGGTCGATGCCGAGCGGATGACCGCCGGTGAATCCGTACAGGGAGAGGCCCTCGCCGCACACCAGGCCGGTGCTGCCGCCAGCCCGGGCGGGGCCACCGACGGCCCCGATGAACAGCGCGCCGACCGCGCCCACGAAGCGTCGCCGGGTCTCAGAATTCATGGCCGCATTGCCAGCACAGTTGAAAGTGCGCGGGGTTCAGCTCCCCGCATCCGAAGCAGGGGCGTTCCGGCCCCGGCGGCACCGGCCGCTCGTGCGCGTCGACGATGCCGCGGGCCCGCCGGGAGTCGTCCGCGCTCGCGATCCAGACCTCCGGCCATGCGTGCGTGAACGGCAGCTCACCCAGGCCGCCCTGCGCGTGCTCGTTGAAGACCACGGCCTCGATGCCCGCCTGCGCGAGGAGATCGCGGAGCAGGTGGGCTTCGGGCAGGGTCGCGGCGGTGCAGAGTCGATGCATGCCGCAGTGTAAGCAATCGGCATCGGTCGGGCACGTCCGACACGCGTCCGGAAGCAACCCCGCGCCCTGGCGATGCGCGTCGTCTCAGAACAGGTCGAGCTGACCCGCCGGGCCGGGCGGCCGGAACCGCGTGGTGTCGAGGCTGCGGCGCTCGCGGTTCAGCCCGAGCCGGTCACAAGCCTTGCCGAAGCGCTGCGCCAGCAGATCGGCGAAGAGTCCCTCGCCGCGCATGCGTTTGCCGAAGGTCGCGTCGTAGGTCTGTCCGCCGCGCATCGCCCGCACCCGGCTCATCACATGCGCGGCCTTCAGAGGGAAATGGTTCGCGAGCCATTCCGAGAAGAGCCCGTCGATCTCGAGCGGCAGCCGCAGCAGCACATACGCTGCACGCGCCGCGCCGGCGGCCGCGGCACGCTCGAGGATGGTCTCGGTCTCGTGGTCCGTCAGGAAGGGGACGATGGGCGCCACCATCACGCCACAGGGCACGCGCGCCTCGTGCAGCGCCTGCAGGGCCTCGATGCGGCGGGCCGGACTCGACGCCCGGGGCTCCATCCGCCGCGCCACCTGATGGTCGAGCGTGGTGACGCTGATGAAGACGTGCACGAGATTCCGCCCGGCCATGCGGGCGAGGATGTCGATGTCGCGAAGCACCAGCGCGTTCTTCGTGACGATCGTGACCGGATGGCGGCACTGATCGAGGACTTCGAGGATGCTTCGTGTGATGCGCAGATCGCGCTCCACCGGTTGATAGGCATCGGTGTTCGCACCGAGGGCGATCGGTTCGCACCGATGACCGGGCTTGCGCAGGGCCTCCCGCAGGAGTTCCGCGGCATTCACCTTGGCGAAGAGACGCGTCTCGAAGTCGAGCCCGGGAGAGAGATCGAGATACGCGTGACTCGGCCGGGCGTAGCAGTAGACGCAGCCGTGCTCGCAACCGCGGTACGGGTTGATCGAGAACGTGAAGGGGATGTCCGGGGAGTCATTGCGCGACAGGATGCTTTTCGCGAATTCCCGCGTGACTTGGGTCCGGAGGGCCGGTGGGGGATCCTCGCCATCGGCGACTGACCAGCCGTCGTCTTGCGTCTCGCGCCGGTGGGCGGCAAACCGGTTCTCGGGGTTGCTGGCTGCGCCCCGGCCCTTCGTGGGCCCGACAACGCCAGCGGCTCTGGAGTGCGTGGACATACTGTATTTATATACAGACATCCCTGCACTGACAACCCCGACCGAGCCACCAACGAAAAGGCCCCGCCTGGGCGGGGCCTTGGGTCGGGGGTGAACCCCTTGATCAGCCGATCTTCATCATCCGCAGGGCGGCACGGAACAGTTCGGAGCCGGGATTCGCGAACGACTCGAGGATGCTGAAGTGGTTGTCGCGCGGCGATGGCACATCCTCGGCGATCACGGAGGCCCAGCGCTGCTTGATGAGGTTGTGCTGCTCGTGGAAACCCTCTGTCTCGCGGCCGCCCACGGTGATCGTCAGCGGGGCGTCGGTGGCCGGGGGCATGAACGCCGGGCTCAACCGCACGGCGGATTCATCGTCGAGCTTCACGTCGCTGTTGATCGACGGGACGTGCACGATGGGCGTGAGGTCGTAGACGCCACTGATGGACATCGCCCCTTCGACGAGCTTCTCGGGAAGATCCGCGCCGTATCGGGGCCACTGGGCCGCCAGCATCATCGCGGCGAGGTGGCCACCGGCGGAATGTCCGGCGAGGTACAGGCTGTTGCCGAATGCGCCATATCGGCTGCCGGTGCGATGCAGCCACGCGGTTGCCCGCAGCACCTGCTTGACGATGTCCTCGACAGTCACCGAGGGGCACAGCGCATAGTTGGGCATCGCCACGGTCACGCCCATCTTCACGAACTCGGTCGCGAGGAAGGAGTGGTCGCGCTTGTCGAGGGAACGCCAGTAGCCGCCGTGGATGAACATCAGCAGCGCCCGGGAGCGACCCTCCGCCCGGAAGAGATCGATCTTCTCCATCGGGTGGTCGCCGTAGGCGATATCGAGATCACTGTCGAGCTCGTCGCGGGCGGTCTTGGAAAGGCGGGTCCAACGGTCGAAGTGCTGTGCGTGTTCCGGCACCGCCGCGCGAGCGTTGTACCGCCGTTCGAATGCCGCGGTGAAGTCGTCCATGAAGCGGAATCCCCCTGGAAAGCGGTTCTGCGGTTGCGCGGAGCTCCTCCGCCCCCACCGCCGAAGACCCTCTCAAAACCGGTATTGAACCCAATTGGGGCACATCCTGTCCACTGCGCGATTGAAAATCGGCGACAAATCCGGGACTTGTCTCCAGGAAGCATGCCGCGCACCGGCTCCGTGCGCTTGCCCGGGGCCCGGTGTCACTCCAGAATCAGACGCTCCTCCACCGGAAAGGCGCCCGCACGATGGTCTCCCCGTCCCCCCACTGCATCGTCGATGCCGCCTGGCTCGTGGCGCACATCAATGACCCGGATGTCGTCGTCCTGGACGCGACGACCCACCTGCTGCCCCGCCCGGTGGACCCGACGCCGCCCGTGCCGTACGACGTGCTGTCGGGCCGGGCGGACTTCGAGAAGGGGCACATCCCCGGCGCCCGCTTCGCCGACATCGACGGGGACCTCTCCGACACGGACCATCCCCTGCACTTCATGCTGCCGTCGGCCGAGCGCTTCGCCGATGGGATGGCGCGGCTGGGCGTAGGGGACGACACCACGGTCGTCTGCTACTCGACGGCCTTCCATTGGTGGGCCACCCGCCTCTGGTGGATGCTCCGTGTCTTCGGCCACGAGCGTGCCGTGGTGCTCGACGGCGGATTCCAGCACTGGGTCGCCGAGGGACGGCCCGTGGAGACGGGCCCCGCCGCCGTTCCCGATCGCAAGGTGTTCACGGCACGGTTCCATCCCGAGATGGTGGCCGCCAAGGACGACGTGCTGGCGGGCATCGGCGCCGGTGACGTCTGCACGCTGAACGCGCTTCGCCCCGAACAGCACGCCGGTGGCGGCACCACCAACTACGGCCGGGCCGGGCACATCTCCGGCAGCATCAATGTCGCGGCTGCCGCCATGGTGGGGGCGGACAACCGGTTCCGGCCGATCGACGAGATCCGCACCCTGCTCGCGGAACCGCTCGCCAAGCCCAGAGTCATCACTTACTGCGGAGGCGGCATCGCGGCCTCCAGCGTGACGATGCTCCTCACCATGCTCGGGCATCGCGATGTCCGCCTCTACGACGCCTCGCTGTCCGAGTGGGCGCCCGACGCGGCCCTGCCCATGTCCGTCCCCGGGAAATCTGCATGACCGCTCTCCTCGCCCGACCCGCCCGCCTGCTGGCGCTTGCCCTGTGGCTGTTCGCTTCCCTCGCGCAGGGGGCCGTGGAGATCGGGCAGCCGGCGCCACCGCTGAAGGGGCTGCTGGTCTCGGGCGACGACTTCGATCTGGCCGACTACCGCGGCAAGGTGGTCCTCGTGAACTTCTACTCGAGCTACTGCCGCCACTGCGCCCTCGAGATCGGATCGCTCGAGACCGCGGTCGAGACCTACGGGCCGAAGGGGCTGGTGGTCATCATGCTCGGCGTCGACCAGCTGGCGGACAAGGGCCGGGTCGCACGGATGCTCGGCATCTACAACCTGCAGGGCGGCATGGTCGACGAGCTCACGGAATGCGGGTTCGAGAGGCGGTACCCGACGCCGACTGCCTTCGTCATCGACCGGGAGGGCGTCGTCCGCGAGAAGTACTGGGGCGTGAAGACACAACCCCGCATCCGGGAACTCCTCGCGCCGTACTTCACGCCATGAGCGACGCCCTGCTCGACGTTGCCGAGTCGACACTGCTGGTCGTCGACGTCCAGTCGCGCCTGCACCCCGCGATCCACGACGCCGACCGCGTCCTCGAACACTGCCTCTGGCTCGTGCGGCTCGCGAAGCGCCTCGACGTGCCGGTCCTCGCGTCGGAGCAGTATCCCGAAGGCCTCGGTCGGACGGTGCCGGCACTCGCCGCCGAGCTGCCGCCCGAGGGGCTCCGCAGCAAGATCCACTTCTCGTGTGTCGCCGATGGTTGTTTCACCGGCCTGCCGGCGTGGTCACGGCGCCAGATGGTCGTGTGCGGCACCGAGGCCCATGTCTGCGTGATGCAGACCGCCCTCGATCTTCAGCGCACGGGACACCAGGTGTTCGTCGTCGCCGAGGCGGTGTCGTCCCGCGATCCGGAAAGCAAGCGTCTCGCGCTGGATCGCATGCGTGGCCAGGGCATCGAGATCGTGAACCGCGAGATGGTCGGCTTCGAGTGGCTGCGACGTGCGGGTGACGCCCGCTTCCGCGAGATCCTGAAGGACTTCCTCCGCTGACCGGCGCGGCGACGGCGACGTCAGAACCAGATCTCCATCCGGAATCCGCGCGCGTCCAGCGGGGGGTCTCCAGCAGGCACCCTGAACGCACTCCCGCTGGCAGCCCGGCTCGCGACATCGGCGAGCACGAGGGCGTCGGCAAGATCATCCAGCGCGCACGTCTTCGCGCCGATCCGCGCACGCTCCGACGGCAGATCGGGCATGGCGGGGCCGATGGCCGCGGCGAGCAGCCGCGCCCGCTGAGCGAATCCCTCGGCGGATGCCTTGCCGGCAAGGACGGCATCGCGCCCGGCCAGTGTCCGGAAGGCCAGTTCCGGATGGGCCTCGAGGATGCGCGCCTGGAGCGACGGCGTCATGGCTCCGTCCACGTCGCGGATCCGCGGCACGATGTTCCACGTCTGGATCGAGAGCCCTGCCCCTTGCAGCCGCTGGGCCTCGCGGTATTCGCGGGCAGCGAGCGCCGGCCGGGCCGGCGGGCTGAAGACACTGCTGCCCTGGCGCCCCAGCAGCGCGCGGGCGGCCCGGTCGCAGTCGCGACCACCCGTCCTGGGCAAGTCGAGCAGCCCGATGGGCATGTCCACGGCGACACACTGCGCATCGGCCGTCATCGCGATCACCTCGGCGAATCCGGAGACCACGTCGATCCGCACGGCGTGCGGCAGCGCGCCCCCGCGCCGCACCGTGGTCGCCACCACCCAGCCACTGCGGCAACCATCGACCCCGACGGCGATCATGGGCCGACTCGCCTGCCGGCGGTCCGATGGCGGGTCCTATACTCGATCGAAGACACAGGCGTCCCTTGTTCCTTGCATGCGTGCCTTGGGCGCGAATCCCGGCGACACGATTCGAAGCTGCACGACGTCACCCATCACGATCCCACCCCGAGTACACCCCTGTGACCAAGCCTCATCCCTGCCCGGCGCGGCGGGCGCGCGCCCGACAAGCCCTCATGGTTCTGGTCGGGCTCGTCCTCAGCGGCACCGTTGCCGCCGCCTCGAGTTTCGTCTGCAAGAAGGTGAAGTCCTGGACCGAGAAGGCGATATGCGCATCCCCGCGTCTTTCGGACCTCGATCTCCAGCTCGCCGTGGCGCGTGCGAAGCTCCTCAAGTCCACGAGCCCGCAGGGCCAGAAGGTCCTCGACGCGGAGCAGCAGAGCTGGTGGAACGCGCTCGCCGACTGCCGCAGCGCCTCCGATCCGGGCGCATGCCTGACGGACCGCTACCACCATCGCATCGCGGCACTCGAATCGCGGCCCGAGTTCCCGAAGGCGGGCGGCAGAGGACGCGTGGACGACACCATCGTGCCGATCGCAACCGAGGGCCGCGGATGGACGCGCGATCTCTCGCGCTACCAGCGCGCGTTGCGCGCCTGCCGCGAGGAGACGCCCAACCCCGTGGCGCGGGTGATGGTGGCATGGCCCTCCGGCGATGGCGAGTCCGTCGGCTTGCACCTCGTCGACTGGCAGATGAAGGAGTACGTGTGCATCGCGCATATCGAGGGGCACAAGGTGTTCCGGTTCGAACCACGTGCGCCCGGCGAAGCGCTGCCGCCTGCCGGGCCGGTGTACCACATCGGGGGCGAGACACCGCCTGCGCGTTGCCAGAGTGCCACCCAGGTGCTCGACGTGAATGGCAAGTCCGTCGGCTGGATCAGCGACGGCAACTGCTGAACCGTGCCTCCCGACAGCGCCGGCCACCATGAACGTCGTCGAACGCATCGCCTCCTTCAACGCCGGTCGCGACCCGCGCAGGCTCGCGATGAAGTACGCGAAGATGCGGGCAAGCCCGTTCGCGTTCCTGCGCGGTACCTGCCATCTCTTCCATGAATCGCTCGGACGGCTGGATCTCCCCGACAGCCCGCCCGCATGGGCCTGCGGTGATCTGCATTTCGAGAACTTCGGCAGCTACAAGGCCGACAACCGGTTGGTCCATTTCGACATCAACGACTTCGACGAGGCTGCGCTCGCGCCCGCCGCGTGGGACCTCGTGCGCTTTCTCGCGAGCCTGCGTACCGCCGCACGGGACCTCTCGCTGACCGATGACGAAGCGGACATGCTGTGCAGCGCGTTCGTCGACCGTTACGCCGATGCCCTCGCCTTCGGCAAGGCACGCTGGGTCGAACGCGAGACCGCGACCGGCGCCGTGGCCGATCTGCTGGGGCAGCTGCACGAACGCAGCCGGGCCGAGTTCCTGCGCAAGCGCACCGTCGGCCGCGGGGCGAAGCTCGCGCTGCGGGTGGACTCCGGGAAGGCACTGCCCACGACCGCGGAGCAGAAGGCGCGGGTGGAGGCCTTCATGGCGAAGTTCGCGGCAACGCAATCGGACCCCGCGTTCTTCGAGGTCATCGATGTCGCGGACCGCATCGCCGGCACGGGCAGCCTCGGCACGGAGCGCTACGTGGTCCTCGTCCGCGGCCTCGGCACGCCCGACGGCCACTATCTGCTCGATCTCAAGCGGGCTGCGTCGTCAGCACTGCTCCCCCATGTGACGCTGCCCCAGCCGCCGTGGCGCGACGATGCCGTGCGGATTGCGACGCTGCAGCAACGCATGCAGGCGGCCTCGATGGCATTCCTGCACGCCGTCAATCTCGGGCGGGACGCCTTCGTCCTGCGCGAACTGCAGCCGGGCGAGGACCGCGTCGACCTCGACCGCGCGCGCGACTCGCTCGACCGCTTCCGGGAAGTGATCCACACGATGGCGGATGTCGTGGCGTGGGCGCAGCTGCGGAGCGCAGGTCGACAGGGCTCCGCGGACGCCGACACGCTGGTCGAGTTCGGAACTGCGCGTGCCTGGCGACGACCGCTGGTGTCGGCTTCGCGCCGCGCCGCCGGGCAAGTGGTCGCGGACTGGCAGCAGTTCCGTGCAGCGGAGACGGCGCTGCCGGTGCCATAGCCCCCCTCCCGCGCCATGGTCCGATCGGCACATCGGAGCGCCGTCGCCATTCCGATTCATGTCGCGCTCCTGTATGGTGCGCCGCACTGCCACGCTGTCAGCCACCGGCCCGCGGGAGATCCCCGACGCCGATCCGCGTCGCGTGTCCCGGTATCCGCCCACGCGCTGCTGCTCGCAGTTGCCACTACCCCGACCGAAAGCGACGACGCCGATGACCGCCATCAAGAAGATCCGGAAATACCTCGCCGCGAACCCCAACGAGGCGTCATCGAGCATCCTCGTCCGCTTCGTGCTGGCGCTCGAGACCGAGGAGAGCTTCCTCCTCGCCGACCTCTACCGCCTCGACTACGACGTCTTCAAGCTCGCCCTCGAACTGCTGGATGAATGGCGCCTAGACCGCTACTACACCGCGAAGGGCCAGCTGCTGGACGTGGCACTGCATCTCTCGGAAGCTGCGCCCGCGCCGAAGTCATGATCGACGGCGCGCCGGACCGGCCCTGCCGGTTGCGCCCGCCCGATCGACCTGTCGACAGGAGCGCGCCTTGCGCCTTCGTTTTCCCTTCGTCCTCGGCGCACTCGCCGCCGCGGTGCTGCATGGCTCCCCCGCACACGCGGCCCGCCCCTTCGTCGTCGACGATGCCCGTGTCACGGACCCGGGCGCCTGCCAGGTCGAGACCTGGCTGAAGCGCAATCCGGGCAGCCACGAGGTCTGGGCACTGCCGGCCTGCAACCTGTTCGGCATAGAGATCACCGCGGGTGCCGGCGTGCAGTCGGCAAACGCGGCAGGCCAGTCGGACCAGCGCGACTACCAGTTTCAGGGCAAGACCTTGTTCCGGCCGCTCACCACGAACGACTGGGGCTGGGGACTCGCCGCCGGCGTCGTCCGCCACGCCGACATCGCGCTGCACGAGAATCTGCTGGCCAACCGGTACTTCTATGTCCCCGTCTCGAAGTCGTTTGCAGACGACCGCTTCGTGCTGCTGACCAACCTCGGGGTGGTGGACAACCGCGACGAGACGCGTCGCGGCCTGCTCTGGGGTGCCGGGGGCGAGTACTACCTCACGCAGCGGACCGTGCTGCTGGGCGAGGTCTACGGCGCCACCGGCTTCGACCGCTTCTCGCAGGTGGGGCTGCGCTACTGGATCATCCCCGACCGCCTTCAGGTGGACAGCACCTACGGGTTCCAGTGGAACGGCGCGAACCGGACGGAATGGTTCACCGTCGGCTTCCGGATCATCTCGGGCAAGCTCTTCTAGGGAGACTCTGCTGGACGAGCAATCAGCACGCTCACGAGGCGCCGCCATTCCGCATCGATGGCATCGCGTGCGACCGGTTGTCCGGCCATCCCGTACCAGTAGGCCGCGTTCGACAGATCGCCTTCCACCCGGGGGAGATGCGCGTGGACCCATGCCGCTTCCCGCGATGGGTCGTCCTGGACAAGTCCGTGCGCGGTGTCCCAGGCGGCGCGCGCCACATGCCACAGTGCCGCGACCGGTGCAGTCACGCCTTCGGGGACGGGTCCATCGCGGAATGCCGCGATCCGGGCATCCACCGGGTAACTAGGCCGCCATGCGCGCCGCGTCGACGACGCGCGTCCAGCCGTACGGATCGTCGGCCCGACCGTACTGGATGTCGGTGAGCGCGCGATAGAGGCGCGTCGCCACCGGCCCGGCCACATTCCCACCCACGATGATGTCGCGCCCATGCCGACCGAAACGTCCGATCGGCGCGAGCACCGCGGCGGTCCCCATGCAGAACGCCTCGGTGATGCGGCCCGACGCGATGTCGGCAAGGACCTCGTCGATGTCGAGACGCGCCTCGCGCATGGGGAACCCGAGATCCGGCGCGAGCCGCAGGACGGCGTCGCGCGTGATGCCCGGAAGGATGCTGCCCGACAGCGCCGGCGTGACGATCTCGCCGTTGCCGTAGACGAAGGCAACGTTCATCGCACCCGCCTCCTCGACGTACCGGCGCTCCACGGCATCGAGCCAGAGCACCTGCTGGTAGCCCGCCGCCCGCGCGGCCTCGGTGGCAGCCAGGCTCGCCGCGTAGTTGCCGACCGTCTTCGCGGCGCCGGTGCCACCCGGGGCGGCGCGCACATGATGTTCCTCCACGCGCACGGCCACCGGCTGGAATCCGCCGGCAAAGAACGGCCCGGCGGGGCTCAGCACGATGTACTGGAGGTAGGTCCGGCTGGCGCGCACTTCGATCGTCGCCTCGGTCGCGATCATCACGGGGCGGATGTAGAGGGACGAGCCCTCGCTGCGGGGCGCCCACTCGCGCTCCAGATCGACCAGCGTCACGATGGCGTCGACGAACTCGACGGGGTCCACCACCGGCATCGCGAGGCGCTCCGCGGAACGATTGAACCGCTCGGCATTGGCGTCGGGCCGGAAGAGACCGAGCCGACCGTCGGCACGCACGTACGCCTTCGTTCCCTCGAAGATCGCCTGGCCGGTATGCAGGACCTGGGCAGCGGGCGAGAGCACGATCGGATCGTACGCACCGATCGACGCCTCGAGCCAGCCGCGCTCCGCCTCGAAGTGGCGGGTATACATGCGGCGGGTGAAGAGTCGCCCGAATCCGAGCGGCTCGGGAAGAACGACCGGACTCGTGTCGGCGATCGGATGAATGCGGATGGGCATGGAAGCGGTCCAGGACGGCGCGGGGGCACGGAGTGCGGGGATTCTAGTCCGCAACACCGGCGGCGCGATCGCAATACGTTCGAAGGTCGATTCGACCTGAGACACGACCTGCCCCCTAACGCGACGTCGCGAAGCACCGCTCGCAATCCCCGAAGGTGATGTCGAAACCATCCTGCACGTCGCTGCCATAGGGCGTCGCCAGCGCCCTCCGGAATTCGTCCGTCGGCGCGTCGACGAAGGTGAGCGGCCGGACCGTGAAGGTGTAGTCGGCCAGTTCATCGACGCCGATCCGCCCCACGTCCTCGTACGCAATCTCGTAGCCCCAACGCCATCCGACCAGTGCAGCGACCTCGTAGTGATCGTCTGCGACGCGGTCGGAGTCGCCCCCCGGATGCTCTTCGATCACGCAGACGAGCCAGGTCTCGAAGTGCATCGTGATGGTCCCGTACTTCTTCGCGTCGGCGAGAAAGGCCCGCGGGAAATCCTCGTAGAGCGGGAACTCCCCCGCGTCGTCGTACCAGGGCATCGCATCGAACGTGCGATCGACGCGGACGAACGTATTCCTGCGATCGAGCACGGACAGACGCTGCCCGAAGGGTGGCGGATCGATATGCGCCGGGGGCAGCACCACGCCGGGATCGCGGATCCAGCGCACATCGTCCTGACGATACTGCGTGAAGGCCTGGAGGAATCGGTAACTGCCCGCGCGGTCGATGCCCCGCCGGAACCGCCCGCGGATCGAGATCCCCTTGCGCTCGAATGCGGGCGAGGCGTCACCGTCCTCGAAACGGCTGTAGACCTGGATCAGCATCTGGCCGCAGTCGACGTTGCCGCAGCGGACAGACCGGCCGAGCGGCTCGGCGGCGATGCACGAGGCCATCCCCACGAAGAGCACGAGACAAAGCACGGGAAAAGCAACGATGAAACGGGCACGGCTGGGGACGGCACGCATGGGGGTGTTCCACACGCCGCGTCGGTGCGCAGCGGTGACCCGATTATTCACGAACCCGCGACCGTGACAACCGGGGGCGAGACAGGGGTACTGCCGCGCCACCGACGGCGCTGGACGCCAGCGCTACGAAGCTCGCGCGGACGACCCTGCACCGACAGCCGTCAGCGTCCCCCGCAGCCCGTCGAGGTTTGCCGCGCCGGCGCCGAACATGCACACCCGCAGCTCGGCCATGACCGACTCGATGAACGCGTGCAGCGCGGCGTCGCCCTCATGTGCCTTCTTGAGCATCGGCCGCGCCATCGCGCCGACATCGGCACCGAGCGCGATGGCCTTCGCGAGATCGATCCCGCTGCGCAACCCGCCGGTGGCGACGAGCGTGACATCGGGCAGCGTGCGCCGGATGTCGACGATGCATGTCGCCGTGGGCGTGCCCCATTCCCCGAACGCGAGACCCAGCGCGCGGCGCTGCGGCGTGGTCGCGCAGAATGCCTCGACCTTCGCCCAGGACGTCCCGCCCGCGCCGGCGCAGTCGACGCCCGCAACACCACACGCCCGCAGGCGTCGCGCCGCATCGCCCGACATGCCGAAGCCGACCTCCCGCGCGAACACGGGAACGCCATCGCCTTCGAGGCTGCGGCACAGCGCCGTGAGTCGCGACGCGATATCGCGGAAATCACGATCGCCACCCTGGATGGCTTCCTGCACGGCGTTGAAATGGATGTAGATCGCGTCGGCGCCGATCATCGCGACGGCGCGCCGCGCTTCGTCCGCGCCCCAACCACGGGCAAGCTGACCTGCGCCGAAGTTGGCGAACAGAGGAATGTCCGGCGCGAGGTCGCGCACGCGGAAATGGCTGGCGAGTTCCGAGCGCTCGAGCGCGACTCGCTGACTGCCCACCCCCATCGCGAGGCCGAAGTGCTGTGCGGCAGCGGCGAGGCGACGATTGAAGGCGAGGCCTTCGGGCGTGCCCCCGGTCATGGGCGCGATCATGAGCGGTGCGCGCATCGTCCGGCCGACGAGGGTCGTCGACAGATCGACATGCTCGAGCGACACCTCGGACATGGCGTCGTTGACGAAATCCCAGGCATCGAACCCGGCGCTCTTCGCGTAGTCGACCGGCTCGTGGAGACACACGTCGAGGTGACGCGACTTGGCGCGTGGATCTCGTCGATCGATCCCGGCCGGCTGAGCCGGAATCGCAGTCGTTCCAACGCGTGCGATTCGCATGCTGCTTCCTCCTCCGCCGCGCGCCGTACAGTGCGGCGAGCGTGCGCATTGGTTCCGATCTGCGGTGCGCGGATGACCTGCGAGCCGGAGTGTCCGCACTGCCATCGGCCTGACGCGGCAGTCGACATCCGTCGCTCACGGGATCGTATACGAAGTTCCGGCAGCCGCGAGCCGGCAAGAATTCCCGATAGTGACCCGCCACGGATGCCTGCGGACGGCTCCGCTACCAGCCCGCGCTGCCCGGATCGCCCTTGAAGGGGCCCACGAGCTCGGGGGTGATCCACCCGCCGTAGAAGCCGCCGGGCTGCGGCCTGACGGGCGCGCCGTCGACGGTGCAGTGCAGTGACGCCGGGTAGAAGGCGACGCAAGGCGCGAGTAGCTCGGCACCGGCCAGAGGTTGCGGATAGCTCCACGCGACGCCGGGAAGGCGGCGGACGCCGTCGGACAGCGTCCAGTATCGGGCGGGACCCTTCCACTCGCAGAACGAGCTGCCACTGGCCGGCACGAGCAGGTCGCGGACGACATCGTCCCAGGGCAGATAGAAGGACGGCGGGTGGGCCGTCTCGAGGACGAGGAGCGACCGTCGGGTACGGGCCACGAGAAGATCTCCCCAGCGGATCACGACCTCCCGCGAGTCGGCGACGACGCAGGGCGGGCGGGGGAAATCCCAGACCGACACCTGACCGGCGGCGGGCGTCACCGCGAAAGGTGGCCTCGACTGGCCGCGCCAATGCCATTGATCACGGGCGGCGAGGGCCCATTCCGGAATCGCGTCGGGTGAGTTCGAGGTCATCGTGCCGGGAGCGTACCTCGGACGACGAATCGACGGGAGGAATGCCGTCCTCCCCCGGGCGGAACGGCACCCGGGAGAGGTCGGAAGAACAACGTCGCACCGGCAGCGGGCCGATGCGACCGGATCACGCCAGTTGCTTGCCGCGGCGACGGGCCCGCGCGAGGAGCATCAGGCCACCGACGGCCATGAGCGCGTAGGTCTCGGGTTCCGGCACCGGCGCATTCACGTCCACGTAGAACCGGCCGCTTTCCAGCACGTTGGCGTTGGTTCCCAGGTTCACCAGCTTGAATTCCGCCGAGTAGATGCCCGCCGGCGCGCCGGCCATGGTCCAGAACACCGGCAGGAACGTGAGGTCATCGCTGTCGCCCAGCACGTAGGTGTCGCTGGTGTCGAAGATGTCCATGTCACCGTCGATCCCGATCTTCAGACCCGGCGTCGCGGACAGCAGCTTCAGCCCCACGATCACGTCGTTGAACGAGGCCGACCAGCGGTTGCCGCTGCTGCTGTAGAGGATGTCCGTTTCGGAGAACGGTTCGCCGGCGAGGGACTGGACGGACCCGACGCCGAGATACTTGTACTCGGTGTCGACATCCAGCGTCGTGCGCCATGTGCCGGCCCAGGCGCCCGTGCCCGGCAGCAGCGGGATGCCGGACTCGCCAGCGAATGGCTCCGGCAGACGGTTGTTGGTGCTCGTGTCGACGACGGTTCCGGGTGCTGCTCCCGTTCTGCTGTAAGCACCGATCCCGTGGAAGTGATCGCCGTGCTCCATGATCCAGGTGAGCCGGTTGAGATTCGGATTCGACAGCCCGTTGTACGTACCGCCGACGATGTTGGCGCGGGTGTCGATGGCGATGTACTGGCCGATGCCCTCGTCCGTCCGGATACCCGCCGACGCGGGAAGGGTGACGGCCAGCAGCGCGGCCGCCGCGGCAAGTTTCTGCAGCATGGTGGGGAACTCCTCTTGATGTGGTGTCTCGGGTCCCCCGCGTGGCCCCGCACCGCCCATGGCGGCGCACTCCGGGGCCTCCGCAGAGGTCACCGGATAGTAAAAGCACTCTTGAGTCTTATGCAACTACATTGCTATAGCAGCATGGAATGCACGACGGTCACGCGGCGCGTTCGTCCCCGACGTTCGTCGCGGGGCGGCGCAGGCCGTCCAGGAACTGGTCCACGAGCGGCGGCGCCTCGCGCCCGAGGTCGAAGCTGGCGGGGTCGGTGAGCCAGTCGTAGATCAGGCCGTCCACATAGGCGACGAGTCCGATCGCCGCCCGGCGCGCGTTCACCGTGGCAGGCAGGGATCCGCGCCGGACGGCGTCGCGGAAGACGCCCTGGATCACCTGCACGGCATCGGCCCGGCAATGCATCTGGCGTTCCGTGAGTGCGGCGATCTCTTCGGTACGCTCGCACCGCGTGAGCATCGTGTCGAAGACGCAGCGGGTACGCTCGTCACGGGCGACGAGCCGGAGCACCTGGATAGACAGCGAGCGCAGGCGGGCGAGGGGCTCCTCGGTGTCGACGGCGGCTGCCGCGAGCATCTGCTCCATGGGCAGGGAGACGCGCTCGAAGAGGGCCATCAGCAGATCGTTCTTGTTGCGGAAGTGCCAGTAGATGGCACCCCGCGTGACCCCGGCGGCAGAGGCGATCGCCGCCAGGGACGTGGCGGCCACACCGTGTTCGCGGAACACGCGTTCGGCCGTGTCGAGGATCGCGCAACGCGTGACGAGCGCCTCCTCCTTGGTCTTTCTCGCCATGTCTCCTCCTTCCTGGGACGTCGGCATCCGGCCTGGCGCGGCCGGCCGTCCCGGCCGGCTGCCCGGCATCGCGCGGTCGGATCGTTCCGCCCGGCGTACCCGCCTCCGTCGTTGCTTCGGTGCCCCGAATTGCGGCACGACTTTACTTACATTCATCGGTGTATGTAAGCTCCCCCCATCCCTGAATCCGCAGGCGCGCCCTTGGCCGCCCGACCCGAGGAGCGTTCCATGCCCCCGCGCATCTCCCCTTCCGCGCGCCACCGCCGCGCGGCTGCCCTGTCGTTGATCGCCGTAGCGCTGCTCGCGGCGGGCTGCAAGCCCAAGGAACAGGGACAGGCGCCCCAGGCAGGGCCGCCGCCCGAGGTGATGGCGGTCACGGTCGCCCCTCGCGACATTCCGGTGACATTCGAGTACACCGGTCAGACGGCGGGGGTCCGGGAGGTCGAAGTACGGCCGCGCGTCGGCGGCATCCTGCTCAAGTGGAACTACACCGAAGGTGCGCGCGTCGCGGCCGGGCAGAGCCTCTTCACGGTGGATCCCGTCCCCTACCAGGCGAATGCCAACAGGCTCGAAGCCGCCTTCGCGAGCATGGAGGCGCGTCACGCACAAGCCGTTCGCGAGACGGCGCGGATCAAGCCGCTCGTGGAACAGGGCATGGTGACGCGCAAGGCCTACGACGACGCGGTCTCGAACGAACAGATCGCCGCCGCCGATGCCCGCACCGCCCGCGCTGCCGTGACGCAGGCGCGCATCGATCTCGGTTACACGAACGTGCCGGCCCCGATCTCCGGCGTCACCAGCCGCGCACTGAAGTCCGAGGGCAGCCTCGTCGAAGCGCAGAACACGCTCCTCACGACGATCTCGCAGATCGACCCGATCCACGTAATCTTCGTGATTCCCGAGGCCGAGCACATGCGCATCCAGCGCGAGGCTGCCGAAGGCAAGCTCAAGATGCCTGCGGACGGCAGCTTCGAGGCGCGCGTGATGCTCGCCGACGGCAGCGTGTTCCCCAACGTGGGCAAGGTGGACTTCACGAACGTGCGCGTCGACCCGGCCACGGGCGGCATCGAGGCGCGGGCGGTGATCCCCAACCCGGACCTGCGCCTTCGCCCGGGCCAGTTCGCCCGCGTGCTGGTGGGGGGCGCCATCCGGCCCCAGGCGATGAGCGTGCCGCAGCGTGCGATCCTCGAAGGCCCCGGCACGAAGATCGTGCTGACGGTGAACGCCAAGGGCCTCGTGGAACCGCGTCCGGTGCAGGTCGGCGACTGGGCGGGTCAGGAGTGGATCGTGAACGGCGGCCTGGCTCCCGGTGACAAGGTCATCCCGGCCGGCGCACCGGCAGCACCACCCGCCGCCCCGCCGGCCGGCAAGCCGTAAGCGCGGGAGAACCTCGTGAACTTCTCCCGCTTCTTCATCGACCGCCCGATCTTCGCGGCGGTCCTCTCGTGCTTCCTGGTGCTGGCCGGCCTCGCGGCCATGGTCGCCCTGCCCATCGCGCAGTACCCGGAGATCGCGCCGCCCGTCGTGACGGTGCGCGCGATCTACCCGGGCGCCTCCGCAGCGACACTGGAGCAGACCGTCGCGGCCCCGCTCGAGAACCAGCTGACGGGCGTGGAGGACATGATCTTCATGTCCTCCAACTCGGGCTCGAACGGCCTGCTGGAAATCCAGGTCACCTTCGCGATCGGCGCCGATGCCGACAAGGCAGCGCTCAACGTCAACAACCGCGTGAAGCAGGCGGAAGCGCGCCTGCCCGAGGAAGTGCGGCGCCAAGGCGTGACGGTCGAGAAGGGGTCGTCCTCGTTCCTGTTCGTGTACGGCGTCTACTCGCCCGACGGCACGTACGACGATCTCTTCACCAGCAACTACACGACGCTCAACATCCTCGACGCCCTGAAACGCGTGCCGGGCACGACGAACGTGCAGATCTTCGGCGCGAAGGACTACGCGATGCGCGTCTGGCTGCGGCCCGACCGCCTCGCGCAATTGAAGATCGCGCCACAGGACGTCGCCCGCGCCATCACCGAGCAGAACGCGCAGTTCGCCGCCGGCAAGGTGGGCCAGTCACCCAGCGGCCCCCAGGAGATGGTCTACACCGTCACCACGCGCGGCCGTCTCGCGGACGTGAAGGAGTTCGAGAACATCATCGTCCGGTCCGCGCCTGGCGGCGGCATGGTCCGCCTGCGGGACGTCGCCCGTGTCGAGCTGGGCTCGAAGGACTACGAGTTCGTCGGCCGGGTGAACGGCAAGCAGGCGACGCTCGTGGGTGTGTTCCTGCAACCGGGCGCCAATGCGCTCGACGTCGCGGACCAATGCAACGCCGTGATGGAGGACCTCGCAAAGCGCTTCCCCAAGGGCCTCGAGTACGCCAACGTGTACGACACGACACGCTTCGTGAAGGTGTCGATCCGCGAAGTGGTCAAGACGCTCGCGGAAGCCATGGCACTCGTGTTCCTCGTGGTGTTCGTCTTCCTGCAGAACTGGCGCGCGACGCTGATCCCGTTCGCCGCCGTGCCCGTCTCGCTGATCGGGACGTTCGCGGGCCTGTACCTGCTCGGCTACTCGATCAACACGCTCACGCTGTTCGGCATGGTGCTGTCCATCGGCATCGTGGTGGACGACGCCATCGTGGTGCTCGAGAACGTCGAGCGGATCATGCGGGAGGAAGGCGTCAGCGCCCGCGAGGCCGCCATCAAGGCGATGACGGAGGTGACCGGCCCGGTCGTCGCCATCGTGCTCGTGCTGTGTGCGGTGTTCGTCCCGGTGGCGTTCCTCGGCGGCCTGACGGGCGAGCTGTACCGCCAGTTCGCCATCACGATCGCCATCGCCGTCGTGATCTCGGGCTTCGTCGCGCTCACGCTCACGCCGTCGCTCTGCGTGCTCATGCTGAAGAACGCGCATCACAAGCCGGGCGCGTTCTTCCGCGCGTTCAACCGCGTCTTCGACCGCATCACGCATCGCTACGCGAGCGGGGTGGGCTGGATGCTGCGGCGGGGCCTGATCGGGATGTTCCTTTTCGGCGGCATGGTCGCGGTCACGGCGTGGCTCTGGAAGCACACCCCGACCAGCCTGGTGCCCGACGAGGACACCGGCTACTACATCGGTGCCGTGTTCCTGCCCGATGGCGCGACACTCCAGCGCACGGATGCCGTGGTGCAGAAGGTCACGCAGGCGATGCTGTCGAACCCCGCGAACGAGTACGCGGTGGCCTTCACCGGTCTCGACTTCCTCGGCGGCGGATTCCGCAACAGCGCGGCGACGATCTTCGGTTCGCAGAAGCACTGGGACGAGCGCCCGGGCATCGGCACGCACCAGCTGGTCGGCGAGTTCTACGGGAAGACGGCGGGCATCAAGGAAGGCCTCGTGCTCGCCTTCCCGCCGCCGCCGATCATCGGTCTCGGCAACTCCGGCGGCTTCGAGTTCTACATCCAGAACCGCGGCGAAGGGGGTCCGGCCCGTCTGAACGAAGTGCTGCAGCAGTTCCTCGCGAAGGCGAACCAGGACCCGATGCTGGGCGGCGTGCAGACGCTGTGGCGGTCCAACGTGCCGCAGCTGTTCGTGGACGTCGACCGCGAGAAGGCGAAGGCGCTCGGTGTCCCGCTCGATTCGCTCTACAACACGGTGGCGGCCTCTCTCGGCACCTACTACGTGAACGACTTCAACAAGTTCGGCCGCACGTGGCAGGTGCTGATGTCGGCGGAGCCCGAGTTCCGCAAGCGTCCGGATGCGCTGGGCGAATTGCAGGTGCGCTCGTCGACCGGCGCGATGGTGCCGCTGAAGTCGCTCGCGACGATGCGGTTCACGTCCGGTCCGGATTCACTCGACCGCTTCAACAACCTGCCCGCCGTGAAGCTTCTGGGCCAGGGCGCTCCGGGCGTCTCTTCCGGGCAGGCCATTGCGACGGTCGAGAAGATCGCCGCGGAAGTGCTGCCCGCCGAGTTCAGCTACGACTGGGGCGGAGCCTCGTTCCAGGAGAAGCGCTCGAGCGGCACGTCGAGCCTCGCGCTCGGCATGGCGGTCGTGATGGTGTTCCTGATCCTCGCAGCGCAGTACGAACGCTGGTCCCTGCCGTTCTCCGTGATGCTGGCGCTGCCGTTCGGCACGTTCGGCGCGCTGGCCGCGGTGTGGCTGCGCGGCATGACCAACGACGTGTACTTCCAGATCGGTCTCGTCACGCTGCTCGGCCTCGCGTCGAAGAACGCCATCCTGATCGTCGAGTACGCGCTGCTGAAGTACCAGGAGGGCCTGTCGGCCTCCGCAGCCGCTCTCGAAGCCGCTCGCCTGCGGTTCCGTCCGATCCTGATGACCTCCCTCGCGTTCATCCTCGGCGTGGTCCCGCTGGCGTTCTCGTCGGGGGCCGGTGCCGGGGCACGGCGCTCGGTGGGTACGGGCGTGATGGGCGGCATGCTGGCCGCCACGTTCCTCGCGATCTTCTTCGTGCCGATGTTCTTCCGGCTGATGACCGAACGCCGGCTGCACGAGAAGCGCAGCACCCGCGAGTTGCGCGAGGAGATCACCCACCATCACCGGATCCGCGCGGAAGCCACGCACGTCCCGCACAAGGCGGCGGTATCGAAGGAAGACGGGGAAGCGCCCGCCAGCTGACTGAGGCAGTCGAAAGAAACCGGTCCTAGAAGAGACGAGGGGGCGGTACCGCAAGGTGCCGCCCCCTCGTCGTTTTCAGGCCGCGATGACCGCGGACGGTGTCACCCCGAAACGGGGAGATCCACCTGGTCGAGGGCCTCGCGTACGGAGATCGCACCCGCGAGCCTGCTGTTCAGCGAATGCCAGCGCCCGGGCAGCCGCGCGGCATCGAGACCCGGTCGAGAGTTCGCGTATCCCAGCGCATCGACGCTGCCGATGAATTGATGCACGTTGCCGAATGCCTCGTCGAAGCGGATCACGGCGCCGAGCGTGACGACGCAGAGCCTCGCCGGCGAAAGATCGGCCTTCCGTCCCTTCGCCGCGAGCCAGCCGTGGAGCGCGTTCTCGATGCTGTAGTTGCCCTTGCTGTGCCCGACCAGCAACCGGAGCTGGTATCCCAGTCGCAGGAGAAGATAGAGCAAGGCCGTGGAGTCGGGACTGCCGAACACGAACCCGTCACGATCCAGACGGGCGTCGGCGAGGGCCGCGGTGACGTCGGCATGCGTCTGCGGATCCCGCACGTGATCCTTCCACTCGATGGCGTCCAGCCAGCGGGCGATGCCGTCGCGCATGGCGTTGCGCATGCCGAACACGAAGAAGCCGCCGAGGGCCTCCGCCAGAACGTCGGCCATGCCCTGCCCGGACACGATGCCCGCCACGGGGCGCCCGATCACGTCCGCGACGTTGCGGGCGAGGGCGGCGGTGCCGACGGCGGAACTGCCGACGCCGGCGATCACCACCGCATCGACGGAAGCGCTCGCGAGTTCGGCGGCCACGAACTCCGCCGGCGTGAACGACCGGATCTCGCCTCGCGCCCGCCGGGGCGGGACAACGATCACGAGGCCCTCGTCGACCGGATGCTCCGTGAGGTGCTCGATCTCGGTCTTCGACAGTGCGCCGACGTCGTAGAAGATCCCGTCGAGGAAGGTGTCCAGCCCCCGGGCGAGGCCGAGGACCTGACGTCGGACCGCACGCGACGGTTGGATGACGGAAGCCCCCTTCATGGCGGACACGGCGCAGGACTCGCGCAGCACGCGATCCGGCGCACCACACTGGCCCGCAGGGGCACCGCGATGGCGCAGATCATCGGGTCAAAACTCCATGTCGAGTTCATCGATCTCCTCCGCTTCGGCCTCTGCGGCAGCAACCCACTCGAGCATCTCCGGCATCGCGAGCAGGCGGTCGCAGTAGCCCTGACAGACCGGGTCCAGCGGCACGCCGTACGTGCGGAAGCGCGTGGCGACGGGGGCGTACATCGCATCGGCCATCGTGCGCTTGCCGAAGAGGTAAGGGCCACCATAGGTGGCGAGGCATTCGCGCCAGATGGCGGTGACGCGCTCCATGTCGGCGACAGCGCGGCCCCAGATGCGGTAGCCGGTGAAGGTGCGCTTGAGGTTCATCGGCAGCGCCGAGCGCAGGCTGGTGAAGCCCGAATGCATTTCGCCGCAGATCGCGCGGCAGTGGGCGCGGGCGGCGCGTTCGGCGGGAAGCAGCCCGCTCTTCGGCTTGATCTCGTGGAGGTATTCGGCGATGGCAAGGGTGTCCCACACCTTCACGCCTTCGTGCACCAGGCACGGCACGAGGATCGACGGGGAGAGCAGCAGCAGTTCCTTGCGCGAATCGGCGTCGTCGGGCGAGACGAGGATCTCGTCGAACTCGAGCTTCGCGAACTTCACGAGAAGCCAGCCGCGCAGCGACCAGGACGAGTAGTTCTTGCTGCTGATGGTGAGCGTGGCTCGTGTCATGGCGACGGATCTCCTCCCGCACTGCGCGCCGATGCCCCTGCGTCCGCGCGAGCGACGGATACTCGGAACCTTGTTCGCAATCGTCATGCCGGGAGGCGCGCCCTCCCGTCGCCTGCGCGGGCGCGGAAGTTGCGAAATCAGCCCACGGGCGAACAGACCCGATCCACGGAACAGCACGCATGCTCTATCAGGCATACCAGGCGCAGGCAGACCTTCTCTGGCCGGCGCGCGCCTGGGCCAAGACCCTCGCCCCGTGGCTCGCCGGGCTCCCGCCGGACTCGCCGACGTTCCGGATGTTCAGCCGCACCGCCGCCGCGCTGGAAGTCTTCTCGCTCGCGGAGGTCACGCACACCCGGCCCGACTTCGGCATCCGTTCCGTGGTCTGCGGCGGCAAGGAAGTCCCGGTGACCGAGGAGGTCGCCCACGCGACGCCGTTCGCGACGCTGCTCCGCTTCCGCAAGGACACCCCGACGCCGCATCCGCGGGTGCTCGTCGTCGCCCCGATGTCGGGCCACTTCGCGACGCTGCTGCGCGAGACGGTGCGCACACTCCTCGGCGATCACGACGTCTACATCACGGACTGGCACAACGCGCGCGATGTCCCGCTCGATGCCGGCCGCTTCGGGCTCGACGAGTACATCGAGCACATGATGCATTTCCTCGATGTCATCGGCCCGGGCGCGCATGTCGTCGCGGTGTGCCAGCCCTGCGTCGCCGCCCTAGCCGCGACGGCGCTGATGGCGGAGGACGATCACCCCGCCACACCGCTCAGCCTCACGCTGATGGCCGGCCCCATCGACTGCCGCGTGAACCCGACGGCCGTGAACACGCTCGCGACGAGCAAGCCCATCGAGTGGTTCGAGAAGAATCTCATCGCCACCGTGCCGATGCGTTATCCGGGCGGATTCCGCCGCGTGTATCCGGGCTTCGTCCAGCTGATGGCGTTCATGAACATGAACCTCGAACGCCACTTGAACTCGTTCCGCGAGTACCACGACCAGATCGCGGCAGGCGAGGCCGAGAAGGCCCGCGCGAAACGCACGTTCTACGAGGAATACCTCGCGGTGGCGGATCTCCCCGCGGACTTCTATCTCGAGACGGTGGAACGCGTCTTCCAGACCTACGACCTCGCGCGCGGCGCGCTCGAATGGCGCGGCCGGCGCGTGAACACGGCCGCGATCCGTCGCACTGCATTGCTCACAGTGGAAGGCGAGAAGGACGACATCTGCGCGCTCGGGCAGACGCTCGCGGCGCAGGATCTCTGCACGGGCGTGCGCCAGTTCATGCGCACGCACTACGTCCAGACCGGCGTGGGCCACTACGGCGTGTTCAGCGGTGGCCGCTGGAACAACTTCATCTACCCGGTCGTGCGCGACGTCATCCAGGTGAGCGAGGAATCGCGGGTGCGCCTGCGGCTCGTCAAGGGCTGACCCCCTCTCCCGCGCCGCGCCTCACAGTTCGACGCCGCGTTCGCGGAAGCGCTGCTTCACGCGCTCCTGGATCTTCGGCGCGATGCTGGTCCCCCACTTCATCCCGGCCTGCATGCTCTCCTGCGTCATCGCCGGCAGTTCCTCCGAGAGCTTGCGGCCGAGCGGCGTTTCGTAGAACGCGATGAGGCCACGCACGTCCTCGTGCGTGAAGTGCCGCTGGTACACATCGACCACGAGATCCGCGAACCCGCCGGCGGCCGTCATCTCCGACGCGATGACCTCATCGACCGCCTTCGGCACGAGGTCCATCACATCCGAGGGAATGTCGGGACGCGCCTTCCGCAGGACGTCGTTCATCTGGCGCACGATCGTGCTGCTGTAGATCTGGCCGATGCGGAAAGCGCCGGTGAGATCGAGCAGCCGCAGGATGTCCTGCCGTTTGGCCGGCGTGAGTTCGTCGGCGAGCGCCAGCGGCGTTTGCCAGAGACAGATCAGGGCGGCCAGCGCGGCCAGGATTCTCTTCATGCGTCACTCCCGAGGAGCCGGTGCAGCCGGCTGACGGATCGTCTCACAGCCCAGGTCGGGGGATCTGCGGGCGCCCGCCGGAGCGGATGCCCCGCGACCGGCGGCCGGACGGAATCCTGCGGACTGGGGCGCCGGCAACACCCCGGGGCAAGACACGGGTGGCGCCGTGTGGTGGCGCCTGCTTCCGCCTGGCCGCGCCGGCCAGCACGGCATCGAACGATGCCCGCAGCGCGCCAGCCAAGCTGCTATGCCACGGCAAGGCTGTTTCCTGTTGGATTTCGTCGACCCAGGGAAGGTCGCGCGGAACCGTGCCAGACACCCCCCAAAATTTCTCTTCAAACGATAGATTTAGTGCTGGAGAAAACGAAGGTCCCGCCGTTAGCAGAGGGGCGCGTCGTCGAAGCACAGGGGCCGCCGGTCACGACCGGTCGGGCGCCACCCGTTCGGATCGTGCGCATGACCCGGATCGACGGTGGCACCGATGTCCGTACTGCAGATTTCCCAGGCCCTCAGGGGCCTCAGGTTCCGGCTCCTCGCCGCGGCCCGTCCGCCGGGCTGGAAAGCGACGCTGCTCCTGGCGTGCCTGTCGGCCGTCTCGACATCCGCGCTGGCGGATGCCCTTCAGGATGCCTTCCAGGCGGCCCGCAGCACCCTGGTCACCGACGGATGGACCGCCCAGCTCATCGTCGTGCACGACCGCAAGATCACGGTCGCCCTGGGCGCCCGGTACCGCGATGGGGTCTGCAGCGTGTACGCCCTGCGGGACTCGCCCTACCTCGTCCAGACGCTGTCGCAGCTCGAATTCCCCCAGCGCCGCCCCTACCTCGAAGCCTTGTTCGCCCACGAACTCGGCCACTGCGAGGAGCAGCACATCGCCTCCACCGCCCCGGACCGCATCGACGAGCTGGAATCCCCCCTGCTGCTCGTGAAGGCGTACCGCGAATCGGACGGCGCCCTGCGCATCGCCGCGGAACCGCGTCACGTGCTCTGGAAGGAGATCCTGGCCGACACCTACACGGGGATGTACCTGCGGGAGCGGCATCCCGCCATGGCCGACGCGCTGATGGCGTTCCATCTGCTCCAGCGGGCCTCGCGCGCCGCCTCCGACCCCGAACACCTCACGACGCCCTACCTGCATCAGGCCGACTTCACCCGGCAACCCGGGGAACGCTGGGCCGACGCCGCCATGCGACTGCGCCGCGCCAGCGCCCCGAACGCCCGACCCTCCGCACCGGGGCCCGCCCCGGACACGGAGATCGGTGCCGCCGGAATCAGCCCGCCGCCACGTAGGCCGTCTTGACCGTCGTGAAGAACTCCTGCGCATAGCGACCCTGCTCGCGGGCGCCGTAGCTCGACCCCTTCCGGCCGCCGAACGGCACGTGGTAGTCCACGCCCGCCGTGGGCAGGTTGACCATCACCATCCCCGTCTGCGCCGCCTTGCGGAAGTGCGACGCGTACTTGAGTGACGTCGTGCAGATCCCGCCGACCAGGCCGAACTCGGTGTCGTTCGCCACTGCGAGCGCTTCGTCGTAGTCCTTGACCGCGATCACCGACGCGACCGGCCCGAACACTTCCTCGCGATTGATCCGCATCGTGTTCACCGTTTCGGTGAAGAGCGCCGGTTCGAGATAGAACCCGGGCGTCTCGCGCTCGAGGCGGTTGCCGCCGAAGGCGAGCTTGCCACCTTCCTTCTTCGCTTCCTCGATGTAGAACAGGTCCTGGTTCAGCTGGCTCTGGTCCACCACCGGACCGATGTGCACGCCGGCCTTCAGCGCGTCGCCGATCACGAGACCCTTCATGCGTTCGATCATCGCTTCGACGAACCGATCGTGGATGCCCTTCGTGACGATCAGCCGCGACGACGCCGTGCAGCGCTGACCCGTCGAGAAGAACGCGCCGTTGATCGCGCTCTCGACCGCCACCTTCAGGTCGGCATCGTCGAGGATCACGAGCGGGTTCTTGCCGCCCATCTCGAGCTGGAACTTCTTCATGCCCGCGACGGCCTTCTGCGCGACCTTGCGGCCGGTCTCGACGGAGCCGGTGAACGTGATCGCATCGACGCGCGGATCGGACAGCAGCGTCTCGCCCACCACCGAGCCACGCCCCATCGTGAGGTTGAACACGCCGGCCGGCAGACCCGCGCGATGCAGGATGTCGGCGATAGCCCACGACGAACCTGGCACCAGGTCGGCCGGTTTGAACACCACGCAGTTGCCGTGCGCCAGGGCGGGCGCGATCTTCCAGGCGGGAATCGCGGAGGGGAAGTTCCACGGGGCAATGATGCCGACGACGCCCACGGGCTCGCGCGTGATCTCGACGTCGATGCCGGGCCGCACGGACGGCAGCAACTCACCGGAGCGGCGGAGCACTTCCCCCGCGAAGAACTTGAAGACATTGCCCGCGCGAACCACTTCGCCCATGCCTTCCGCGAGCGTCTTGCCTTCCTCGCGGGAGAGCAGGCGACCCAGCTCGTCCTTCCGCGCGATCATCTCGAGGCCAGCCTTCTCGAGCATCTCGGCGCGGGCCTGGATGTTGGAGGCGGCCCAGGCCGGCGCGGCGGCGCGGGCGGCGGCGATGGCGGCAGTGGTCTGGGCGACGTCGGCCTGCGCGTACTCGCCGATCACGTCATTCGTGTCGGACGGGTTGATGTCGCGCGTCCACGTGGCACCGGCGACCCACTCGCCGCCGATCAGGTTCTGGTATTGGGGGGTGCTCATCGTTGCTGTCCTCCGGAGGGAAGCGCGGATGCTAACGCAAACGCCGCACCGCACGCGCTGTCGGAGGCCGTGGGTCGGCCTTCAGGCCGACGCCCGCGCGCCAGCACTCGCCGGAGTGCCGGAGCCCACGAAGCGCCGGGCCGCCCCAAGCTTCGTGAACCCCCTCTGGGGGCCGGGCGCGAGACGAAGTCTCGAGTCCTGGGGGATCGTCCTGCCCCATGCGACAATCCGGCGCCCACGTATTCACCCCCGCCGACCATGACCTTCGACACCACTGCCCGACCCGCCGTCCTCGACCTGCGTGCCTCGAAGATCCGCGAAGTGGCGAACGCGGGGATGGGCCGTGACGATGTCCTGCCGTTCTGGTTCGGCGAGCCCGACGAAGTCACGCCGGACTTCATCTGCCGGGCCGGCATCGCGTCACTCGAAGCTGGCGAAACCTTCTACTCGCAGAACCTCGGCATTCCGCCGCTGCGCGAAGCCCTCGCGGCGTACGGCACTCGATTGCATCGACCGACCTCGGTCGACGAGATCACCGTCACGAACTCCGGCATGTCCGCGCTGATGCTCGTCACACAGGCGCTGGTGGGGCCCGGCGATCGCACGGTCATCGTGACGCCCATGTGGCCGAACCTGGTCGAGATCCCGAAGATCATGGGCGCGCAGGCGGTGACGTTCCCCCTGGGCTTCTCTCGCGATGGCTGGACACTCGACCTGCCCCGACTGCTGGAAACCCTGACGCCCGCCACGCGGATGCTCTATCTCAACGCACCGAACAACCCGACCGGCTGGGCCATCGACCGCGACACGCAGCGCGCGATCCTCGAGCACTGCCGGAAGCTCGGCATCTGGATCCTCGCGGACGACGCCTACGAGCGGCTCTACTACGGCGCCGATGGCAGCACGGTCGCACCCTCGTTCCTCGATATCGCGCTGCCCGGCGACCGCGTCGTCAGCACCAACACGTTCTCCAAGTCGTGGCTGATGACGGGCTGGCGGCTCGGCTGGATCGTGGCGCCCGCCGACCTGACCGAGCAGATCGCGAAGCTGATCGAGTACAACACCTCCTGCGCGCCGACGTTCGTGCAGCGCGCGGGGGTCGTCGCGGTGGAACAGGGCGAGCCCGTGATCGCCCGGACCCACGCCCGCTTCCTGCGCGCCCGCGACCATCTGGTGGCCGGCCTGCGCGAACTCCCCGGCATCGAGGTCGCCGTGCCCGGGGGCGCGATGTACGTGTTCTTCCGCGTCGATGGCGTGACCGACAGCCTAGCGTTCTGCAAGCGGCTCGTGGCGGAAGCGGGCCTCGGCCTTGCCCCGGGTATCGCGTTCGGTCCGGAAGGCGAAGGGTTCGTGCGCTGGTGTTTCGCGGCCGACCCGGCACGCCTCGACCTGGGCCTCGAACGTCTCGCGGCGGCGCTTCCCTCGCTGCGCGTGGCCGCCTGACCCGATGCCCTTCTCCACTCCCCAGCGCGTGGCCCTCGCGGGCTGGTTGCTGACTGCACTGGCGCTGTTCCTCACGCTGTATCTCCACCTGCTTCCGGCATTGCTGGCAGGCCTGCTCGTCTACGAGCTGGTGCATCGCATCGCGCCGCGACTCGCGCTGTTTCGCGTGGGCGCATCGCGCGGCCGCCTCGTGGCGGTCGGGTTGCTGGCCGTCATCGTGGTGTCGGCGCTGACGCTCGCAGTGTTCGGCGCGATCGCTTTCTTCCGGAGTGATGCAGGCAGCCTGTCCACGCTGCTCGCCAAGATGGCGGACATTCTCGACAGCGCACGCGACAAGCTGCCGGCAGACCTGGCAAGCCATCTGCCGGACAACGCCGAGGAGGTGAAGAACTTTGCCGTGGAATGGCTGCGGACCCACGCCGGTGAACTGCAACTGATGGGCAAGCAGTTCGTGTTTGCATTCGTGCACGTGATCGTCGGCATGGTGATCGGCGGGATGATCTCGCTGCGCGAAGCCGCGCCCGGCGGGACGCTCGGTCCGCTGGCCGCCGTGCTGGTCGAACACGCCGCGCGCCTGGGCGACGCCTTCCGCCGCATCGTCTTCGCGCAGCTGCGCATCTCCGCACTCAACACGACGCTGACGGCGATCTATCTCATCGGCGTGCTGCCCGCACTGGGCGTCCATCTGCCTCTGCAGAAGACGATGATCGCAGTCACGTTCATCGCGGGCCTGCTGCCCGTGATCGGCAACCTGATCTCGAACACCGTCATCGTCGTGGTGAGCCTCAGCAATTCGCTGGGCGCGGCGGTGGGCTCCCTCGCCTATCTCGTCGTGATCCACAAACTCGAGTACTTCGTGAACGCCCGCATCGTCGGCGCCCAGATCCGCGCCCGCGCGTGGGAACTGCTGCTCGCGATGCTGACGATGGAAGCGGCGTTCGGCATCCCCGGGCTGGTCGCGGCGCCCATCTACTACGCGTATGTGAAGGACGAGTTGTCGAGACGGAAACTGATCTAGGGGCTACGCGCGGTGCGCGAGGGACTAGGGGCTAGGGACTAGGGGCTACGCGCTTCCGCGCTGGGACTAGGGGCTAGGGGCTAGGGAAAACCAGCGGTGTGCGAAGAGCGGCGATCGATGCCCACGATCCCACCCACGCGCACTGCGTTGAAGACCCAATCGAATTTGCCTAGTCCCTAGCCCCTAGTCCCTAGCCCCTGGCGCGAAGCGCGTAGCCCCTCGTCATCCGCACCGCATTTGATCGACCGCAAACGGCGGCGCGCCCCTCTCGCGTAGCCTGCTGACTTTCCTCTACGGTCGACCGGTCCGCGCCGGTGGGCACATCGCACCATGACGATCCTCTCGGACCTTCCTCCGCTGCACCTGCGTGGCCGGACCCTGCTGCCCATCGTCCAGGGAGGCATGGGCGTGGGGGTGTCGGCGCATCGACTCGCGGGGTCCGTCGCGAAGCAGGGTGCCGTGGGAACGATCGCGTCGGTGGACCTCCGCCATCTGCATCCCGACCTCATGGCGACGCTCGGGAAATCGCGCGAGAAGGGCGAGATCAACGCGGCGAATCTGGTAGCGCTCGATCGCGAAGTCCGCGCGGCGAAGATCCTCGCGGGCGGACAGGGGATGGTGGCGGTGAACGTGATGAGGGCAGTGTCCCAGTACGCCGACTACGTGCGTCAGGCCTGCCAGAGCGGCGCCGACGCCATCGTGATGGGCGCCGGCCTCCCGCTCGATCTCCCGGACCTCACGGCCGACTATCCCCACGTGGCGCTGATCCCGATCCTGTCGGATGTCCGCGGCATCGCGCTCACGCTGAAGAAGTGGCAGCGCAAGGGACGCGTTCCGGACGCCATCGTGATCGAGCATCCGAAGCACGCCGGCGGGCACCTCGGCGCCGCGAAGCCCGAGGACGTCGGCGATGCACGCTTCGATTTCGCGACCGTCATCCCCGGCGCACTTGCGACCTTCCGCGAAATGGGGATCGACCCCGCCCGGATCCCGCTGATCCCCGCGGGCGGCATCAACAGCCACGAGAAGGTGCGCGAGGTCTTCGCACTGGGAGCGTCGGCCGTGCAGCTCGGCACGCCGTTCGCGGTCTCGGAAGAGGGCGATGCACACGACATCTTCAAGCAGGTGCTCGCCGAGGCACGGCCCGAGGACATCGTGACGTTCATGAGCACCGCGGGCCTGCCCGCCCGGGCCGTGCGCACGCCGTGGCTGGAGACCTACTTCCGCAAGGTGGGCCGACTGCAGGAGAAGGCGAAGCAGGTGCGTGGCTGCACGCTGGGCTGGGATTGCCTGCTCCAGTGCGGCTTCCGCGACGGGGTGTCGAAGTTCGGGCAGTTCTGCATCGACCACCACCTCGCAGCCGCGCTGCGCGGCGACCGGCAGCACGGTCTCTTCTTTCGCGGGGCGGAACGATTGCCCTTCGGTTCGGCGATCCGCCCGGTGCGCGAATTGATCGAGTACATGTTGACGGGGCGGATGCCGGTGATGTTGGCAAAGGCGGCGTAGTCTGCAGGAGGGGCCCATGGCCGCCTCTCGGGCCGATGGCCCGCGGCGGCTTGGCCGCTTGGCGTACCAACAAGGTGAGGACCCCTTGTATATCCCCCCGTGGCAGTCCCAGCCATCGCGAAGCGGGCGATGCCCTTGTAGGAGCGGCCCATGGCCGCCTCTCGGGCCGATGGCCCGCGGCGGCTTGGCCGCTTGGCGTACCAACAAGGGGAGGACCCCTTGTATATCCCCCGTGGCAGTCCCACCCATCGCGGAGCGGGCGATGCCCTTGTAGGAGCGGCCCATGGCCGTGAAAGCGTCGGTTCTGGCTGAAGCGCTTCCGTGCAACAACCGCTTTCGCGGCCATGGGCCGCTCCTACAAAAGGCGTGAAGCACTCCCACAGTGGTGGCACATCCGACGCCGCTCACACTGCCACCGCCGCGACGGACTGAAGCCCGACCTACGAGCCGATTCTCTTCTCCCCACCGAGCGCTTCCATCAGATCAACCAGGAACTTCGACAACAGACCCGCCATCAGCACGAAGTCCGATTCGAAGCGCTCGTCCTCGTTGTCCGGGTCCTCGCCCTGCTCCCCGCGCGCGATGTCGAGGAAGGCGACCTTCTTCACTTCCAGCTGATCGGTGAGTTCGAACGACACGCGGTCCTGCCACGTGAGGGCGAGACGCGTCGGGACCTTGCCGTCGGCCAGGTGCTTCGAGACTTCCGGGGTGTCGAGCGGATGGTGCGTGTATCGCACCGTCGCGCGTTCCTCAAGCGGGGATTGCAGCACGCAGTCGCGATCGATCGAGAAGCCGCGCGGGGCCTCCTGCGTGCCCAGCCATTCGCTCATCGCGGAACCCGGCGAGCGCTCGGTGTCGAGCTTCGCGAACGGGAACTCGTCAAGCGCCTGCTTCAGCACCTCCATCACGGCCTCGCCCTTGTTCGGGCTCGCCGCATCGATGACGAGCCAGCCGTTCACCGGGTCGACCCACACGAACGTCGTGAAATAGCGGCTGAACGCGCGCGGCAGCAGTTCGTCGGTGATCTCGTCCTTCAGCTCCTTCATGCGCTTGCGCCCGGGCTTCACGCCCATGCGGGCCTCGATGTCCGCGGCGCGCGCCTTCGCTTCCTGGTTCACGACGGACGCCGGCAGCAGCTTCTGCTCGACGCCTAGCGCGATCAGCCATTGGCCGTGCGCGGCGTAGACCAGCTGATCGTCGCCGCGCGGCGGGATCCATCCACGCGATTCCCGGTTGAGCCCGCCGCACGGCTGGAAGAGGCGCGACCGGAGCTGGTCGGCGAAGTCCTCGGGGGTCATGGACCACGGCACGGGCAGGCGATGGAGCTGGAGGTTCTTGAACCACATGGTCGTCGGACTCGTGTTCGGCGGTGTCGGGTCAGGCCGCGCGGCTCAGCGTGAGGCCGGCGTGTTCGCGCTGCGTGTGGAAATGGATCTTCGGCCACATCTCCTGCACCACGCGCATCTCGTACGCGCTCGCGGTGAGGACGGTCCAGGCGTCCGCGGCGTCCTGCGCGGTGCGTGCCTGGTTCGCAGCGAGAAACTTGTCGAGTTCCGCGGGATCGTCGGCGGTCACCCAGCGCGCGCACCCGTACGGCGACGCAAGCACGCGGGCCTCGACGCCGTACTCGTGCTGCAGGCGGTGCGCCGCCACGTCGAACTGCAGCACACCGACCGCGCCGAGCAGCAGCGTCGAACTCAGCGTCGGGCGGAACACCTGGATGGCGCCCTCCTCGCCCAGCTGGATGAGACCCGTGCGCAGCTGCTTCGTCTTCAGCGGGTTCACGACTTCGATCACGCGGAAGATCTCGGGCGCGAAGAACGGCAGGCCGGTGAACTGCAGCGGATCGATGGTCTCGGTCAGCGTGTCGCCCAATTGGATGCCGCCGTGGCTCGGGATGCCGATGATGTCGCCGCCGTAGGCCTCGTCGAGCAGTTCGCGGCGCTGCGAGAGGAACGACACCACGGTGTTCGGCCGGATCTCCTTGCCGGTGCGCTGGATGCGCAGCCGCATGCCGCGCTCGAAGCGCCCGGAGCACACGCGCACGAACACGATGCGGTCGCGGTGCATCGGGTCCATGTTCGCCTGGATCTTGAAGACGACGCCGGAGAACTTCGGATCGTCCGGTGCCACCGGGCCCTGCAATGCCACGCGCGGCAACGGCGAAGGCGCGAGATCGACGAGCGCGTCGAGCACTTCCTGCACGCCGAAGTTGTTGATGGCGGACCCGAAGAACACCGGCGTCTGGCGGCCGGCGAGGAACTCCTCGCGCGAGAACTCGGGCGTGGCGGCACGCACCAGCTCGATGTCGTTCCGCGCGTTCACGATGTCCTCGCCGAAGCGTTCGTCGAGCAGCGGATTGTGGAGCCCCTCGATGACATCCTCGGACTGACCCACGCGGTCGGCGCCCGGGCGGAACACGCGGATGCGGTCCTCGCGCAGGTCGTACACGCCGCGAAAGGTCTTGCCCATGCCGATGGGCCACGAGAACGGGACGGTGCCCATGCCCAGCGTGCGTTCGATCTCGTCGATGAGGTCCAGCGGCGGGCGCACCTCGCGGTCCATCTTGTTGATGAACGTGATGATCGGCGTGTTGCGCGACCGGCAGACCTCGAGCAGCCGCAGCGTCTGGGCTTCCACGCCGTTCGCGGCGTCGATCACCATGAGCGCGGAGTCGACGGCCGTCAGCACGCGGTACGTGTCTTCCGAGAAGTCCTGGTGACCGGGCGTGTCGAGCAGGTTCACGACCTTGTCGCGGTAGTCCATCTGCATCACCGAGCTGGCCACCGAGATGCCCCGCTGCTTCTCGATCTCCATCCAGTCGGACGTGGCATGCCGCGAGGCCTTTCGCGCCTTCACGCTGCCCGCGATCTGGATCGCGCCGGCGAAGAGCAGGAGCTTTTCCGTGAGCGTGGTCTTCCCCGCGTCGGGGTGGGAGATGATCGCGAACGTCCGGCGCTGGGCGACGCGGTCGGACAGGGGGGTGGCTTCGGACATGGTGCGGTCCCGGAAAGAATCGGCTGGGCGGCGGCGCGGGTGATGCGGAGAAGCCGTCTGGGCCCCGGGAGGGGTTGCCGACGGGCATGACCGCACGGACCGGGTCCGCGAAACGAACCGCGCATTCTACGGGGGCGGCCGGCCCCGGGCTACCGGGGCGCGGGGGCCGGTGCATCTCCGGCGCCGAAGCGATCGCTCCGGTCGAAGCGTTTCCTCGCATCGACCGCTTTCGGGGCCATGGGCCCCTCCTACAAGGGTGGCTACCAGTCGTCCGCTCGTGCGTAGCCCGTGATGCCCATGAGAATGCGCGAGATCTGAAACGCGATCCACGCGACCACCCGGGCCGTCCACGGCTTGCGGGCCCACGTCTCGCGGATGATGGGGACGGCACCCTCGACCAGCCCGGCCTCCAGGGCCGACCGCAGCTCCGTCGCGAATCCCTCGTCCTCGACCACCACGTTCGCCTCCCGCGACAGCAGCAGGCTGAACGGATCGATGTTCGAGGAACCCACCGTGGCCCACCGACCGTCGACGACGGCCACCTTGGCGTGCAGGTACGTAAGGGTGTATTCGTGGATCTCTATCCCGGCGTCGATCAGGCTGCCGTACAGGGCGTGGGTCGCGTGGTGCACGAGCAGATGCTCGGGAAGCCCCTGGAGCAGCAGGCGAACTCGCACCCCCCGCATGGCCGCGTCTCGCAATGCGCGGCGGAACTGACGCCCGGGCAGGAAGTAGGCACACGCGATGAAGACCTCCCGCTGTGCGCCGGCGATGGCGTCGAGGTAGGCCTCCTCGATGGCCCGGCGATGGCCGATGTTGTCGCGGATCAGGAACGCAGCGCGCCGCCCGGGAAGGTCCACCGGAGGCGACGACGAGACCGCGAGCCGTGGCGCTTCGGACCGCGCGCGTGTCGTCAGTTCCACGAGCGTCCAGAGGCGTTGCACGGCGCGGTGCATGCCGGCCACCAGCGGACCGCGCACGCGGACCGCGAAGTCGAAGCGTGGCGGGCCCGAATCGCGACCGTCGCGGTCGTCGATCACGTTGATGCCGCCGCAGAAGCCCACCTCGCCATCGATCACGACGAGCTTGCGGTGCAGGCGGCGCAGCCGGTGCCGACGGAGCGCGAGGCGCCCCAGCTCCGGCCGGAACACCCGGACGGAGACCCCTGCCGGCTCGAGGATCGCGCGAAGCGACGGGAGCAGGTTGTCTGCCCCGAACCCGTCCACCAGGACGCGCACGGAGACGCCACGACCCGCTGCCTCGGCCAGGGCGCGCGCCATGCCACGCCCCGTCGGATCGTCGGCAAAGAGGTAGGTCTCGAGATGGACTTCATGACGCGCCGCGGCGATCGCGGCCTCGACCGCCGGAAAGTATTCGTCGCCCGTGCGGAGGAGGTCCACACGGTTGCCCTGCGTGAATCCGGTCATCCGCGGACGAGAAGGGCCGACAGGGCCACGTGATCGGACAGCCGGGCCGAGTGGCGCCCGTGATGGGCATGTGCCAGCTTGACCCGGAAACCGCGCGTGTAGATCCGGTCGAGGTTGAGCACCGGCATCAGCGCCGGAAAGCTGCGCGCCGGCCGTCCGGCGGTGTGCTCGAACACCTCGGTCAGGCCGAGCGGCAGGCGCAGGCCGCGACCCGTGCGACGCGTCCAGTCGTTGAAGTCACCGGCGATGATCAGCGGCGCATCCGGCGGCACGAGGCGATCGATGCGCGCCTTCAGCCGTTCGATCTGGCGGCGCCGCCACATCGCGAGCAGCGCCAGGTGCACGTTGATGCAGTGGAGCGGCTGGGACCAGCCCGGCACCTCGATCTCGCAATGGAGCAGGCCACGGCTTTCGAAGCGCGACTGCGAGACGTCCTCGTTGTCCCACCGGGTGATCGGAAACTTGGAGAGGATCGCGTTGCCGTGATGCCCTTCGTCGTACACGGCGTTGCGGCCGTAGGCGAAGTCGCTCCAGAGGGAATCCGCGAGGAACTCGTACTGCGGCAGATCGGGCCAGTTCTCGTGCCGCTTGGCATGGCGCAGCGACAGCCCCTGCACCTCCTGGAGGAACACCAGGTCGGCACCGAGCCCGTGCAACGTCTCTCGCAGCTCGTGCACCGCCATGCGGCCACGCAATTGCGAGAAGCCCTTGTGGATGTTGAAGGTGACGATATGCAGCGAGTCCATGGGCCTGGTCGGCGCGGATGACGATCGGATTGTGCCACCCGCACTGCCCGCGCGGCGTCCCGCGTGGATGACGATCCGCTACTGCGCGATTCGAGGGGCGACCTCGAAGTACCGATCCAGCAGCCCCGCCTCGTCGAAATGGCGACGTCCGATGAATGCCGTGGCGTGGCGACCCCATTGCCGCATCGCGCCCGGTTCGGCGACGCCCATGGGCCAGAAGAACCACCGCTCGCCGCGTTCGGTGCCGGGGACGATGCCGTCCGGTCCGAACAGACTGCGGCGACCACCCTGGGGATCGGGCAGCGAGCGCAGGACGTCGTCCGATGCGAACGCGATCGGCGTCCCGGCCGTTGCCCCTTTCTCGATGCTCACGCGCTGGAGGTAGTGGGTGACAGCCGCCACGCGCAGGACGACGCGGCCATCCGACGGGATCGCCGGGAGGCTCTGTGGCACGAAAGCGCCCTCGTCGAGCCCGGGCCTCGCAGGCTTCGACTGCACGGCGGGTGTCGGGAAGAACTGGTGGTAGCAGCCGCAGTTGTGGATGGTGTCGTGGATCCACGGTTCGCCATCGGGCCCCAGGGTCACTCGCCAGGTGATGCCGTCCAGACGACCGCCGAGCAGATCCAGAGCGCCCTGCTTCGGGCGCGCGGGAAACCACACCGAATACACGAGCTGCGGCCGGATCTGCCCGGCGAAGCGCGTGCGGGCGAGCCGCGTGAACATCACCGGGCGGGTCACATCGACATCGACCCGGCCCTCGGCTGTCCACGTCGGGACGCCGGGCAGATCGGCGTCCGTCGCGGTGTCGATCTCGAACACCGGCGCGTGGCGGGCGAACCAGGCCGCAAGGACGGCGGGACCCGGGTCGCGGTAGGGGTCGGAAGCAGCGATGTCGTCGTACCCCTGCGGACCGGATGGCGGCAGATAGCGCACGACAGCGCGGGACACGGGAAGCTGCTCGAGCGGCGTCGCGAATGCGCGCTCGGTGTCGCGCTGGTAGCCACGCACGCCCGCCGCGAAGGGAATGCGCGCCACGGCGTAGAGGCCCGCGACCCGCTTCCACGTCTGGTAGTCGTCCGGCACGTCAGCCAGGTCGAGGGCGACCGGCGCTGTGCTCGCCAGGAGGCGGGCACCACACGCTTCGACGTCGGCGTCGAGCGTTGCGCGATCTGCTGCGCCGAGACGGGCGAGAGCGACGTCGGAGAGATTGGCGATCTCGTATCGCCGCGCCTCGCGGTCGAGGGTTCTCATGGCCGCCAGCAGCGCCGAAGGGTCGCGCGCCGGATGTCGCGCCTCGCCGGCGAGGAAGCGATCGGTGCGCAGATGCGGGTGGCCGGGCACTCGCGAAGCCGCACCGTCACGAACGCCGGCGGCATCGACGGCATCGTCCAGCCTGACCAAACGATCGGCACACGCGGCAAGCGCAGTGTCGGTGTCGACATGCCAGCCGGAAGCCGGCGCGCCCCGCTGGGACGATGTCCCCGCGCAGCCTGCGACCACGAGCAGGCAGACGAAGACCAGTAGGCTACGCATCCGGTCCGGCACGGTGACCCAGGCGCAGGATGGCGGCGCCATTGCTCGGGGAGAAACACTTCGCGGCCGCGTCGCGCCAGGGCAACCAGAGGAATGCGGTGTGCTCGCGGGGGGCGAGCGTCACGTCCACGCGCCCTGACAACTCCAGGCCGAAGACGTGTTCCGTATTGCGGGTCACGCCTGGCGCGTATCGCCAGCGCCACTGCGGGTAGATCTCGTATTCGTTCGTGTACTGCCAGTCCGTGAGGCGATGCCGGGTGGTGTCGATGCCGGTCTCTTCGAGGACTTCCCGCTGCGCGGTCTCGGTGAGCGGCTCGTCCTCGCGGTCAACACTGCCAGTGACGGACTGCCAGTAGCCCGCGTGGTCGGCGCGTTCGATGAGGAGTACCTCGAAGGCCGCGGTGTGGATGACGACGAGGACGGAGCGGGGGATCTTGTGCGGTCGGGTCATGACGGGGTGGGCCGGTCGGCCGCGCACGCGGCGTGCGGGCGCAGGGACATGTCGAAGGTGAAGACATGGTACCGGCGTCGATGGTTCGCGACGAACGAAGGCGCGCCCGGCGATGATCCCTGCATGGCAGCCACCGGGGATGCGCCTTGCAGCGCGCAGCCCACCGAGGGGCTTGGACCCGACCCGTGGCAGGTCGGATCTCCCGCGTCAGAACGACTGCATGAGGACGGCGCCGCCGCCCCAGTCGACACTGGACTTGCTGTAGCCCTTGACGGCGTACAACTGCACCTTGGTGGTGTCTGTGAACTTCCACACGAGGAACGGCGTGAGTTCGCGCATGGGATCGCGATTCGTGATGACCGCCTGGCGGTAGTCGAAGCTCGTGCCGATCGTCATCTGCGGCAGCACCTTCCAGGACAACCCCGTGTTCGCCGAGAAGACGTCGCGGAAGTCGGCGCCCACCGGGTCGCCGAAATGCCGAAATCCGACGCCGGCGAACGCGGTGAAGCCCGGACGCATCGTGTAGTACGCGTCGGTCTGCGCGATGTAGTCGGTCTTGCCGGTGCCGAGCCCGTCCGATTCGGACGCCGTGGGCAGCTTCACCTTGCCGGTCAGGTCGAGCACGAACGCGCTCGATTCGTAGGCCGTGTAGGTGAGCGCCGCCACCATGTCGCCCATACCGGAGACACTGACGCGCGAGGCTTGTCCGGTCGTATCGAGCACGATCGGACGATCGCCGCCCACCACGGTTCCCGGGCCCGTGATGCGCAGCCAGGGGAGCGTCAACTTGGCCGTCCAGCGGCCGACCTCGTAGCGCCCGAATGCCGAGTAGTACGCCACGTCGGTGGTCTGGGTACCACCGTACTTGCCGCTGCTGTAGTCGGCACCGACGCCGACCGTGAACTTGCCACTCTCGTCATCCGCGTGTGCGGACACGCTGGCCACGGTCATGGTGGTGAGCAACAAGACTGTCTTTGCGAAATGCATGGGTTCTCCTGAACGAAATCCAGCCCGGACGAGCGATCAGCGGACGCGCTCGACCTTCTCGGGCTTTTCCACCTTGGGTGGCTTCTCGACTTTTTCTACCTTCTCCACCTTTTCCACCTTCTCGACTCTCTCGACCTTTTCCACCTTCTCTACCTTCTCGACCTTCTCTACCTTCTCTACCTTCTCGACCTTCTCGACCTTCTCCACCTTCTCGACCTTTTCTACCTTCTCGACCTTCTCCACCTTGTCCAACTTCTCGACCTTGTCGAGCTTCTCGGCCTTCTCCGCTCGCTCGGCTTTTTCCGCCTTGTCCGCCTTCTCGGTCTTCTCCGCTTTCTGGACCTTGTCGAGTCGCTCGCCCGCGCGGATCTCGGTGCGCACGGCGCTGCTGCCCGACTCGCTGCTGTCGACGCGTGCGCCGCTCACACCAGTCGCCGCGCCACCGGAGTGTTCGGACGCATCGTCATTGCCCCCACCGGATCCGGATCGACCCGTGCCCGACGATCGTTCGGCGCTGTCATCGCTTCCGCTGCTTCCGCTACTCCCGCTGCTGCTCAGAACGTCATCGGCATCGTCGTCGCCGCCGTTGTCGGACTTGCCGCGGTCCCCGCGAGAGTCCGCCCCGTCATCGTTGCCCGAGGAGGAGGATCCACTCTTGGAACTGCCGTCGTCATCGTCCCGGCCCGAGCGGCGGCGATCGGACTGCCCGCGAGCATCGGGGGTCGGGCGGCCGATCACGCGGTCGGTGTCCGGAACGAACCGGACCTGCTCCGCCACGAGGCGCTTGCCTTCCACCCTTACGGTGACGATCACCCGCTGTCCCTGACGCAGTTGTCCGGACTCGCCGTCGGCGAACCGGGTCTTGCGGTCCACGCGGACCTCGCTGCCGGCGATCGCCACGCGGTCGAGATTGCGCGTGGACACGAACCCTTCCATCACGACCCGACCCACCCGACCGGCGAAGGGTGTTTCGGGCGCCGCCACCACCCGCGGAGCCTCGATGGCGCCGTTGCGCAGGGCTCCCGACACGCGGATCTCGCGTCCCACCGCGAGCCCCTGGCTGGCGGCGTTGGGCACGGCGACGCGCAAGCCCTGCACCTCCACCCCACTGGGCACGACCCGGGTGATCTGACCGGTGACACTGGCGGCTTCGTTTGCCACGGCCGGATCGACGCGGGTGACGCGGACCGCACCGTTGGCGAGGCGAAGACCGCTCACCCGGACCGGTGTCCCGGCATCCACCGCCCGCTGGAGAGCGCCGACGTGTGCGGATGGCACCACGAGTCGCTGTCCGAGGATCTCCGCACGGCCATTGACCGCGTCGACCTGGCGCACCGGGCCGACGGCCGCGTGCACCACCTCGATCGCGCGCGCTCGCAGATGGGTACCTTGGCCCACGGCTTCGACGGAGACGACCTGGCCGATGGCAAGTCCACTCGCCTCCATCGGGGTTGCACCCGACGTCACCGGGGTGGTGGCGTCGTAGTCGACCTCGATACCGTTCACGCAGATGCTGCCGAAGCCGGTGACGACGCCGACGATGCCCGTTCCGCCGATCCCGCCCTCGCCCGCCATCCGGCCGGTGCCACCGATCCCGCCTTCGCTCGCCGTCTTGCCTGTCCCGCCGATAC
>VYME01000035.1_pt1 | contig 95698 bp, 78 predicted proteins | sample 5115281 | NCBI WGS metagenome assembly VYME01 (sample SAMN12291780, study PRJNA351875) | freshwater metagenome | isolation source: freshwater lake | place: USA: Michigan, Wintergreen Lake | collected 2013-08-08
GAGGTTAAGCGCAGCGGCCGTAGCCACAATGAGTGGGGATTCAGCAATCGCATGCTCGACACAGCCGTGGCATTCGTAAACGCAAAATAGGAAAACAATCGGGCCCCACGAATTTCGGCGGAGGCTAACCTCGGCAGGAGCCGAGGTTAAGCGCAGCGGCCGTAGCCACAATGAATGGGGCTTCAGCACCCGGATGTTGGACACTGCTGTGGCGTTCGTGAACGCGAAGTAGGAAGACAACAGCGACCACACGCTGAATGGCGGCGGTCGCGACGGGAAGAACGTCGTAGGTCGGGCTTCAGCCCGAGGGAGGCGGTGGCGGCATCGCAAGCGCATCGACCTTCCACCGGACCTACCATCGATCTCCCGGCATCCGTGCCGGCAATACACTGGCGGGGCCCGACGCAGCTGTCGACGGGCCCCGCTTCCTTTCCACCTTCCACGTCGTACACCCACATCATGGCGATCCTGCGACTCACCGATCTCGACGTGCGCGGCAAGCGCGTGCTCATCCGTTCCGACCTGAACGTGCCCCAGGACGACTCCGGGCGCATCACCGAGGACACCCGGATCCGGGCCTCGGTCGGTGCCATCCGGGCCGCGCTCGCGCAGGGCGCCCGGGTGATGGTGACCTCGCACCTCGGCCGTCCGAAGGAGGGCACGCTGGCGCCGGCCGACACCCTCGAACCCGTGGCCACACGCCTCGCCGAGCTGCTCGGGCAGCCGGTCACGCTCGTGCGCGACTGGGTCGACGGCCGTGAGGTGGCGCCGCCCGCCGGACAGGTCGTGATGCTCGAGAACTGCCGGGTGAACGTGGGCGAGAAGAAGAACGACGAGGATCTCTCGAAGCGCATGGCCGCGCTCTGTGACGTCTACGTGAACGACGCCTTCGCGACGGCCCACCGCGCGGAGGCGACAACCCACGGCATCGCGCGCTTCGCACCGGTCGCGTGCGCCGGCCCGCTGATGGCCGCGGAGATCGAGGCCCTCGGCAAGGCGCTCGGCAATCCGGCCCGACCGCTGGTCGCCATCGTGGGCGGCTCGAAGGTGTCCACCAAGCTCACGATCCTCTCGGCGCTCGCGGCGAAGGTCGACCAGCTCGTGGTGGGCGGCGGCATCGCCAACACGTTCATGGTCGCCGCCGGCCTTTCCGTCGGAAAGTCGCTGGTCGAGGCCGACCTCGTGCCCGAGGCGAAGAAGATCATCGATGCCGCCGCCGCCCGCGGCGCGTCGGTGCCGATCCCCGTGGACGTCGTCGTGGCGAAGGAATTCTCGCCGACGGCGACCGCGACGGTGAAGGCGGCGACCGACGTGGCTCCCGATGACATGATCCTCGACGTCGGTCCGAAGACGGCCGCAGGTTTGGTCGAAGCGCTCGCGAGTGCGGGGACGATCGTCTGGAACGGCCCGGTGGGCGTGTTCGAATTCGACCAGTTCGGCGAAGGCACGAAGGCAATCGCAGGTGCCATCGGCGCATCGAAGGCCTTCACGCTGGCCGGCGGCGGTGACACCATCGCAGCCATCGCGAAGTACGGCATCACCGACAAGCTGTCCTACATCTCCACCGCGGGCGGCGCCTTCCTCGAGTTCCTCGAGGGGCGCAAGCTGCCGGCGATCGAGATCCTGGAATCGCGCGCCGCCGGCTGAAGGCAGCGCGCCTCCGTCCCTCATCGAGGACCCTCCATGCAGCGTTCCACCAAGATCGTCGCCACGCTCGGCCCCGCCAGTTCGGACCCGGAAGTCCTGAAGAAGATGCTCGCGGCCGGGGTCAACGTGGTGCGGATGAACTTCTCGCACGGCACCGCGGCGGATCACCTCGCGCGGGCGCAGGCCGTGCGCGAGGCCGCCCGCGTTCTCGAAATCACGGTCGGCATCATGTGCGACCTGCAGGGCCCGAAGATCCGCATCGGCAAGTTCGAGAACAGCCGGATCCAGCTCGAGAACGGCGATCGCTTCATCCTCGATGCCGCCTGCGGCCTGGGCAACCAGGAACGCGTCGGCCTCGACTACAAGGAACTGCCGGACGACGTCCGCAACGGGGACGTCCTGCTGCTCGACGATGGGCGGATCGTGATGGACGTCGAGCGCGTGATCGGCACGGAGATCCACACCATCGTCCGCCACGGCGGCGAGCTGTCGAACAACAAGGGGATCAACCGCCAGGGCGGCGGCCTCACGGCGCCGGCGCTCACCGCGAAGGACATGGAGGACATCCGCACCGCAGCGGCCATGAAGGCCGACTTCCTCGCAGTGTCGTTCCCGAAGAGCGGCGCCGACATGTACATGGCGCGCGAGCTGATGCGCGCCGCCGGCGGGAAGTCCCTGCTGATCGCCAAGGTGGAACGCGCCGAGGCCATCCACGCGTTGGAGGAGGTCATGGATGCCTCCGACGGCATCATGGTGGCGCGCGGCGACCTCGCGGTGGAGGTCGGCGACGCTGCCGTGCCGGCGCTGCAGAAACGCATGATCCGCATGGCCCGCGAGCGGAACAAGCTCACGATCACGGCCACGCAGATGATGGAGTCCATGATCACGAGCCCGGTGCCGACCCGCGCCGAGGTGTCCGACGTCGCGAATGCCGTGCTGGATGGCACCGACGCCGTGATGCTGTCGGCCGAGACCGCCGCGGGGAAGTACCCGGTGCAGACGGTCGAGGCCATGAGCCGCGTCTGTCTCGAAGCCGAGAAGTCCACGGAGTTCGCGCTGGACCGCGAATTCCTGAACCGCGTCTTCACGCGCGTCGACCAGTCGATCGCGATGGCCGCCCTGTTCACCGCCTTCCACCTGAAGGTGAAGTGCATCGCGGCGCTCACGCAGTCGGGCTCCACCGCCCTGTGGATCTCGCGTCTCAACTGCGGCGTGCCGATCTACGCGCTGACGCCGGAGATCTCGACGCGGTACCGCCTCTCGCTGTTCAAGGACACGTATCCCCTCATGATCCAGTACGTCGGGCACGACCGCGAACAGCTGCTGCAGGAAGCCGAGGACAAGCTGAAGAGCAACGGCATCGTCGAGGACGGCGACCTCATCGTGCTCACGATCGGCGAGCCCATCGGCAAGGCCGGCGGCACCAACACCATGAAGATCGTTCGCGTCGGCGAGTCCCGCACGCGCTGACCCCACGTTTTCCACGACAACATCCCGACCTTGAACCCGCCCCTCCGAGTCGGTGTGGTGATGGGCTCCCAGAGCGACTGGGAGACCATGCAGCACGCCGCGCGCATCCTCCAGGACCTCGGCGTACCGCACGAGGCCCGCATCGTGTCCGCCCATCGCACGCCGGACCTCCTCTTCGAGTACGCCGCCACGGCTGCCGCCCGCGGCCTCGCCTGCATCATCGCGGGGGCCGGCGGTGCCGCCCATCTGCCGGGGATGCTCGCGGCCAAGACCCGCATCCCGGTGCTGGGCGTCCCGGTCCAGAGCCGGGCGCTGCAGGGCCTCGATTCGCTGCTGTCCATCGTGCAGATGCCGAAGGGCGTGCCGGTAGCCACGTTCGCCATCGGTGAAGCCGGCGCCGCCAATGCCGCCCTCTTCGCCGCTGCGATGCTGGCGGTGAATGACGCTGAACTTGCAGCGCGGCTCGACGCCTTCCGCCAGAAGCAGACCGACACGGTGCTGGCCACGAAGCTGCCGCCCGTCACGGGATCATGAAGCCGGTCGCCCCCGGCGCGTGGCTGGGTCTGCTCGGCGGCGGTCAGCTGGGCCGCATGTTCACGATGGCTGCCCAGAGCATGGGCTACCGCGTCGTGGTGGTGGACCCCGGCCGCGACAGCCCCGCGGGGTCGGTCGCGGACGACCACCTCTGCGCCGACTACCTCGACCCCGACGCCCTCGCGGAACTCGCACGGCGCTGCGCGGGTGTGACAACCGAGTTCGAGAACGTCCCGGCCGAGGCGCTGCGCCGTCTCGCCGAGCACTGCGTCGTGAGCCCTGCCGCGGACAGCGTCGCCGTCGCGCAGGACCGCATTCTCGAGAAGCGCTTCCTGCAGTCCGCCGGGCTCGGCACCGCGCCGTTCGCGGTCATCGAAACCGAGACGGATCTCGACCAGGTCCCCGACGCGCTGCTGCCGGGCATTCTCAAGGCCGCGCGATTCGGCTACGACGGCAAGGGTCAGGCGCGCGTGCGCACTCGCGAGGCGCTGCGCGAGGCCTTCCACGCGATGGGCGGTCGTCCCGCGGTGCTCGAACAGATGCTTCCGCTCGACCGCGAAGTGTCCGTCGTCGTGGCCCGCGGCTTCGACGGCGAGGTGCGCACCTTCCCGGTGGCCGAGAACCAGCACGCGAACGGCATTCTCGACGTGAGCATCGTGCCGGCCCGCGTCCCGGAAGCGCTGGCACAGACGGCCCGCGCCCAGGCGCTGAAGGTCGTCGAGGCGCTCGACTATCGAGGCGTCCTCTGCGTGGAGTTCTTCGTGCTGGCCGACGGCCGTCTGCTCGCGAACGAGATCGCCCCGCGGCCGCACAACAGCGGGCACTACACGATCGACGGCTGCGTGACCTCGCAGTTCGAGCAACAGGCGCGCGTGCTTTGCGGGCTGCCGCTCGGCGAGACGGCCGCGCACTGCCCGTCGGTGATGATCAACCTGCTGGGCGACCTCTGGGCCGCCGGCGAGCCGGACTGGCGCATCGTCCTGAGCGAGCCCCGCGCGAAGCTGCACCTCTACGGCAAGTCCGAGGCGCGTCCCGGCCGCAAGATGGGACATTTCACCGTCCTGGGCAACGACGCCGACGCGACGCTCGCGACCGCCACCACGCTGCAGTCCCGACTTCTACCGACCGCGGATGCCGCGGCCCGATCCGGAACCTCGTCATGACCGACACCGCCATCCACGAGACGAACCTGCGCTCGCTGCGCTTCCTGCATCGCGGGAAGGTGCGCGACATCTACGCCGTCGACGACGAGCGGCTGCTGATCGTCCAGACCGACCGGCTGTCGGCGTTCGACGTCATCCTGCCCACCCCGATCCCCGGGAAGGGCAAGGTGCTCACCGAGGTCTCGAACTTCTGGTTCGCGCGCCTTGGCCACGTGATCCCCAACCATCTGCTGCCGGTCGATCCGCTCACGATCGTCGCGCCCGACGAGTGGGACCAGGTCGCCGGCCGGGCGTTCGTCGTGCGCCGCCTGAAGCCGCTGCCCATCGAGGCCATCGTGCGCGGTTACGTCGCAGGCTCGGGCTGGAAGGACTACCAGCGCACCGGTGCCATCTGCGGCATCCCGCTGCCGGCCGGCATGGCGGAAGCGCAGAAACTCCCGGCGCCGATCTTCACGCCGTCGACCAAGGCCCCCGCAGGCGCCCACGACGAGAACATCCCGTTCGCGGAAGCCGAGCGGCTGCTGGGCGCGACACGCGCCGCCGAAGTCCGCGACGCCGCGATCCGCCTCTACAGCGAAGCCGCCGACTTCGCCGCCACGCGCGGCATCCTCATCGCCGACACGAAATTCGAGTTCGGGACCGACGCAGCCGGGAAGCTCTACCTCATCGACGAAGCGCTGACGCCGGACTCCTCGCGTTTCTGGCCCGTGGCGGGGTACCGCACCGGCATCTCGCCGCCCTCGTTCGACAAGCAGTTCGTGCGGGACTGGCTCGAGGCACACCACTGGAACAAGAAACCGCCCGCGCCCGTGCTCCCGGCCGACGTGCTCGAGAAGACTGCAGAGAAGTATCGGGAGGCGCTCCGCCTCCTCGTGGGCTGATGTCCGCTGCCACGGCCGGCGCCCGCGACATCGCGGCGGCGGTGGCGGCGCTGCGTGCCGGACGGCTCGTGGCGTTTCCTTCCGAGACGGTCTACGGCCTCGGTGCGGACGCGTCGAATCCGGATGCCGTCCGGCGCATCTTCGAGGCGAAGGGCCGCCCGGCCGATCATCCGGTGATCGTCCATGTCGCCTCGGCCGCCCGACTGGGCGACTGGGCCCGCGACATCCCGGCCGCGGCCCGTGCCCTCGCGGACGCGTTCTGGCCCGGCCCCATGACCCTCGTCCTGCGTCGCCAGCCCCATGTGAGCGATCTCGTGACGGGCGGCCAGGACACCGTCGGCATCCGCGTCCCGTCGCATCCGGTGGCGCAGGCGCTCCTGCACGCCTTCGGCGGCGGTGTCGCTGGGCCGTCGGCGAACCGCTTCGGCCGGATCTCGCCCACCACCGCGGAGCATGTCCGCGAGGAACTGGGCGACCGCGTCGACATCGTCCTCGAAGGCGGGAAGAGCGACGTGGGCATCGAGTCCACGATCATCGATCTGTCGGGCCCCGAACCGGCCCTCCTGCGACCGGGGATGCTCGACATCGCCCGCGCCGAGGCCCTGCTCGGCGCGCCGTTGCGCGCTCCGGGCACTGCGTCACCGCGGGTGTCCGGCATGCTCGCCTCCCACTACGCGCCACGGACCCCGACGCGACAGGTGGCACCCGACGCGCTCGCTGCTGAAGTGGTGGCTGCGAGCAGCCGCGTCGCGGTGCTCGCACGCCGGGTAAGGCCGCCAGAGCTTGTCGTGGCCAGATGGATCGAGGCGCCGCTCGACGCCGCCGGCTATGCTCACGATCTCTACTCGCATCTGCGCACGCTGGACCGGGAAGGCGTCGATCTGATCCTCGTGGAGTCGGTGCCCGGGTCTTCCGACTGGACCGCCATCCGCGACCGCCTCGGCCGTGCTGCGACCCGTCCGGAGATTCCGTGAGCCTCGATCCCGTCGTCCTCTTTTTCCTGCTGGGGGTGTCCGCGAGGTTGCTGAAGAGCGACCTGCGACTGCCGGAGGCCATGTACGAAGGCCTCTCGATCTACCTCCTCCTCGCGATCGGCCTGAAGGGCGGCATCGAACTCGCGAAACACCCTATCGGCCCTCTGCTGCCCCAGGTGGGCGGCGTGCTCCTCCTGGGTCTGCTGCTGCCGCTCATCGCCTACCCCGTCCTCCGCGGACTCGGCCGGCTGCCGAAGCCCGACGCCGCGTCCATCGCTGCGCACTACGGCTCGGTGAGCATGGTGACCTTCGCGGTTGCGACGGCCTTCCTCGTCGACCGCGGCGTGAAGCACGAGGAGTACATGCCGCTCTTCGTCGTTCTGCTCGAAGTGCCGGGCATCATGGTCGGCATCCTCATCGCGAAGCTCGGCTCGGGCGGCGGTGTGCGCTGGGGTGCGCTCGTCCACGAGGTGTTCCTCGGCCGCAGCATCGTGCTGCTCACGGGCGGACTCGCGATCGGCTGGTTGTCGGGGCCCGAGGCGCTGGCACCTCAGGCGAAGCTCTTCTTCGATCTCTTCAAGGCGGTGCTCGCGCTCTTCATGCTGGAGATGGGACTCGTGGCCGCCGGCCGCATCCGCGAATTGCGGCGCACGGGCGCGTTCCTGCTCGCCTTCGGCACGATCGTCCCCTGCGTCTTCGCGGTGATCGGCGTGCTCACCGCTCGCGCGATCGGTCTGTCACCCGGCGGCGCGATGCTGCTCGGCACGCTGGCCGCGAGCGCGTCGTACATCGCGGCACCGGCGGCCATGCGGATCGCGGTGCCCGAGGCAAACCCGTCGCTCTCGCTTGCCGCGGCGCTGGGCGTGACATTTCCGTTCAATGTCGTCTTCGGCATTCCGATGTATCACCGGATTGCCGGGGCGCTCGTGCCCGCGGCCCTCTGAGGATCCCATGCAGACCCACGCCCGCAAGCTGGTCGTCGTCATCACCGAATCCGCCCTCGAGACCCTTCTGGTCAAGGACATCCTGGCATTGGGCGCCCACGGCTACACGGTCGCGGATGTCCGCGGTGGCGGTCGCGGCGGCGTCCGCGAGGGCGCGTGGGAAGGCGACCGCAACATCCGCCTCGAAGTGATCTGCGACGACAAGGTGGCCGACGCCATCGCCGAGCACGTGCTGAACCGGTACGCGCTCAACTACGCCACCACGGTGTTCGTGAGCGACATCGGGGTCCTGAGGCCGGAGAAGTTCTGACCGTGACCGAGCCCGTCCGGTGATGGACCCGCAGCCGCCGGGCCCCGGCACCGCGCTGTGCCGGTTCGACGAGATCCCGGACGGCGAGGGCCGCGAGTTCGTGTTCGGCACGGGGATGGCCGCCTGGCGCGGCTTCGTCGTCCGACGCGGGGGCGACGTCTTCGGCTACGTGAACGAGTGCCCCCATCACTTCGTCCCCCTGAACGACCGCGAGGACCGGTTCGTCACCTGGGACCACGAATGGATCATCTGTTCCGCCCACGCTGCCGTGTTCCGCTACGACGACGGCCACTGCGAGGACGGCCCGTGCAAGGGCCGCGGCCTCATCCCATGGGCCGTGGTGGTCCGGGACGGCGCGATCGTCACGGCCTGAGCCCGACGATCGCCCTGCAGGTGTACGTACATTCCCCGCCCAATCATCGCCTTGCTTACCGTAAGCTAGGCAACTAATATTGCGGCATGGCCCAGGAAGACCTCTCCCGCAACTTCGGTTTCATCCTGAACGACGTGGCGAGGCTTCTCCGCACGGCGTTCGATCGTCGCGTGCGCTCCCTGGGCTTCACCCGCTCGCAGTGGTGGGTGCTGAACCACCTGTACCGCAACGATGGCCTCAATCAGTCGGAACTCGCCGAAGTCCTGGAAGTGGAGAAGGCGACCCTCGGCCGTCTTCTCGACCGCATGGAACAGAAGGGCTGGATCCGCCGCGAGGCCGACGCCACCGATCGCCGGGTGCGCCGCGTGTTCCTGACCGACGAGGTCAGCCCGACCATGAAGGCGATGCGCGCGGCCGCCGCCGATCTGCGACGCGAAGCGCTGGCCGGGCTCACGCCCGAAGCGCAGGACCACTTCGTCGACACGCTGATCGCAGTGAAGACGAACCTGACCCGCCCCGCCAACGGCGCGTCGGCCAAGGCACCCAAGGCCCGGGAACGCCGATGATCCACCTGCCCCGCCTGCGTCGGCCGTCTGCGCGCAGTCTCATCCGTCTGGTGCTGCTCCTGATCGTGCCGCTCGTCGCCATCGTGTTCGCGACCCGCATGTATGCCCAGTCGGGCCGGCTCGCGGAGACCGAGAACGCCTACGTGAAGGCCGAGATCATCGTGGTGAGCAGCGAGGTCGTCGGTCGCGTGGTGGAGGTGGGCGTGCGCGACAACGAAGCCGTCGCCGCCGGGGCGATGCTGTTCCGTGTCGACCCGGCCCCGTTCGAGATCGACGTCGCACGTGCCCGCGCCCAGATGGACGTGATCCGCACCGACCACCAGTCGCTGCGGGCGGAGTACCGCGCGGCGCAGCGGGAGGGCGAGGAGGTCCAGGAACAGATCGCCTTCCTCGCCCGCCAGCTCGAGCGCCAGGAGAAGCTGCGGGAAACCGGCATGGCGCGCGGCGATGCGCTCGACGAAGCCCGGCATAACCTCGAACTCGCGCGCCGGCGGCTGGTGAGCGTGCGCGAGCGCGCGACCCGCGTCGTCGCAAGTCTCGCCGGGGATCCCGACCTGCCCGTGGAACGCTTCCCCCGCTACGCCGAGGCCAAGGCGTCGCTGGATGCCGCCCTGGCCGACCTCGCCCGCACCACCGTCCGCGCCCCGGCAGCGGGCACGGTGAGCAACATGCGCCTCCAACCCGGCGAGCACATCGAGAAGGGCGCGCCGGTGTTCAGCCTGATCAGCGGCAAGCCAGCCTGGATCGAAGCGAACTACAAGGAGACGCAGCTCACGCACATGCGGGTGGGTCAGCGCGCCACGGTGACCGTCGATGCCTTCCCGGACATCGAATGGCAGGCCGTGGTGGCCTCGATCGCACCGACCACGGGCGCCGAGTTCGCCGTGCTCCCGCCGCAGAACGCGAGCGGGAACTGGGTGAAGGTCGTGCAGCGCGTCCCCGTGAAGCTGGATGTCGAGCAACCTGCGGGGCAGCCGAAGCTGCGTGCGGGCATGACCGTCACGGTCGCCGTGGACACGGAGCGCACCAACGGCCTGCCCCGCGTCGTGCGAAAGCTGATGGACCGCGGGTTCCTGCCGCGCTTCCTCGAACCCGCCACCGCCGTCGCGGAGCGCTGACGGGCCGGGGACGCCCGCCCGCCGCCGATGTCGTCCGCCGCGCACCTGCTTCCCCGCCATCCACGGCTCGTCACCATCTCGGTGATGCTCGCGTCGCTGCTCTACTCCATCGACTGGACGATCGCGGCCGTGGCGCTGCCGCACATGCAGGGGGCGTTCTCGGCCACCCACGACCAGATCGGGTGGGTGATCACGTCGTACATCGTCGCCTCGGCCATCGCGATCCCGACGGCCGGATGGCTGTCCGTGCGCTACGGGCGCAAGCGTCTCTTCGTGTGGGCGATGCTCGGCTTCACCGTCGCCTCGATCTTCTGCGGCGCGTCGGAGACGCTGGCGATGGAGGTGGCGTCGCGCATCGTGCAGGGCATGTGCGGCGCGTTCCTGATCCCGCTCTCGCACGCGGTGATCCTCGACACGTATCCGCCCGCGGAGCACGGCAAGGCCATGGCGCTGTGGGGTGCGGGTTCCGTGTTCGGATCCTTCCTCGGCCCGACGCTCGGCGGGTACCTCACCGAGTACATGAGCTGGCACTACATCTTCTACATCAACGTGCCGTTCGGTCTCCTCGCGGCGGCCGGCATTGCCTCGTTCGTGCCCGAGACGCCGCGCGATCCGCGGCGCCCGTTCGACACGCTCGGGTTCCTGTCCCTCGGCGTCGCCATCGGCTCGTTCCAGCTCATGCTCGACCGCGGCGGCAGCCTCGACTGGTTCGAGTCGCGCGAGATCGTCGTCGAGGCCTGTCTCGTGGTCTCGGGCCTGTACATCTTCATCAGTCACAGCCTGACGACCGACCATCCGTTCCTGCACCTCGGTCTGTTCACGCAGCGCAACTTCGTGCTCGGGCTGGGATTCGTCTTCATGTACGGCCTGCTCACCGTGCCGCCGCTGGTGCTGATGCCGACGTTCCTCCAGGAGGTCCGCGGCTATCCGATCGACACGATCGGTCTGCTGCAGGCACCGCGCGGCGTGGGCATGCTGGTCGCGATGATCGTGGGCGGCAGGATCACCGGAAAGATCGACCCGCGCCCGCTGATCGCGCTGGGCCTCCTCTGCATCGCGGGGTCCGCGGCGGAGATGTCGACGTGGAACGCGGAGGTCGGGGTCTGGCCGCTCGTGTGGACCAACTTCGTGCAGGGGATCGGCGGCGGGATCATCCTCGTGCCGATCCAGGTGATCGCCTTTCCGGGCATCGCGCCGGCGCTGCGCACCGAGGCGGCCGCGACCTACAACCTGATCCGCAGCATCGGGGCGAGCATCGGCGTGTCGGCCGCACTCACGCTCTTCGTGCGCGGCGGCACGACACAGCGCTCACGGCTCGCGGAGCACCTCACGCCCTACAGCGAGGCGTTGAACCACGCGGGGGACACCGTGACCCGCCATCTCGACTCCCTCACGGGTCTCGCCCACCTCGATCAGGAACTGGATCTGCAAGCCGCGATGATGTCCTACGTCGCCGACTTCCGGCTGCTGGCCTTCGCTGCGCTCGCGGGACTCCCGCTGCTGCTGCTCGTACGGAAGCCTGCGCCGCCGAGCATCGAGGACACCGTGGCCGCAGCGGAGTAGTGCCGGGCTACCTCGGCAGCGAGGTGGGCCGCTTCGATTCGATCAGGTGGTCGAGTGCGGCGCGGACCCCCTCCCGCACGATCGGCACACCCGAGAGCGCAAGGCCCATTTCGACGCCCGACAACGTGCCGGCCAGCGTGAGGTCGTTGAAGTCCCCGAGATGACCGATGCGGAACACGCGACCCGCGAGCCGTCCGAGACCGGTGCCGAGCGACATGTCGAAGTGGTCGAGGACGAGCGCGCGGATACGATCGGCATCGTGCCCCTCGGGCAGCACGACCGCCGTCAGCGCGTTGCTGTATTCCCGCGGATCGGCACACAGCACCTCGAGACCCCAGCCGCGCACCGCACGACGCGTGGCCTCGCCGTGACGTGCATGGCGCGCGAAGACGTTGTCGAGGCCTTCGTCCATCAGCATGACGATCGCCTCGTGCAGGCCGTAGAGCAGATTGGTGGCAGGCGTGTACGGGAACCAGCCGGCACGGTTCGGCTCGAGCATGGCGTCCCACGACCAGTACGCGCGCGGCAGCGTGGCGGTCTTCGATGCGACGAGCGCCTTCTGGCTCACCGCGTTGAACGAGAGCCCGGGCGGCAGCATCAGGCCCTTCTGCGAACCGGCGACGGTGACGTCCACACCCCAGTCGTCGTGACGGTACGGCATCGAGCCGAGCGACGAGATCGTGTCGACCATGAGCAGCGCCGGATGCCCCGCGCGGTCGATCGCCGCACGCACCTCGGGGATGCGGCTCGTGACGCCGGTGGAGGTCTCGTTGTGCACGACGCACACGGCGCGGATCTCTCGCTGCGTGTCCTCGGCGAGGCGCGCCTCGATGGCCGCGGGGTCGGCCCCGTGGCGCCAGTCGCCGGGCAGGAACTCGGTGCGCAACCCGAGCTTCTCCGCGAGGCCGCGCCACAGCGAGGCGAAATGCCCGGTCTCGCACATCAGGACGAGATCTCCCGACGAGAGCGTGTTCACCAGCGCGGCCTCCCACGCGCCCGTGCCCGAGGCGGGATAGATCACCACCGGGTGATGCGTGCCGAAGATGGGCTTCAATCCATCGAGCACCGCGCGGGCGAGTCGGTTGAAGTCGGGGCCGCGATGGTCGATCGTCGGCCGGTCCATTGCCCGCAGCACGCGGTCGGGCACGTTCGTCGGACCGGGAATCTGGAGGAAATGGCGGCCTGCGCGGTGACTCATGGTCGTGGACCTGGATGACGGGGAAGGGCAGATCGTAGTCTCCGGCCGAGCGGCGGGGCAAGGCTCCGCATGGCATGGGCAGTCGCGAGGGCGCAGAATCCGGGGTCCGTCGTCCATGCCACCGTCCATGTCCGCCACCGCTCTCCCCGATGCCGTCGCCCGCCGCCTCGTCCGCGAGATCCGCGGCGACGTGCTGCTCGACACCGCGAGCCGCGGTCGCTACGCGACGGACGCCTCGATCTACCAGATCCTGCCGCTCGGCGTGGTCGTGCCGCGTTCGGAGGACGACGTCGCGACGGCCATCGCGATCGCCGCCGAAGCCGGCGTGCCGGTGCTGCCGCGCGGTGGCGGCACGTCGCAGTGCGGCCAGACCGTCGGCGCCGCCCTCGTCATCGACACCTCGCGCCACCTGAATCGCATCGTCGAGGTGGACGCCGAGGCCCGCACGGCGTGGGTGGAACCCGGCATCGTGCTCGACCACCTGAACGCCCACCTCAAGGCCTCCGGGCTCTGGTATCCCGTGGACGTCTCCACCAGCGCACAGGCGACGCTCGGCGGCATGGCCGGCAACAACTCGTGCGGCGCGCGCTCGATCCGTCACGGCAACATGGTGCACAACGTCCTCGCGATCGAGGCGTGGCTCGCCGACGGCGAGCGCTGCACATTCGGGCCGTCGTCCGACGTCGCCGCGGGTCCCGCACGGTATCGGGCGCTGGTGGATCGCATCCACGCCATCGCGACGCGCGAGCGGGACGAGATCGAGGCGCGCTGGCCGAAGGTGCTGCGCCGCGTGCAGGGCTACAACCTCGACATGGTGCAGCCGCAGGAGCCACACAACCTCGCGCATCTGCTGGTGGGCTCCGAGGGCACGCTCGCGTGGTTCCGACGCCTGAAGCTCGCGCTGAAGCCGTTGCCCGCGCACAAGGTGCTCGGCGTCGCCCACTTCCCGTCGTTCTACGACGCGATGGCGATCACCCAGGAGATCGTGAAGCTCGATCCCGAAGCGGTGGAACTCGTCGACCGCACGATGATCGGGCTCGCGCGCGGCCACGAGGAGTTCCGGCCCGTCGTCGAGAAGTTCTTCGTGGGCCAGCCCGACGCGATCCTGCTGGTGGAGTTCGCCGGCGACGACAAGGCCGCGCAGGTCGCGCAACTCGACCGGCTGGTGGAACTGCTGGCGGACCGCGGGCTGCCTGACGCCGTGGTGAAGGTGACCGACGCGCGCCAGCAGCGCGACATCTGGGAGGTCCGCAAGGCCGGGCTGAACATCATGATGTCGATGAAGGGCGACGGAAAGCCGGTGTCGTTCATCGAGGACTGCGCGGTGCCGCTGGAACATCTCGCGGAGTACACGCGCCGGATCGACGAGGTGTTCGCGAAGCACGGCACGCGCGGCACGTGGTACGCCCACGCCTCCGTGGGCACGCTGCACGTGCGGCCCGTGCTCGACATGAAGACCGACGGCGCGGCGAAGATGCGCGCCATCGCGGAGGAGGCCTGCGAACTCGTGCGCGAGTACAAGGGCGCGTTCTCCGGCGAGCACGGCGACGGCCTGGTGCGGTCGGAATGGATCGAACCGATCCTCGGTTCACGCCTCACGGCCGCGCTCGGGGAGGTGAAGGCCGTGCTCGATCCGCAGGGGCTCTTCAACCCCGGGAAGATCGTGCGGCCCTCGCGCATGGATGACCGGTCGCTCTTCCGGTTCGCCCCCGGCTATCGGCGCCTGCCCCTCGAGACCGCGTACGACTGGTCGGCGTGGGGCGGGATCGGCGGCGCGGTCGAGATGTGCAACAACAACGGCCACTGCCGCAAGTTCGACGCGGGGACGATGTGTCCGTCGTATCGCGCGACCCGCGACGAGCAACACCTGACCCGCGGGCGGGCGAACACGCTGCGACTGGCGCTCTCGGGGCAGCTGGGCGCGGACGGCATCCGCTCCGATGCCGTCAAGGACGCGATGGATCTCTGCGTGGGCTGCAAGGGCTGCCGGCGCGAGTGCCCCACCGGGGTCGACATGGCGCGCATAAAGCTCGAGTGGCTGCACCAGTCAGCCAAGGATCGCGGCCCCACGCTGCGCGAGCGGCTTGTCGGTCGGCTGCCGGACTACGCGCCGACGCTCGCGAAAATGCCGTGGCTCGCGAACCTGCGCAACGATGTGCCGGGGCTCGCCGGGATCATGGAGCGCCTGACGGGCCTGACGGCGAAGCGCGCCCTGCCGAGATGGCGCCCGGATGCCTTCCGCGACGACGAGCTGCCCGCACTGCCGGCTTCACCGACGGCGAACACCGTCGTGCTGTTCGCGGATACCTTCGACCGCTATTTCGAACCGGAGAACCTGCGCACGTCGTGGCCCAGCGCCCCCAGCACCTTCGCCGCCGCGCGGCCAGCCGGCGACGGCCGGCCGCTCTGCTGCGGTCGCACCCATCTGGCCACCGGCGATGTCGCGCGGGCGCGGGCCGAGGCGCATCGGCTGCTCGACGCCCTCGCACCGGCCCTTGCTGCCGGCAGTCCCATCGTGGGATTGGAGCCCTCCTGCCTCTTCACGCTGAAGGACGAATACCTCGCGCTCGGACTCGGTCCGGCCGCGGAGAAACTCGCCGCGCAGGCCGTGCTGCTGGAAGACGTCGTGGCGCGGTCGCCGGCGGCCGCGGCCACGGCGTTCCGCCCCCTTGCCAAGCGCGTGCTGCTGCATGGACACTGCCATCAGAAGGCTTTCGGGGCGATGCCCGCGGTGACCCGGGCGCTGGCCCTGGTGCCGGAACTCGCGGTGACGGAAGTCGTCTCGAGTTGCTGCGGGATGGCGGGCAGTTTCGGCTACGAGGCCGAGCATCACGAGATGTCGCTGCGCATGGCCGAGGCGTCGCTGCTGCCTGCCGTGCGCGAGGCGGCCGAGGACACCTTGATCGTGGCCGACGGCACGAGTTGCCGGCACCAGATCGCCGATGGCACGGGGCGCGGCGCGATGCACGTTGCGCGCGTTCTGGCCATGGCGCTCGCGGGGGACGCGGGCCGCACCTGACAGGGCGACGTCGGGATCGACGAAACGGGGAACGACGACATGAGCGAGACGGCAGGATCACACTGGAAGTTTCACGGCGTGCGCGTCGTGAAGAGCAATGAGCTGGACACCAACACCGCACAGACGCCCGGCATGAACCGCGCGGCGGCCATCACCCACGCCCGTTGCGGGGCCGAGAAGCTTTGGGCCGGCACGGTCGTGATCCATCCGAAGGCCAAGACGGGCGCGCACCATCACGGCCCGGTCGAGAGCGTGATCTACGTCGTGAGCGGCCGGGCCCGCATGCGCTGGGGTGACAACCTCGAGTTCACCGCGGAGGCCGGCCCGGGGGATTTCATCCACGTGCCGCCGTACGTTCCGCACCAGGAGATCAACGCATCGGACACCGAGCCGCTCTCGTGCGTGCTCTGCCGCAGCGGTCAGGATCCCGTGGTCGTGAATCTCGACATTCCCCCCGCCGAGCATCCCGAGGCTGTGCACTGGGTGGACGACATCCACCCGGCACCCTGAACGGAGCGGCGCCACCCCCTTGCCGAATTCCCCGCCACCGCCGCTGAAACCGCTGGAGCACGCCCGCCTGGACCACGAGCTGTTCGGCTCGGTGGCACTCGCGGGGGTGCGTCACCGCCGCGCCGCCATGTATCTGCGCGTGCTCGCGGCCGTGGTGATCCTGAACGGGGTGGTCTGGCTGCCCGTGTCGCTGGTCCTGGGAGCTACGGTGCTGGCGGCGGCCGATGTCGCGCTGGTGGTGACCGGCATCGCCGTGCTGTGGCTGGTCCACAGGAGACACGTGACACTCGCACGCGTGCTCATCGGGACGGCGGCACTCGCCGAGGTCACGCTGTTCGTGGCCGTCGCCTACGGCCATCCCGGCACGGAGGTGCGCCTTGCGAATCTCTGGTTCGTCGCGATCGCCGTGGCGTCCTACTTCGTCTTCTACGACATGCGCGCGCTGTACCGGGATCTCTACGCGATCGTCGCGTTCGCGATGTTCGTCCTGTATGCGGCGGGCCTGGGGCCCGCGATCCCGCTGGTCAGCAGCCTGGACCCGGCGGTACGTGACACCATCGACACGGTGGTCGCCCTGTCCTTCGCGGTCTCGCTGTTCGCGATGATGCGGCTCTTCGTCTTCGAACTGTCCGATGCGGAGCGGCGCCTCGGCCTAGCGCACGGACGCCTGGAGCAGATCCTGGAGAACATGCTGCCCAAGCAGGTGGCCGACCGGCTGCGCGACGAAGGCCGGGCGTTTGCCGATCCGGTGGCCGACTGCTCCGTGCTCTTCGCGGACCTCGTCGGCTTCACCGAGCTCTCGCAGCGCCGGCCGGCGGACGACGTCGTGAAGCTGCTGAACCAGATCTTCTCGCGCTTCGACGACCTCACCGAGGCCGCGGGCCTCACGAAGATCAAGACGATCGGGGACGGCTACATGGTGGCGGCCGGCGTGCTCGCCCCCCGCGACGACCACGCCATGGCGCTCGCCTCGCTGGCCCTTGCGATGCAGGGGGAGATGGCAGCGTTCGAGGGCCTTGCGCTGCGGGTGGGGATCAATTCCGGACCGGTCATTGCCGGCGTGATCGGGAAGCGCGGGCTCGTCTACGACCTCTGGGGCGATACCGTGAACGTCGCTGCCCGCATGGCCTCGGGCGGTGTCGCCGGCGGCGTGCAGGTCACCGCGGCGACGCGGGGCCACCTCGCTGAGCGGTTCCACGCCGAGTACCGCGGCGAGGTGGAGGTGAAGGGCCGTGGGATGATGCCCACCTATCTGCTGACGGTCCGATCTCCCGACCCGGTGCACGCCTAAGGATACTGCCACGATGCCGTCCGATCCCTCCCCGCCCATCTCGGCCTACGTCTTCGATGCCTACGGCACGCTGCTCGACGTCCACTCCGCCACCGCCCGCCACACGGCCCGGCTCGGCGCCGAGGCGGCGGCGTTCTCGCAGACCTGGCGGACCAAGCAGCTCGAGTACTCCTGGGTGTCGTCGCTCATGCAGCGCTACCGCGACTTCTGGGCGCTCACGGGGGATGCCCTCGACTTCGCGATGGCGCGTCACGGCATCGCAGATCGTGCGCTGCGAGCGGACCTCCTCTCGGCCTACGAGACCCTGGATGCCTACCCAGAAGTGCGCGCGACGCTCGCCGCGCTCCGCGCGAAGGGCATGCGTACGGCGATCCTGTCGAACGGCAGCCCGGCGATGCTCGCGAGCGCGGTGCGCGCCGCCGGCCTCGCGGACCTCCTCGACGCCACCCTGTCCGTCGACGTGCTCCGGGTGTTCAAACCTGACCCCCGCGTCTACGCGATGGTCGGTCAGCAACTCGGCGTCGCCGACAGCGCGGTGAGCTTCCAGTCGTCGAACGCGTGGGACATCGCAGGTGCGGACGCCTACGGCTTCCGGACCGTCTGGATCAACCGGACGCAGCAGCCGCCCGAGTATCCGGCGGCTGCGCGGACACGGGTGGTCGCCGACCTGCGGGCGCTCGTCGACGGTACCGGTACCCCATGAGCACCGACAAGAAGGCTCCCGGCCGAATGCGGCGCCTGGCACGCCGGCTGCGCTTCGAGCCGATCGGATGGGTCCGGACGGTCCCCTGGAAGGAAGTGGCGTACGTGGGTGTGCCGCTGCTCCTCGCGGCGCTCGCGGTGGTGTGGATCGCGCAGACCTACATGAAGCCCTCGCTGCCGACCCGCGTGACGTTCGGTGGCGGACCGCCCGGCGGCGCGTACGCGGCGTTCGGGCGTGCCTACGAGACGATCCTCGCGCGGGACCGCATCCGGCTCGAGGTGAAGGAGACCGCCGGCGGACGCGAGAACTACAAGCGGCTGCGGGGCGATGTGGAGAAGCCCCAGGACCGCATCGACGTCGGGCTCGTGCGCGGCGGCATCGGTACGACGGAGGAGGCACCCCACCTCGTCTCTCTCGGTGTCGTCGGCTACGAGGCGCTGTGGGTCTTCTGCCGCGGTCGGCAGATCCTCGACGATCTGCCGAGCCTGCGCGGGAAGTCGATCGCGATCGGTGGCAAGGGCGCGGGCATGCGTCGCCTCGTGCGCACGCTGCTCGCGGCCAACGGCATCGACGAGGGCGAGTTCGAAGCGCTCGAGATCGGCGGCGTCGAAGCCGCGGAGGCGCTGCTCACGGAGAAGGCGGATTGCGCGTTCCTCATGGAGCCGCCGGAGTCGGGGCTGCTCAAGGCGCTCATCTACAGCCCGCACGCGCAGCTCGTGGATTTCCGCCGACGCGCGGACGCGTACACGAAGCTGATTCCGGCGCTCCACAAGATCGTGCTGCCGGAAGGCGCGAACGACCTGCCCGGCAACCGCCCGCCCCGGCCAGTGACGCTGCTCGCGGCACAGACGCAACTCGTGGCTCGCGACGACCTGCACCCCGCGGTCCAGATGCTCCTGATGCAGGCAGCGACGGAGGTGCACAGCGGCATCGGTCTCTTCCACGACGAGCGCGAGTTCCCGTCGCCGCGGGTGCTGGAGTTCCCGCTGTCGGACGACGCGAAGCGCTACTACACGTCGGGCCGCCCGTTCCTGCAGCGCTATCTGCCCTTCTGGGCCGCCAATCTCGTGGACCGGATGCTGGTGTTCCTGATCCCCGCGCTCGCGCTGCTGTTCCCGCTGGTGCGCATCCTCCCGCCGCTGTACGCGTGGACGGTGCGCCGGCGGATCTATCGCTGGTACGGCGAGCTGATGTTCATCGAGAACGAGATGCGGCGCACCCTCACCGAGGGCGAGACACAGAACTTCGGCGAGCGGCTGGACTGGATCGAACAGGAGGTGAACGACCTGCACACCCCGCTCTCGTTCGCGAACCAGGTCTACCTGCTGCGACAGCACATCGATTTCGTGCAGCACAAACTCGGCACGGAAACGGAACCGCCAGGCACGTCCCGGCCGATCGGACCCGAAGCCGCAGCGGCCGACTAGGGCCCATCGCGATCACGGCGCGCGCAGCGCCATCACGGACACGACCGGAGGCACCAGGAAGCGCACCGGCAGGATGCTCGTCCCGACGCCCGACGTGACGAACAGGTGTCGTCCTTCCTCGACCACGGTGCCGATCGCGTAGCGCTCGCCGTAGTGTGACGGGACGATGGGCCGCCCGACGAAGGGCACGCGCACCTGCCCGCCATGGGTGTGACCGGCGACGGTGAGATTCACACGCGCGGGCACCTTTGGGAACACGTCCGGATTGTGCGTAAAGGCGATGACGGGCGCGTCTTGCGGCACCGCCGACAACGCCGCGCGCACGTCGTGCCGTGCCTCCCAGAAGTCGCCGATCCCGGCGAGCCAGAAGGCGCATTCGCCGCGGCGGATCGGACGAGCCGCGTCCTCGAGCACCGGGATGCCCGCGGCCTCCAGGGCACCCCGGACACGCGGACCATCCAGCCACCAATCGTGGTTCCCGAGCACGGCCCACACGCCCAGTGGCGCAGACATGCGACCAAGCGCCGGTGCGATGGTCTCCGGCGGAACGAAGTGCCCGCCAAGCACGCCCTGGATCACGTAGTCACCCGCGAGCAGCACCATGTCCGGGCGCGCCTCACGCACCGCGTCCACGATCGCGTCGACCTTCGCCATGCCATTGAACGGCGAGCCGACGTGGAGATCGGCGATGACAGCGACGCGAAGGCCGTCACACACTCGCGGCCAACGGGGCACCGCCACGGCGACCTCTTCACGGCGGAGGCCTGCCGGCTCGACGACGAACGCCCAGACGCCAAGCCCGGTCAGTAGCGCGAGCAGGGCGAGGGCGATCCATCGCCACCGCCCGCCGCGCCGCTGCTTCCGCGACATCGAGGATGTCCGCCGTCAGTGGATCTCGGGATCCTCGGTGGGCTGCGTGCCTTCGAGGAAATCGAAGTCGCAGCCCTTGTCGGCCTGCGACACGTGCTGGCTGAAGAGCGCGCCATAGCCGCGTTCGAAGCGTCGTGCTCGTGGCTTCCATGCGGCGCGTCGTGCAGCGAGTTCCTCGTCGCTCACCTTCAGGTTGAGCTGCCGGCCGGGCACGTCGAGTTCGATGAGATCCCCGGTCTTCACGAGCGCGAGTGGCCCCCCGATCCAGGACTCCGGCGCCACATGCAGCACGCACGTGCCGTAACTTGTACCGCTCATGCGAGCGTCGGAGATGCGCACCATGTCGCGCACGCCGGCCTTCAGCAGCTTCTTCGGGATCGGCAGCATGCCCCACTCCGGCATGCCGGGGCCGCCGAGCGGTCCGGCGTTGCGGAGCACGAGCACGGAGTCGGCATCGACATCCAGCTCGTCCGTGTCGATGCGCGCCGCCATGTCGTTGTAGTCGTCGAACACGACGGCGCGGCCGGTGTGCGTGAGCAGTTTCGGATCCGCGGCGTTCGCCTTCAGCACGGCGCCGTCGGGCGCGAGGTTGCCGCGCAGGACGACGAGGCCGCCGTCGGGGCGGATCGGATCGGCGGGCGTACGAATCACTTCGGGGTTGTGGATGCGCGCCCCCGCGATGTTCTCGCCGAGCGTCCTGCCGGTGCAGGTGAGCTCACCGGTGTCGAGCAGATCGCGCATGCCTTCGAGCAGGCCCGTGAGGCCGCCGGCGTAGTAGAAGTCCTCCATGAGGTACTGGCCGGCCGGGCGCATGTTCACGAGGTACGGCGTACGCTTGCCGATCTCCTCGAAGTGGTCGAGCTTCAGATCCATGCCGGCACGCCGCGCGATGGCGATCACATGGATCAGCGCGTTCGTGGAGCCGCCGAGCGCCATCAGCACCTTGATCGCGTTGTCGACCGAACGCGGCGTCATGATGTCGCGCGGCTTCAGGTCCTCCCACACCATCTCGACGATGCGGCGGCCGGAGTACGAACCCATCCGCGAATGGTTGGAGTCCGGCGCGGGAATCGCGGACGCGTTCGGCAGGCTGAAGCCGAGCGTCTCGATGATGCCGGTCATCGTGGACGCCGTGCCCATCGTCATGCACGTGCCGGGCGACCGCGCGATGCCGGCCTCGATGTCGTCCCAGTCGCGCTGCGTGATGTTGCCGGCGCGCAGTTCGTCCCAGTACTTCCACACGTCCGAGCCCGAACCCAGCGTCTTGCCGGCCCAGCGACCGGTGAGCATCGGGCCGGCGGGGACGAAGATCGACGGCAGGTTCATGCTGAGCGCACCCATCAGCAGCGCGGGGCCGGTCTTGTCGCAGCCGCCCATCAGCACACAGCCGTCGACGGGGTAGGACCGCAGCAGCTCCTCGGTCTCCATCGCGAGGAAGTTGCGGTACATCATTGTGGTGGGCTTCTGCATCACCTCGGCCAGCGTGATGGCGGGCATCTCGAGCGGGAATCCGCCGGCCTGCCACACCCCGCGCTTCACGTCCTCCGCGCGCTCGCGGAAGTGCGAATGGCAGTGGCTGATGTCGCTCCATGTGTTGATGATCGCGATGACCGGCTTGCCCTTGTAGTCCTCGTGCGAGAAGCCCATCTGCAGCGTGCGCGAGCGGTGACCGAAGCTGCGCATGTCGGTCTTGCCGTACCAGCGATGGGAACGCAGGGTCTCGGGGGTCTTTTTTATCTCGCTCACGGCCGGCTCCTCCGGTGATGGTCAGGGGCGGATTATCACCGGGTGTCGCGCGCGGTTGCAGTCTCCTCCGGATGCAGGAATGAAAAAGGCGACCGTGACGGTCGCCTTTCGTGGTCAAGCATTCGTGGTTGGGGACCGGCGCGGGAGCAAGTGTCCGCGCGGGCCGTGCAGAGGTCCCCTCGCGGGATCAGTCTTCCTGGACGAACTCTTCGGGTTCGACCTCGGGCTCCACCGGGGCGAGCCGGGCCCGACCGCTGTGATGCTTGCCGGTGCGGGCCTTGCGGTGGTGATCCTCAAGCTGCCGCTTGGCGGCATCGAAGGCGTCGCGCAGCGCGACGTAGGCATCCTCGTTCCGGTGATGATTGACGACGAGCTCGGCGCCCGGGACGCGCAGGTCCACGTTGACGACGAAGTTCCTTCCCTGGTGCTTGTGCTTGTGGGGCAGCTCCACCGTGACGTGGCAGCCCATGATGGGGGAAAAGAACGACTCCAGCTTCGCGGCCTTCTCGCGGATATGCGCTTCGAGCGCATCGGAGTGAGGAACATCGCGGAAGGTGATCTGCAGCGGAGTTTGCATACGGTTTTCCTCCTGATGACAGGAACAGAATTCAGCGGACCGGACCGGCCGGGTCTGACGCGACCTGAGTATCGGTTGTCCGCTCCGGGGATCCGGCGATCACTTCACCGACTCCCGGGGCCGCTCGCTTCGCTGTCGTGGAGCGGTAGTGCCGCCTCCTCTGTTGCGTTGCCTCTGCACCCTCCGCCATCCGCTGCGCCTAAGAAACCGGCATCACAGCGTCGGCGGACCTTCCGCACGATGGAACCTCGCTGGTCAGCGAGAGTTCCGTCGCTTCATCGATTGTCCTTCCATGCGAACCACGCAGGCGGCGTGCCGGATCACGGGCTCGTCCTTTCGAAACGCAGTCGAACGCACAGCACGTGCCGCCCCGCGGGCAGCGACCACTGCAGCGCGATCGACACGGCCTGCATGATCTTCTCGAAGCCGGCTTCCGACTGCGACACCGTGAGGAGCGGCTTCGCGGAGAGGTCGCAGGCGCGATCCGTTTCCAGCCGGACCACGCCGCCCAGCACGCCATCCTCCAGGCTCAACCCGGTGGCCGAGGCCAGCGCGTGGCTGTCGCCCAGTCCGCCGAGGATCGTGCCGTCGTGGACCGCACGTCCGAGGAATCCGTCACAGCTCGGCATGGCGAGTTCGAGGCCCACGCGAAACTCGCCGGGCGCGCGCACGTCGATCGCGTAGCGCACCTCGACACCGTCACTGACCAGCGCGTACTGCTTTTCGACGACGGCCCCATCGAGGGTGGCGGAGAACGATGGTGCAGTGCCGCGGGCGCTGTACGTCGGCGACTGCCATTCGCCGCCTGTCGCCCGCCACGCATCGACGAAGCTGTGACGCGGACCGGTGTCGGGGTCCGCGTCGCCGGGGCCGATGACGTGCCGGAAGGCGACGCGATCGTGGGCCGACGCGATGCCTTCGCCGTGGTCTTGCGCAGTCCCGTGGGACTGCACGTTCGCATCGAGGTGGCGGTAGTAGTGCTCGCGCCGTCGGGTCAGCGTGTCACCGAAGTTGTGGCGCAACGGATAGGACGACAGTTCCACCGCCGCCGCGGTGCCGTCGTCGCGAATCACGACCTGGCAGGCGAGCCCGTGGAGGAACAGTTCCTCCGCACCGTCGAGGTCGGCATCGATGCGCGACACCGCGGGACGCGGCGCGAGGGCATCGAGCTTCGCTTCGAGTTCCACCAGCGCGTTCCAGACGGCGCGCCGCAGATGCGGCAGATAGATGCCGCCGAAGAGTCCGTGCCAGTAGGCATCGTTGGCTTGTGCGCGGTGCAGCAGATCGACGAGGTCCGGGGTGCGCGATGCTGCCGGGAGGGCATCGACCCGCGAGGACAGGCCGAGCATCCGCTTGTGCATCCAGTTCGCTTCGGGATACCGCGACATGAAGTTGCGCCATATCCCGCCACGCAGGAATGGCTTGAAGCGCTCGTAGCTGCCGTCGGCCTTGTGCGCTGCGATGAGATCCGCGAACACGTCGGCGCGCGGCGCCGGCAGCGACCACTCGCCCATCTCCATGTACGAAGTGGTCGGCAGATACACGATGCCGCGCGTGCGATGCCGCGCGTGGTGCTCGGCGAAGTGCATGGGCTGGATCACCGGCGAGGCGAGCACGCCCTCGATGAACTGCTCCAGCCACTTGCGGCCGTAGACCCAGTCGTAGGTCTCGGGCCAGATGCCGAACTTCTCGATGTCGTCGAAGTAGATCGCGGCGTGCGCGTCGCCATCGGCCGCGAGCGACTCCATGTAGCGCACGACCTCGTCGGCCGGCGCGAACGGGATGCGGTAGCGGAGCTGCTCGGAGATCGGGTACAGGTCGAGGCGGCGGCCGTCGTCCTCGGTGGAAAAGTAGCCGCCCAGCTCCTGCAGTTCGCGACCCGCGCAGACGAAGTGATAGTCGTCGACGGTCACGAACTCGATGCCGGACTGCGCGAGGGAGGGCACGACGGTGGCCTCCCATACGCGCTCGGTGAGCCACGCACCGCGGGGGCGGCATCCGAACGCGCGCTCTAGCCGCACTGCCAGCGCTTCCAGTTGGGCAAGACGATCGCGCGCGGGGATCGACGCCAGGACCGGCTCCATGTCGCCGCCGCCGAAGAGCTCGGCCTGGCCGCGCTTCACCATGTCGGCGAGCAGCGCCATGTCGGCAGGGTAGCGATCGAGGAGGTCGGCGAGGAGCCAGCCGCTGAAGTGCGCGGCGAACCGGAAATCGGGATAGCGATGCACCGTCCGCAGGAACGGGCCGTACGACTTCTCGTGGGCCTCGTCGACGACGGACGCGAAGTTGCCGGCGGGCTGATGCGCGTGGACCCCGAAAAGCAGCGAGACGGTTCGATTCATTGTGGTTCGTCATGCGCGCCGGGGCGCGTCGTCGGCAGGCCGTTGGATGACACTGATCGACCCGGGTCCGGAAAACTCGAGCCCTCTTCGGCGATCCCGCCGCCACGGTGGCCGGTGGCCATGGCCGCCACGGCAGCCGCCGCGATGGCCTCGCCCCACTCGGGGACGAAATGGCCGGCCTCCGGATCGGTGTACGGCGGCGCCGCGCCGCGGATGTGCTGATGCAGCGCCTGCATCACCGGGGGTCCGAGCACGGGGTCCTTGCTGCCGATCGCCATGAAGCAGTGTCCGCTCCAGGTGGTCTCGAACCACGTCCGCGCGTCGCGGGACAGGGCGGCACCTTCGGCGTCGGGATGGTCCGGGACCATTGCCGGGAAGCGGCGCACGCTGGCCTTGTACTGCGCGTCCGGGAACGGGGCGTCGTAGGCAGCCCGTTCCGCTTCGGTGAGTTGCGGGCACGCGCGACCGAGCAGCCTGCCCACCTCCATGTCGGGATGGTCGGCCGCCCATTTCCGCCACGCGAGGAAGCCGGGGGACAGCGGCTCATCCCCGGTCCCGAGCGTGGTGTTCATGATGAGCAGCCCGGTGAAACGGTCGGGACGCGCCATGGGCAGCGTGAGGCCGAGCAACCCGCCCCAGTCCTGGCACACGAGGCAGATGCCGCGCAGGTCGAGTGCATCGATGAAGGCGAGGAGGGCGTCGCGATGGCGCTCGAAGGTGTACCAAGCGTCGTCCACCGGCTTGTCGGAACGGCCGAAGCCGAAGAGGTCCGGGGCGACGACGCGATGCCCTGCCGCCGCGAAGACCGGGATCATTCGTCGGTAGAGATAGCTCCAGGTGGGCTCGCCATGGAGGCAGAGGAACACGCTGGCGGCGCCGCGGGGACCGGCATCGACGTAGTGCATGCGCAGGCCGTCGAAGGCGGGCAGCGCGTCGAGGTAGTAGGGGGGGAAATCGAAACCGGGGAGGTTCGAGAAACGATGGTCGGGCGTACGAAGGAACGCGACCGTCATAGCAACCTGGAGAGATCGCCGCGGGAAAAGCCGATCAGAGGGGCGTCCACCCCGCGGGACAGCGCCACCACCTTGAACAGTTCCCCCATTTCCGACGGACTCATCAATTTCTGCGCTTGCGACGCCAGGGGCAGGTAGGTGGAAGCATGCGCCGCCGGCACCTCGGAAAGCAACTCCACGATGCCGCAGTTCACGAGGAAGTTCGCCTGCGTCGTGTACCCGGCGAATCGCAGCCCCGCCGCCACACCGGCCTCGGCGATCGCGGTGAAGTCGACGTGCGCCGTGATGTCCTGGAGCCCGGGGAGGACGAGCGGGTCGTCATGCAGGCGATGCCGGTAATGGCACACGAGAGTGCCGCGATCGCGCTGGGGGTGGTAGTACTCACGCCGCCCGAAGCCGTAGTCGACGAAGATCAGCGCACCCGCCCTCAGGCGCTCGGCCAGTGTGCGGACGAGCGCGTCGGCCCGCGGGCAGAACTCGGTGTCGTAGGGGGACGGGAGCCCAAGCGCCTCGGCCCGGTCGCGAATCGGGCCATCGACGAGCGGCCGCCCAGCCCAGACGAACGACTCGCCGGACAGCGCAACGCCGCGCTCGCGGAGCCCGTCGCCGGACTGGCTGACGAGCGACACGGGCAGGGCGTCGAGCACTTCGTTGGCGATGACCACCCCGCGGAAGTCGGCCGGCAGCGCGTCGATCCACACGGCGCGGTGGAGGTCTTCGGGAACGCTTTCGGCGATTCGTTGCCTCTGTCGGTCGCGAAGGTCGGCGCTCACGTCGAGGAGCAGGTAGCGGTCGGGCGGATGCCCCAGGCGGGACAGTTCGGCGAGGAGCGCCGCCGCGAGGCGGCCGGTGCCGGGTCCGAGTTCCAGGACGTCGCCCCCGGTGATGGCGAGCACTTGCGCCACCTGCCGGGCCAGCGTCCGCCCGAAGAGGTCGGAGATTTCCGGGGCCGTGACGAAATCCCCGTCGGCGCCGAACTTGCGGCTCCCGCCGGCGTAGTAACCGAGGCCGGGCGCGTAGAGCGCGAGGTCCATGTAGGTATCGAACGGGATCCAGCCGCCGGCGTCGGTGATCCGGTCGGCGATGAGGCGGCGGAGACGGTCCGAGTGCGCAGCCGCATCCCCGGAGGGCGGTGGCAGATCCGGGAAGAGCGCGGACGGCGCGGACTTCGGAGCGGGAGGCGGACGCTGGGCCACGGGTGGGGATGCAGGGGTCGTGGCGTAGAATCGGGATTAAACAACGAGGTGGTGAACGATGCAAAACCGGGTGGTCCTCATCACCGGCGGCGCCCGACGCGTGGGGGCGGCCATCAGTCGACTTCTGCACGCAGGCGGTGCCAACCTCCTGGTCCACTACCGGTCATCGGCGGTGGAGGCTAGGGCGCTGCAGGCCGAGCTGAACGCGATCCGGCCCGACTCCGTGGCGCTGGTCCAGGCCAACCTTCTCAACATCGCGCACCTGCCGACCCTCGTGAACGAGACCGTCCAGCGGTTCGGCCGTCTCGATGTCCTGGTGAACAACGCCTCGAGCTTCTTCCCCACCCCGGTCGGCGACATCACCGAGGACACCTGGGACGATCTCATCGGCACCAACCTCAAGACACCGCTCTTCCTCTCCCAGGCCGCGGCACCGCATCTGCGCCGCAGCGAAGGGTGCATCGTGAACATCGTGGACATCCACGCCGACCGCCCCATGAAGAACTACCTCGTCTACAACGCCGCCAAGGGGGGCCTCGTGTCGCTCACCCGGTCCCTTGCCCGGGAGCTGGGGCCGGAGGTGCGCGTGAACGGGGTGGCGCCGGGGGCGATCCTCTGGCCGGAGGACGAGTCCTGGTCGGACGAGCTGGCGCGACACCGCATCATCGCCACGACACTCCTGAAGCGTGCCGGGGAGCCGGCCGACATCGCGAAGGCGGTGCGCTTCCTCGTCGAGGACGCGCCCTACGTCACCGGCCAGATCCTGGCGGTCGACGGTGGGCGAAGCGTGCACCTCTAGAGATCGACCATGACGACCACGACGAACGACATCCAGAGGCGCACCCTCGAGGCGAACAAGCTCGCCAAGCGCCTGCGTCGCCAGGTGGGCGAGGCGATCGCCGACTACCGGATGATCGAAGGCGGCGACCGCGTGATGGTCTGCCTGTCGGGCGGCAAGGACAGTTACGGCCTGCTCGATGTCCTGCTGTCCCTGCAGGCGAGTGCCCCGGTGCCGTTCGAGATCATCGCCATGCATCTCGACCAGGCGCATCCCGGGTATCCGGCGGACGTCCTGCCGAACTACCTGACCGCGCTGGGCGTGCCCTTCCACATCGAGCGGCAGGACACCTACTCGACGGTGAAGCGGGTGATTCCCGAGGGCAAGACGATGTGCTCGCTGTGTTCGCGGCTGAGGCGGGGCGTGATCTACCGCGTGGCGAGCGAGCTGGGCGCCACGCGCGTCGCGCTGGGCCACCACCGGGAGGACATGCTCGAGACGCTGTTCCTCAACATGTTCCATGGCGGCAAGCTGAAGGGGATGCCGCCGAAGCTGGTCTCCGACGATGGCCGGCACGTCGTGATCCGGCCGCTCGCGTACGTCGCAGAGAAGGACCTCGCCGCGTACGCCGAGGTGAAGGGGTTCCCGATCATCCCGTGCGACCTCTGCGGCTCGCAGGAGAACCTGCAGCGCCACCAGATCAAGCTGATGCTGGCCGACTGGAACCGGCGCTTTCCGGGGCGGATCGAGACGATGTTCCGCAGCCTGCGGAATGTCGTGCCCTCCCACCTCGCCGATCCGAAGCTCTACGACTTCGCGCATCTCGAACCCACTGGCGTCCCCGACGAGGACGGCGACACGGCCTTCGACGTCCCGGACATTTCCCGCCCGGGCAGCATTCCTCTGACGCTCCTGACCGAATCCTGAAGGCCTCGGCAGGCTCGACGCGTCTTGCCGTGCCTGGCTTGTCAAAATGAATTTGATAAGGCAGAGTCCGGCCCCGTGGTCAACTTTCCAACGATCCTGATCCAATGAACTGCGCCGAGCGCCTCGTCAGCCTGTTCGGCTCGCAGGCGGAAGTGTCACGCCGCCTCAAGCTCGACCGGGCAGTGGTCAGCCACTGGGTGAAGTCCGGCTACATTCCGGCACGCTGGGCCATGGAAGTGGAGGCCGTGTCGGAAGGTCGGATCGAAGCCGTAGAAATACTGAACGAGGCCAATCGCCTCCGACCCGTGCGAGTGAAATCGCGTGGTGAGGACGAAGGTGTGTTCGGTTCCGCCATAACAGGGAGCGACAACATGAATTCATTCGCGCCGGCCAAGCGCATCCATTCCTTCCACCCGCCGCAGCGCACGCTGATGGGCCCGGGTCCGACGGAAATCCACCCGCGCGTGCTGACCACGATGAGCCAGCCGGCCATCGGGTACCTCGACCCGGTGTTCGTCGAGATGATGGAAGAGCTGAAGAGCCTCCTCCGCTACACGTACCAGACGAGGAACGCGCTGACCTTCCCGGTCTCCGGCCCCGGCTCCGTGGGCATGGAGTACTGCTTCGTGAACATGGTCTCGCCCGGCGACAAGGTCGTGGTCTGCATCAACGGCGTGTTCGGTGGCCGGATGCTCGAGAACGTGATCCGCTGCGGCGGCATCCCCGTCGTCATCGAGCACGAGTGGGGCACGCCCGTGGACCCGCAGCGCCTGGAAGACACGCTGAAGGCGAACCCGGACACGAAGATCGTCGCGTTCGTGCACGCGGAGACGTCCACCGGCTGCCTGTCCGACGCCAAGACGCTCGTCGAAGTGGCCCATCGCTACAACGCCCTCACGATCGTCGATGCGGTGACGTCGCTGGGTGGCGTGCCGGTGCTGGTCGACGAATGGGGCGTGGATGCCATCTACTCCGGCAGCCAGAAGTGCCTCTCGTGCACGCCCGGACTGTCGCCGGTGTCGTTCAACGAACGCGTCGTCGAGCATGTGAAGGCCCGCAAGGACAAGATCCACAGCTGGTTCATGGACATGAACCTGCTGCTCGGCTACTGGGGTGCGACGACCCGCACGTACCACCACACGGCGCCGACGAACTCGCTGTTCGCGCTGCACGAAGCCCTGCTGCTGATCCGCGAGGAGACGCTCGAGGACTGCTTCGCGCGCCATCGCCGCCATCACCTGGCACTGAAGACCGGCCTCGAAGCCATGGGCCTGCACTTCCTGGTGAAGGAGGAGTACCAGATCCCGCAGATGAACGCGGTGCGCATCCCCGAGGCCATCCAGCCGAAGGAAGCCGAAGTCCGCAAGCGCCTGCTGAACGAGTTCAACCTCGAGATCGGTGCCGGCCTCGGCCCGCTCGCCGGCAAGATCTGGCGCTTCGGCACGATGGGCTACTCGTGCCGTCCGGAGAACGTGATGCTGTGCCTGTCGGCGCTCGGATCGGTCATGTCCGACCTCGGGATGGCCGTGCATGTCGGCGACGCGGAAGCCGCGGCGCACGATGCCTACGCCCAGATGCACAAGCACGCAGCACAACAGAAGAAGCGCGTCGCCTGAGCGAAGTGCGCAACCAGTCGTCACGGAGAACGGCGGACCCTGGTCCGCCGTTTTTCGTTTCCGGGCCCCTGCGCCGGATGGATGACGCGGCACCCTTCTTGCGAACTGTGAACCGCGCGATTTGCCATGGTACTTTCGGCGCCGCGCACTTCCAGGAGCAGATGACGCCATGAAATCCCTCGGACGACAAACGCTCGTCGCGCTCGGTTTCGGTCTCGCAACCACGGCGTTGCGCGCCGAAGTGGTGCTGTATGCGAACGACTTCGAGACCGCTTTCGGCACGGAATGGTCGAGCAGCTCGACCTTCGGATGGGGACGCCAGCAGACGCCGGCGGCCGATGTCGGCGGTGGCTTCCTGGGCTACTTCGGCGGCGACAACACGACGACGCTGACGCTGACCGGTCTGCCGACCGGCCTCTCGACCCTCACGCTCGAATTCGATGCCTATCTGATGTGGTCGTGGGACGGTGAGGACACCCGGCCGGTCGACGCCATCCCCCGCGGGCCGGACCGTTTCGGATTCCGCAGCGGCGCGGGCGGCACCTCCGCCACCGAACGATCCTGGTCCTTCAGCCACGGCAGTGCAGCGACCGGACCGCAGTCGTTCTGCGGCGACAGCCCGGCACCGTGCGCCCCGACCACCGGAGCGCTCTCCCGCTACACGCTCGGCTACCGGTTCGAGATCGTGCCCACCGAGGAAGACCTCGACACGACCGGCGCCGCTCCGATGGACTCCGTCTACCGTTTCGCATGGACCACACCGCACGATGGCAGCACCACCGCCTCGTTCACGTTCTTCAGCGCGGGTCTGCAGGTCCGACCGGATCTCCCGTTGCCGTATCTCGACGAAGCCTGGGGACTCGACAACGTCAGGATCCTCCACACGCCCGTACCGGAACCGGCAGAGGCGGTGCTCCTGGTGCTTGGCATCGCCATGATTGCCGGCGTCCACCGACACGGCAGACGCCGCGAGGCCGCCTGAAAATCGACGGCGACACGGACGACGTGGCGCCGTACGCGGCGCTGACATCACGATGACGGCATGCACCGTTCCGTGACGATCGACGTACTGACCGCGGGCCCCATCCCGCCGAGCCCCGATGCGCCGCCCGTCGAGACGCTCTCCCGTCCTCGGCAGTTCCTGGTTGCGATCTACGTGGTGGTGTCGTTCTGGTACCTGCTCTGGCGCCCCGACACCTTCAACGCGGCGGCGCCCTGGTTCTCGCGCCTCGTCTACGCGGGGGAGGTCTTCGGATTCGTCACGGCGCTGCTGCACATCCACATGGTGTGGCGGCTCTCGGTGCGCGAAGCCCCGCCGGCACAGGCAGGCCTCGTCGTCGACGTCTACGTCACCACACGCGACGAGCCCGTCGAGATGCTGCGGCGGACATTGCTCGCGGTGAACCGGATGTCCTATCCGCATGTGACGTGGCTGCTGGACGACGGCAACCGGCCCGCCATGCGGGCGCTCGCCGCCGAACTGGGCGTGCAGTACCTCGCCCGCGGGCGACACCAGCACGCGAAGGCCGGCAATCTGAACCACGCGCTCGCGCGCACGCTGGGCGACTTCATCGCGGTCTTCGATGCCGACCATGCTCCCGCACGCGATTTCCTGACGCGGACGCTCGGCTACTTCCGCGACAAGCGGGTGGCGTTCGTGTCGACGCCGCAGGACTTCTACAACCTCGACTCCTACCAGCATCACAACGACGCGCAGTCCCGCCTCGTGTGGAACGAGCAGTCGCTGTTCTTCCGCGTGATCCAGCGCGGCAAGGACACCACGAACAGCGCGTTCTTCTGCGGCACCTGTGGCGTGCTCCGCCGCCGGGCACTCGACGACATCGGCGGATTCGCGGTCGACACGGTGACGGAGGATCTCGACACGTCGGTGCGCATCCACCGCAAGGGCTGGCGATCTGTCTACCACGGGGAGCCGCTGGCCTTTGGCATCGCCGCGGCCGACTTCGTGCCGTTCGTACGGCAGCGCGTGCGCTGGGGCCAGGGGGCGATGCAGGTGCTGCGACGGCATCGCTTCCTGTTGTTCGCGAGCGGGCTGACGCTCCCGCAGCGACTCAACTATTTCGCCAGCACCATCATGTATTTCGACGGCTGGCAGAAGGCCCTCTTCTATCTCGCGCCGGGCATCGTGCTGGTCACAGGCGCCATGCCCATCAGCGAGTTGTCGTGGGACTTCGTGTGGCGTTTCGTTCCGTACTACCTGCTCACGTTTTGGGTGTTCGAGGAAGTGGGCCGCGGCTACGGGCGCGCACTCGATGTCGAGCGCTACAACATGGCCCGGTACGGCGCCTTCGTCTGGTCGACCCTCGGACTGCTGCGCCGGCGACTCACCTTCCGCGTGACCCAGAAGCAACGGGTGCCCGACGCCGATCACGCCAACCGTCGGTTCCTCTGGCCGCAGTGGGCCGTCCTCGGGATGAACGCTGCGGCGATTCCACTCGGACTCCTTCTGCAGGCGCTCGGCGTGATCGCCCTGCCGGCGGCCGCGCTGATCGCCAACATCTTCTGGGCCCTCGTGAACGTGGTGCTGGCGCGTGCCGTCGTCGGTTTCACGCAGCGCCTCTCCGGCTTCCACCGGCGCGAGTACCGCTTCCGCATCCCGCTGCCGGCACTGCTCTCCGGCGACTCCCATCATCCCTACGCCGGGATCCTCGACGACGTGTCGGCCGATGGCTTCAAGTACTACGGACGGTTCCCGGAGAACACCGCGCCTGGTGACTCCCTGACGGGGGAGATCCTGCTGCCGGAAGGTCGGCTCACCTTCCGCGCGACCGTCTGCGCCTGCTTCCCCGGGAAGCGCGACGGCGACGTGCGCGCGCTCGGCTGCCGCTTCGACTGGGCAGCGCCGCGGGATGCGGACGCACTGATCGCCTTCCTGTACGGATCCGACCTGCAATGGAAACTGAACCGACTCAGCGACCGCTCCCGCACGCCCCTCGAAAGGCTGCTGCGCTGGATCCGCCGGCCGTCGCGCCCGACACCGGACGCCCCCACCGATCCCTGGGCCGCCGCGGTGGTGCGCAATGCGCGGGCGCCGGGCGGGATGCTCCCCGGCATCGTGTCGGTGCCCACGGACCCGCGCGCCGAGCGGACGCTCGTGGTCTTCGAGCGGATGGGCGCCCGGGAGCGTCTGGAGATTCTCGTCACGACCCGCGCCGGGACATCGATGCTGCGAACCGGCGCGATCCTCTTCGACGCGATGCTGGCGGGCGGGACACCGCTCTATCTCTATCGGCTCCGCCCGGCGGGAATGCTCTGATGCGGCGGTCGAAGAACCTCCTCGTCGCCCTCGCCGGGCTCCTGGCATCCGGGACGGTCCTGGCCCGGGACATCACACTGCTGGCCGGGACCGAGGTCCGGCGGAACGACGAGTACTACGCCTATCTCGGTGCGCTCGTCCCGCTGCGGAGTTCGGATCGGCTCGGGGCGGGGTGGGTCCAGCGATACTGGGTCGACGGGTTGCGCTACGGATTCGACGTGTCGGACCCGGCGCGATTCGCCGCCGATCCGCAGGAGATCCGCGCCCGCGCTGTCGGCATGGAGGCCGCACTCGGTTATCACCTTCGCGACGACCGCGGCGGGGTCGCAGCGTATCTGGGCTTCCGCCATCAGCGCTCCACGCTGGCGCCGGACATCCCCGACAGCCGTGTACGGGGCGCCCAGTGGTGGCCGAAGGCCCAGGTCGAGATCGACGCGCTTCTCACATCGACGGTGCGGGCCTACGGCATCGTCGCGTACACGTTCGGACTCGATGGCTACTGGTCGAGGCTGCGCGTCATGCACGAACTGGGCAGCGTCGAGGTGGGCCCGGAAGCGGTGCTGCAGGGGGATCGCGACTACCGCGCCCGGAAGGTGGGGCTGGTCGCCACGGGCCTGCGGCTGGGCGGGGACCTCACAATGGGCGTCCGCGCCGGCTACCACTTCCAGGCCAGCGCGAATTCTCCGTACGCGGGTGTGGAGTTCGGCTATCGCTTCTAGCGAGACTCGGATGCATACCCACGGTCGCGACGGTACGCCCCGGACTCAACGACCTCGGCCATTGGCGACGTTCCGCAGGCGCAGGTTCTCGACGACCTCCGCCAGATAGCGGGTCTGGATCTCGTCGAGCAGGGCATCGGGCACACCCTCCTTCCTGAGCCCGGCCAGCGTCGTCCCGGGGAGTCCGGCGTGGACGACCGTGCCCAGAGTCTTCAGGCCCGTCACCCCGATGACGCCCTTCAATCGCACCTTGCTCAGCGCCTCGCGGACGTCGTCTGCCGGGCGGCCTGCCGCGAGCATCTGCCGGAGGTCGTCGATGCCGAGGAAATGGAGCGACGGCCGGATCGGGCGGTACCAGTCGGGCAGACCTGGTGCGCGGCCGAAACCGACCGGACGCATCGGGGATGTCTGGCGGATCCCCGCCGTGTCCGGAAGCGAGGTCAGATCGACCTGCCAGGGATAGCAGCGCGGGCACCAGACGACGGCCGCACCGTACGACCAGCGCCGGAGGATGAAGCCGATATCGGTGACGAAGGCCTGCTGGATCTGGTCCAGGACGGCCGGGGGTACGCCGACATCGGCGAGCTTGCCGAAGTCGGAGCCGCGGAGCGCATAACTGGTACGACGGCGGGCCATCGCGGCGTTGATCTCTGCCGCCTCGGCGCCGGCCCGGCTCATCTCGATCACCTCGGCAATGGGTAGCGGCTCGGGCATCGCGACGGCGACCTCCGCAGCGAAGGAGAGCAGCAGAAGGCACAGGCAGGTCAGAGTTCGTAGAAGTCTCACGGGTGCGATTCCTCGGTCGGTAACGACGCGTTCGAAGCCGGCGAGGCCCTCCGGGTTCCCTGCATGCCGTGGTCAGGCCGGGACGTCGACGGAATCCACGACCGGATCGTCCCAGTACGGGTGCGGCCCGGTGCGTGCCGCGAGATAGTCGACGAGCGCGCGAACCCGGGGTGGCACGTATCGGTGGCCCGGCAACACGGCATGCAGGCCGCCCACCTGGGGTGGATACGCCTCGAGCACGATCTTCAGGAGTCCCGCCCGAATCGCAGGCGCGGCAGCGAATGTCGGTTGGTACGCGATGCCGAGGCCCCGGATCGCGGCGTCGAGCAGCGCATCGCTGTGGTTCGCGCGGATGCGGCCGGCCACGGGGACGTGCGCAAGCTCACCCGCAACCATCAGCGGCCAGGTCGTCCGGAGCGCCGGGGTGTAGCAGAGGCACTCGTGGTGTTTCAGATCGTCGGGATGACGCGGCTCGCCGTGGCGTTCGAGGTAGCCCGGGGCGGCCACCAGCACCGAACGGCACACGCTGAGCGGCCGCACGACCCAGGCTTCCTGGAGGCGGTGCGATATCCGGATCGCGACGTCGACCCCCTCGGCCACGAGGTCCACCGTGCGGTCCGTGAGGTCGATCTCCAGTTCGATGCCGGGGTGCAGCACCGCGAAATCCGTGAGCAGGGGCATGAGATGGCGCACGCCGAATGACGCCGGTCCGGTGATGCGGATCGGCCCGCGATGCGCGGCAGCGTCCCCGCCGAGTCCCGTCTCGGCGGCGGCCACGAGGTCCAGGATCTCCCGGCACTTCTCCAGATAGGCGATCCCGGCGGCCGTGAGGTGCAAGCGGCGGGTGCTTCGGGCCAGCAGCTTCACGCCGAGGTGCCGTTCGAGCGAGGCGATCTGGCGCGTGACCACGGACCTTGCGACGTCGGCCTGGGCGGCAGCCGCGGCGAAGCTGCCGGCCTGGGCCACCCGCACGAAGCACTGCATGGCATCGAGTCGATTCATCGTTGCCATTCTCGCAACAAACAGTTCTCGATATGCGGCTTTTTGAGCAATGGCGGCTTGCGTAGAGTCCTCCTCGTCGCCGTCGCCGATCCGGGCGCGGCCCTCACTTTCCACGACTCCGAGGCCACATCATGATTCTCGTCACAGGCGCCAACGGCCAGCTCGGCCGACGCATCGTCGAACACCTCCTGACCCGCAAGTCCGCCGACACCCCGCTGGCGGTCAGCGTGCGCGACCCCGCCAAGGCCAGCGATCTCGCCGGGCGGGGCGTTTCCGTACGGCAGGGCGATTTCGACGCGCCCGCGACCCTCGCCGCGGCGTTCGCCGGCGTGTCCCGGCTGGTGCTGGTCTCGACCGACGGCCCCAAGGCGGTCCGCATCGGCCAGCACCGCGCCGCGATCCAGGCGGCGAAGACGGCCGGCGTCCGGCACATCGTCTACACGAGCTTCCTCGATGCCGACGCCGCCTCGCCATCCGAGTTCGCCCAGGTCCACGCCGCCACCGAGCAGGACCTGCGGGCGAGCGGGCTGGGGCTCACGCTGCTGCGCAATCCGCTCTACGCGGATTTTCTGCCCATGACCTTCGCCGGAGCGCTCCAGAGCGGCGTCCTGCATCTCCCCACGGGGACGGGCCGGACGAGTTTTTTGTCGAGAGACGAGCTCGCGGAGGCCGCTGCCGCCGCGGCGCTGGCGCCGTCATTGCCGAAGGAGGTGTACGAACTGACCGGCGCGGAAGCCGTGGACTTCGGGGCGCTGGCCGGTCTCGTGGGTATCAGGACCGGCAAGACGCTCCGTTACCAGCCCGTCGACGAAGCCGGATACGCAAAGGCGCTGGAGGGGTTCGGCCTGCCGGGCTGGCTCGCCGCGGCGATGGCCAACATGTACACGGCCGTGGCGCAGGGCCGGTTCGCGCAGGTGACCGGCGATTTCGCGGCACTGACGGGCCACGCGCCGCGATCGCTGTCGTCGCTCGTCGAGGAAGTGTTCCCCGGGTGACGCCGACGCCCCTGCCCGACCAGACACTCGCGGTCGCACAGGGGCGCGGAGGCGTCAGTCGAGCTTCGCCGTCCTCAGGGCCTTCACGGCGGCGGCGAACCGCGCTTCGTTGCGGGGCTGAGCTTCGAACCGGACGAGGTTGTCCCCCATGGCCTGGCCCAGACGATCGAGGCGTTGGCCGGGATTCGGGTGGGTCTTGGTCAGCAGGGCGAGGTAGGGATCGTCGCCCTTGATCTTGCCGAGGGTCTGCAATGCGCCGGCCAGACCATACGGGTCGTACCCTGCGCGGGTGGCGAGCACCACGCCGACGCGATCGGCCTCGTACTCGTCGTCCCTGTCGAGACCGCGCGCATACAGCTCCTTCGTCGGGCCGACCAGGGCATCCACCAGTGCGCCGGTACCCTTGCCTGCCGTCGCGGCAGTGGCGCCAGCGCCGAGCAGGTTCGTCCACGCCCCCTTCTTCATCGCATTCAGGTGGTGCTTGCGCACCACGTGACCCACTTCGTGTCCGAGGACGCCCGCCAGCTCGGCCTCGTTCTCGAGCAGCCGCATCATGCCGCGGGTCACGATGATGATGCCGCCAGGGGCTGCGAAGGCGTTGACGTGCTCGCTGTCGTTCACGCCGAACCGCCAGGGAAGATCCGCGCGCTCGGAACGGCTGGCGACCCAGGCCCCGACCTCGTTCACGTAGCGCTGCAGGGTCGGATCGTCATGCAGGGGACGCGCGCCGAGCAGCGTCTCGGCAACGCCTCGACCCATCTCGATCTCCTTCGGCTGGTCGATCGTGCCGAAGGCTTCCTTGAGGTTGGAGGTCAGGCCGTCGACGCCGCCGGAGCTTTTCACGAAGGCGTTGATCTGCTGCGGATTGCAGGCGGCGAGGAGCGCGATCGACGCGGTGGCGGCCAGCATCCACCCGACGAGGCGTCGGCGATTCGGATTGCGGATCATCACTTGCCCCCCTTCTCGGTCTTGCCGTCGCTGGTCACGTAGGGAATCGACTGGGCGGTCAGCTTGCCGGCGGCGGCGAACCCCGAGGCGGCCGCACTGTTCACGGCGAACGCCTCCATGCGGGCCAGCTCTGCGGGATCGGGTTTGGCCGCCTTCAGGTCCTCTTCCGAGAAACCGCGGACGCCGGTGGTGGCCGTCGGGCCCGATGCGCTGCGCTTCTTGCCCACGCCGAGCGAGTCGAGGAAGGCGGTGTCGTTCTTCGCCGGGTCGGGATTGCCGAGCCGGACGGTCAGGAGTCGGACCCAACCCACGGTCGTGCCCACCTTGATCTTCGCCCAGCCGCCCTGACGCTCGGTGACGGTGATGGCTGTCTTCTCCGGCACCTTCCCCACGGCCGCCGCATCGAGGAACGGCTTGGCCTTCACCTCCACTTCGCGCAGCGTGAAGCCTTTCTCGTCGGCCAGCGCGGCGGAGGCAAGGAGCGCCGCGGCGATGCCCCACCATTGCCATCGAATCATTGCTTCCTCCTGGGTTCGCAGGGGCTCGCCACGACGGCACGCCCTCTCATCCGAGTCCGACATCCGGGTGCGATGATGGACCCATTCGTCCAACGCTCGGCTCGGGCGAATCCTATCGCCCGAACGTCACGGCGCGCGCTACGTCCTTTGTCAGGCCGGTGGCATCGCCGATGCACGATGGCTGGCCAGGACGGCTTTGGATCGCCTCAGGCCGCCGCCTTGGCGAAGCCCAGTCGGTCCCACAGGGCGCTCACCGGACCCGACTGATTGAGGGTGTAGAAATGCAGGCCGGGCGCGCCCTCGGACAACAGCCGTTCGCACAGGGCCGCCACGACATCGAGGCCGAATGCACGCACCGACGCCGTGTCGTCCCCGAAACCTTCGAGACGGCGACGGACCCACCTCGGGATCTCGGCGCCACAGGCATCGGAGAAACGCGCCAGCTGGGTGAACCGGGTGATGGGCATGATGCCCGGCACAATCGGGATGTCGACGCCGTGGGCACGGACTTCGCCCACGAAGCGCCAGTAGGCGTCGGCATTGAAGAAGTATTGCGTGATGGCTGCGTTGGCGCCGGCCTTCACTTTTCCGACGAAGTTGCGGAGGTCGTCCTCGGCCGAGCGGGCCTGGGGATGCACCTCGGGATACGCCGCCACTTCGACGCGGAACCAGTCGCCGGTCTCCTGACGGACAAAGCTGACGAGGTCGTTCGCGTACCGGAACTCGCCCACCTCGACCATGCCCGAGGGCAGGTCGCCACGGAGGGCCACGAGGCGACGGATGCCCTGATCCCGATAGCGCTGCAGCAGCTCGCGCACCGACGCGCGGGTGGCGCCGACGCACGACATGTGCGGCGCGACGTCGTAGCGGAGTGCGACGAGATCATCGACCACGCCCAGCGTGCGCTCGCGCGTGGAGCCGCCGGCACCGTACGTGACCGAAAAGAATTCAGGCCCGAGACGCGCGAGGTTCGCGACCGTGGTGCGGAGCTTCTCGATGCCTTCCGGCGTCTGTGGGGGAAACAGTTCGAAACTGAGGGATGGTGTCATGGGGGATTCCACGGGGGGACATGGCACGCAGTGCCCGGATCATCGGGTCGAGCGCAGGGGCGCCGGAGCGGCGCCCCGCACTCTCGACGAAACATCACCACCGCGCCGGTTGCGACCGGTGCGGCGGCGACTGCCGCTCAGTAGCGGTACGTCTCGGGCTTGTAGGGCCCCTGCTTCGTCACGCCAATGTAGCGCGCCTGGGCATCCGTCAGTTCGGAGAGCTGGGCATTCAGCTTCTTCAGCTGGAGCCGCGCCACCTTCTCGTCGAGATGCTTGGGCAGGGTGTAGACGCCCACGGGGTACTTGTCGGTGTTCTGGAACAGCTCGATCTGGGCGATCGTCTGGTTCGCGAACGAGGACGACATCACATAGCTCGGGTGACCCGTGCCGCAGCCGAGGTTCACGAGGCGCCCCTTGGCCAGCATGATGATGCGCTTGCCGTCGGGGAACACGACGTGGTCGACCTGCGGCTTGATCTCGTCCCACTCGTACTTGCTGAGCGAGGCGACGTCGATCTCGTTGTCGAAGTGGCCGATGTTGCAGACGATGGCCTGGTCCTTCATCTTTGCCATGTGATCGTGCGTGATCACGTGGAAGTTGCCGGTCGCGGTGACGAAGATGTCGGCCTTGTCGGCGGCGTATTCCATCGTGACGACGCGGTAGCCTTCCATCGCGGCCTGCAGGGCGCAGATGGGATCGATTTCCGTGACCCACACCTGGGCCGACAGGGCACGCAGCGCCTGGGCGGAGCCCTTACCCACGTCACCGTAGCCGGCGACCACGGCCACCTTGCCAGCGATCATCACGTCGGTGGCGCGCTTGATGGCGTCGACCAGCGACTCGCGGCAACCGTAGAGGTTGTCGAACTTCGACTTGGTGACCGAATCGTTCACGTTGATGGCGGGGAACTTCAGCATGCCGTCCTTCGCCATCTGGTAGAGCCGGTGCACGCCGGTCGTGGTTTCCTCGGTCACGCCCTTCACGTGCGCGAGACGCGTGGAATACCACTTGGGATCGCGGGCCAGCTTGGCGCGGATCGCGGCGAACAGGCACGTCTCTTCCTCGCTGCCGGGATGATTCAGCAGGGACGAGTCGGTCTCGGCGCGCGTGCCCAGGTGAAGCAGCAGCGTGGCGTCGCCGCCGTCGTCGAGGATCATGTTGCTGTAGCCGCCATCCGCCCATTCGAAGATGCGATGGGTGTAGTCCCAGTACTGCTCCAGCGTCTCGCCCTTGATGGCGAACACCGGCGTGCCATTGACGGCGATCGCGGCGGCGGCGTGGTCCTGCGTGGAAAAGATGTTGCAGGAAGCCCAGCGGACTTCGGCCCCCAGCGCCTGCAGGGTCTCGATGAGCACCGCGGTTTGGATGGTCATGTGCAGGGAACCGGTGATGCGGGCCCCGCGCAGCGGCTGCTGGCTGGCGTACTCCTCACGGATGGCCATCAGGCCGGGCATTTCCGTTTCGGCAATGCGGATTTCCTTCCGGCCCCAGTCGGCGAGGGCCAGATCGGCCACGACGTAGTCGGCTACCTGCTTGAGTTGGGTCACTGCGGACATGTGCTCACTCCTAGTTGAAGGACGGCCCCTGGGGGGACGGGAGTGAGATTTCACGCTCGTCACCCGGGAGCCAGTCACGGGTCAACGAGCGCAGTTCGAAAAACCTGAGCCTGGCGGGGAGAATCCCGTCGCAGCGCTCCTCAGGACGGCCGCCATTCTACGGGATGGTGCGGCAACCGCACACCCCCTCGGGCGGGCTAGTGATTCGGGTCGTCGGTGAATCGTTCGGCGATCTCCAGGAACCTGCCACGAATCTCGAAGAAGGCGTCGGCCAACCCCGGATCGAAATGGGTGCCCCGCTCACGCATGATCATGTGAACGGCATCGTCATGCGTGTACGCAGGCTTGTAGACGCGACGCGAGATGAGCGCGTCGTAGACGTCGGCGATGGCCATGATCCGCGCGGACAGCGGAATCGCGGCACCGGCGAGTCCGTCCGGATACCCGGCGCCGTCCCAGCGTTCGTGATGGCTCGTCGCGATCTCGCGGGCGTGCTTCAGGAACGAGTCGCCCACGACCACGAGATCCGCCTCCGCCTGCAGGATGGCGTCGCGCCCCAGCACGGTGTGGCGCTTCATGATCTCCCACTCTTCCCGGTCGAGCTTGCCCGGCTTCAGCAGCACGGCATCGGGGATCGCGACCTTGCCGACATCGTGCAGCGGCGCGGATTTGAAGAGCAGGTCGATGGTCTCGTCGGAAAGCTCGCTACGGTAAGGGTCCCGATCGCGGACCTGCTCGGCGATCGCGCGGACGTAGTGCTGGGTCCGGCGGATGTGGTTGCCGGTCTCGTAGTCGCGCGCCTCGGCAAGCGAGCAGAAGGCGCTGATGGTGGCGTCCTGCGCGGCGATGAGTTCCTGCTTCCGGCGAACCAGTTCGGCGGACTGCTCGATGATGTGCCGGGTGCGATCGGAGACCAGACGCTCGAGATCCTCGTTCCGGTTGCGCAGCAACCGCGCGCTCTGGCTGAGACGCAGGTGGTTCCGCACGCGGGCGAACACGACGGCCGGCGAGAACGGCTTGTGGATGAAATCCTCCGCCCCGAGGGACAGGCCGCGCTCCTCGTCCGTGGCACTGGAGAGCGTCGTGAGGAAGATGATGGGGATCTCCCGCGTGGCCGGGTCGTGCTTCAGTGCGCGGCAGACCTCGAACCCGTCCACGTCGGGCATCATCACGTCGAGAAGGATCAGGTCGGCGGCCCCGCCGTTGCCCAGGTACTCGAGCGCGGCCCGCCCCCCGTCGAGGGGATGCACCTCGTGCGTCTCCCCCAGAAGGTCCTCGAGGATCAGCAGGTTGTCGGGCTGATCATCGACGATGAGGATGTGCGCACGATCAGGGTCCGTCACGGAACGCCCTCCGAGAGAACGGCCAGGGTGTCGTCCAACACCTGGGCCAGACGGTCTGCGAGGCTGGCGCTTTCCGATCCGCCGGCACGGGCAGCGGACTCCGTCCGGTCTGCCAGGGTCTGGAGCGGCCGCGCCATGAGGTTGCCGCCCATGCCCTTCAGGCTGTGGGCGACGAACACGATCTCCTCCAGGTCGCTGCTGCGGGCGGCGACGCGGAGCCTGTCGGCGGTGGTCTGGTGGGTGCGGATGACGGTCACGACCAGCTTATCGACGAACTCCCGTCTCCCCTTGAACCGATTCAGCAGGGCCGTCCAGTCGACCAGCGAGGGCGCTGCTTCCGTCGACGGGGTGGTCGGAGCGCGCAGTTCAGCGGGTGACCGCAGCCGTGACGATGGCGGGTGATCGCCACCGGGGCTCCCGCGAAACCCGGGGACATGCTGGCGCAGCACATCCACCAGTCGATCGAGGTCCACCGGCTTCGCCATGTGCTCCACCATGCCGGCCGCGAGGCACCGGTCGCGCTCCTCCGGCATCGCGCGGGCCGTGAGCCCGATGACCGGCAGGTCCGGCGCCAGCGCCTTCATCCGTCGGGCCGTCTCGTAACCGTCCATCTCGGGCATCTGGATATCGGTGAGCACCACATCGTAGGCAGAAGGCCCGTCCGCCAGTAGCCGTTCCACCGCGAGACGGCCGTTCTCGGTCTGGACGAGGAGCGCGCCCTCCTGGTCCAGCAGCGTCTCGAGGACGAGCCGGTTCACTTCGTTGTCTTCCGCGGCGAGGACCCGGAGACCCCGCAATCGCAGGGCGCGCTCGGCTGGCCCGTCGCCGGAATCCCCTTCCGCCGCCGCCGGCGCCAGGACGTGGCGCAGCCGCAGCGGCCGTTCGATCAAGGTCACGCGCGGATCGCGCGGTTCACGCGGCACAGAAGCCCCGGGGTAGCACGCCACCAGGACGCGTCCGCCGTCGGGAACATCCGTTCGTGCCTCGAAGTGTTCGAAGTCCAGGACCGTGATGTCGGCCGGTCCGGGGGCGGCATCGGCCACCTCCACGGTGATGTCGAGCGCCCGGAGCGCCGTGGCGAGCGGGCCGGCTTCGTTGGATCCGAGGCCGACAAGCGCGACACGGACCGGCAAACCGACCATGGCCGCTGCGGGCACGACGCCGCTCACGGGCACCGACACCTCGAAGCGGGTGCCCTTCGCTTCCTCGCTGGCAACCCGGATCTCGCCATCCATCATGTCGACCAGACGATGGCAGATCGCCAGACCGAGACCGGTGCCGCCGAACCGGCGCGTCGTGGACCCATCGGCCTGCTCGAACGGCTGGAAGAGCCGCTGGAGATGCGCCGGGGCGATGCCGATGCCAGTGTCTTCCACGGAAAGTTCGAACATGCCGTCATCGTAGCCGACGCCGAGGACGACGCCCCCGCGCTCTGTGAACTTCACCGCGTTGGCGAGCAGGTTCACGAGCACCTGCGCGAGCCGCTGCGGATCGCCGTCCATGGCGTCCGGAAGCATGGGGGACTCGGATACCCGGAGCGACAGCCCCTTCGCGTACGCGCGGGGTGAAACCAGGGCGAGCGCACGATCGACGACGTCGCCGGGCCGGAACGCGACCCGGTCGAGGGAGAACTTGCCGGCTTCGATCTTGGAAAAATCGAGGATGTCGTCGACGATCCCGAGGAGCAACGCCCCGGACTCGGTGATGCGCTCGAAGAGGCGGGACGTGTCCGCCTCAGGACCCGATCGGGCACCGGCCTGTGCGAGGCCGAGCACCGCGTTGAGCGGCGTGCGGATCTCGTGACTCATGTTCGCGAGGAAGTCGCTGCGCACCTGGGCGAGACGTCGCGCCTCTGCCAGCGCGGCCTCGCGGGCAGCGTCGTTCTGCTTGCGGTCCGTGATGTCCCGCACGAACCCGACGGTGCCGACCACGTTGCCGTTCTCGTCGAGCGCGGGGGCGTTGTAGGTCTCGACCCACTCCGGAGCGCCGTCGCGGGCCCGATGGAGTTCGCCCGTGCGGGCCTCGCGGGTCCGACGAACGTCGGCATCGTTCGCCGCCCGCGCGTGCCCCACTTCTCCAGGCCAGAGTTCGATGTCGTCGTGCCCGGTCATCTCGGTGACGCCGAGACCGCACGCCGCCGCGTGGGCCCGGTTCACCGCCAGATAGCGCCCGCCGGTGTCCTTCAGCCAGACCTGGAAGGGAACGTTGTCCACGAGCGCGTAGAGATAGCTGGCCTGGAGGCGCAACTCGGCCGTCCGGGAGGCGACCACCGCCTCGAGATGCTGGCGATGGGCTTCCAGTGCGAGCTGGGCCTCGCGCATCTCGGTGATGTCCTGGCTCATGCCGACGGCCGAGATGGCGCGGCCATCGGGTCCGTGCGTGATGATCGCCTTCGCATGCAGCCACCGCGTCTTGCCCTCGATGATCGCGCGGTGCTCGACATCGTAGGGCGCGAGACCCTTGACGGCGCGCCGCCAGGCCTCCGCGGTCTGCGCGAGGTCCTCGGGATGCACGAGGTCGAAGACGGCCGAGCCCGAGAGGATCGGGGCATCGGTGCGGAGGATGCGCTTCATCTCGTCGGAGGCGACGAGATGCCCCGCCGCGAAGTCGACCTGCCAGCTGCCGAGCTTCGCCATCGCCTGGGCCTGTGCGAGCGTCTGTTCGCTGTCCCGCAATGCCTGTTCCGACTGCTTGCGCTCCGTGATGTCGGTGACGGTGACGATCGCATGCCGCACGCCACCGAATCCGACGACGCCGAGACTGATCTCGGCGGCGAACGCCTTGCCGTCGGTGCGCAGCGCCATGAGCTCGCGACCCATCCCCATCGCCCGCGTACGCCCATCCTTCAGGTACCCGGCCCGCATCGCGGCGTGGTCGCCACGGATGGACTCGGGCACCAGGCTCTCGACGCTGCAACCTTCCAGCGTTCCCGGCGCATTGCGGAACATCTGATCGGCCCGCGGGTTGGCCCGTACCACCGTGCCGGCAGCGTCGACCACCAGGATGGCCGCCGGCACGGTCTCGAAAATGAGATTCGCACGGGCCTCGCTTTCGCGCAGGGCGGCCTCCATGCGTTTGCGGAGCGTGATGTCGGTCATCGTCGCGATCAATCGCTGCGGCTCGCTCTCGGGCGTCCATTCGACGACCTTGCCACGATCGAGCACCCAGCGCTCGGTACCGCCTGCGCATCGCATGCGATGCTCGCTCTCGTAGACCGGCGAGTCGCCACGGAAGTGGCGGTGCAGGGCCTGCATCGCACGCGGGAGGTCGTCGGGATGCACGCGCGCCGACCAGCTCTCGAAGCGGCCCTGCACCTGGTGATCCGCCAGTTCCATCATCGATTTCCAGCGACGCGAGAAGTACACGTCGCCCGACGGCACATGCCAGTCCCAGACCGCCTGATCGGCGCTCTCGAGCGCGAACTGCCATCGCGCCTCGGACGCGCGGAGACGTTCGTCCGCACGCTTGCGATCGGTGACGTCCTGCGCAAAGCCATGCCAGATCGTGCCGCCGTCGGCCTCGCGCACGGGCACGGAATGCCCTTCGATCCAGTGCTCCGCGCCGTCCGGATGGACGATGCGGAACTCCGCCCGCCAAGGCGTCATCGCACGCGCCGAAGCGAGGATGGAATCCTGCATCCACCCACGGTCGGCCGGATGCACCCGTTCGAACAACGGCGCGGCGTCGTCCACGAGATCGGCCCGACGGAGACGGAACACCTCGCGCATCGCGGTCGTGGCGAAAGGCACGCTCATCGTGCCGTCGGGCTTCAACCGGAACGAGTAGACGACGCCGGGCACGGTCGATCCGATCCGCGCCATCTGGTCCTGCAGGTCGATGCGATCCCGCAACGCGGCCTCGGCCTCGTGCTGGTCGGTGATGTCCTGCACGGTGCCGATGACGAACCGTGGCCGGTCCCCGCCGGCATCCTGGCGGGGACGCAGCGCGATGGCGGCCCACCGCTGGTGTCCGTCACGGCGCACGATGCGCACCTTCGCGCCCGGACTCGTGCCAGGGTACGTACCGGCCACCACCGCCGCCAGCAGGTCGGGCAGTCTCCCGACATCATCCGGATGGATGTTCGCCATCGCAGCGGCGAACGTGGCCTTGGTCGTATCGAGGTCGAGGTAACGCCGGGCCCGGTCGTCGACCACGAGGACATCGTGCCCGGTGTCGTGCCACCAGGTGCCGAGCTGCGCCGCGTCGAGAGCGAGGCGATAGCGCTCTTCGCTCTCCTGCAGGGCGCTCGCCATGGCGCGGCGGGACTGCCCCTCGACGTACTCGCGCATGCTCCGCTCGATCGCCGGGACCAGACGCGTGAGGCGGTCCTTCAGCACGAAGTCCGAGAGTCCGGTCTTGAGAAGCTCGACCGCCTCCTCTTCGCCGACGCTGCCCGAGACCAGGATCACCGGCATGTCCGGCAGTCGATCGCGAATCAGCTGCAGCCCTTCGCGAAACGGCAGACCCGGAACGTTGTAGTCCGACAGTGCGAGGTCCCAGGGGCTTTCGGCCAGAGCCGCGATGAGCTCGTCCCGATCCGCCGCCCGGCGCCACGTGGCGTGGACACCGTGCGTGGCGAGGTGACGGGCGACCAGCAGATAGTCGGCCTCGTGATCCTCGATGATGAGGATGCGCAGCATCGGCGCTGGCGTCGGATTTCCCAAGGGTCAGGCGAGCGGCGGTTCGTTGGTCGCGAGCCAGTACACGCCGAGCCTGGCGACGGTCTCGGCGAACTCGCCGAAGTCGAGCGGCTTGCGCACGAAACTGTTGGCCCCGTTCTCGTAGCTGCGCATGCGGTCGCGGTCCTCGTCGGAGGACGTGAGGATCACGACCGGAAGCAACCGGGTCCGCTCGTCGTTGCGAAGGCGTTGCAACACCTCCAGCCCGCCGATCCGCGGAAGATTGAGATCGAGGAGCACCACCGCGGGCAGCGACGCCCCGGCCCGTGCGGCGAAATCGCCGGCGCCGTTCAAGTAGTCGAGCGCCTGCTGACCGTCGCGCACGACGTCCACGTGATTGGCGAGGTTCACCTTGCGCAGCGCGCGCAGGGTGAGCATCTCGTCCTGGGGATTGTCCTCGACGAGGAGGATGGTCCGATCGTTCATGGCGCGGCATCCGCGGATCCGGGTTCCGCCTCCATCTTCGCGGGAAGATAGAACTCCATGCTCGCGCCGCCTCCGGGCGCACTGGTGGCGTGTATCCGCCCACCGTGGCGATGGACGATGCGCTGCGCCGTCGCGAGGCCGATGCCGATGCCGGGAAACTCGTCGTGCCGATGCAGGCGCTGGAACGGCTGAAACAGCTTGCCGGCGTGCGCCATGTCGAACCCGGCGCCGTTGTCCGCGACGCGGAAGGCCGGCATGCCGTCCATCGTGGTCGCCTCGACGCGGATCTCGGCATCGGGGGTCCTCGATGTGTACTTCCACGCGTTCGAGAGCAGGTTCTGCATTGCCACCTCCACCATCCGGACGTCGGCGTCCGCCTGCAGGCCAGGCGCCACGATGACGCGGACCTGACGATGCGGCTCATGCCGCGCGAGTTCCCCGAGGATACGCTCTGCGACGCCGCTGATATCCACCGGGCCCCGTCGCAGCTCACCGCGGGTACTGCGCGAGAGCTGGAGAAGGCCGTCGATCAACTCGCCCATGTGACGGCCGCCGAGGATGATCTGGTCGAGGTAGGTGCGCGCGTCGCCGACCAGCTGGTCGCCGTGATCCTCGATGAGTGCGCGGCTGAAACCCGTCATCGCCCGCAGCGGTGCGCGCAGATCATGGGACACCGCGTACGCGAAGCTCTCCAGTTCCTCGTTGGCGGCTCGGAGTTCGGCGGTGCGCTCGTGCACGCGCTGCTCGAGGGTCGTGTTGAGCCGCCGGATGTCCTCCTCCGCCCGGTGGCGGTGGGCGACGTCGCGGATGATGCCGAGCACCGCAGGGCGCCCGTCGTACATGATGCGGTTCGCCCGCAACTCGACCCACAGGGGCGGTCCATCGCCCCGCTGCTTCAGCTGCAGCTCGTACTGCCGCGGTGGTTCGACGCCGCCGGCAATACGCTGGTCGAATCGGATGGTCCACAGCGCCAGGAATTCCGGGGCCACCACCTCGTCGAATCGACGGCCCGCAAGCCCGTCGACCTCGTACCCGAGCATCCGGGAGAACGCCGGGTTCGCGAAAACGAATCGACGCTCCTGTGCCACGAACACGCCGTCGCTCAGGGCCTCGACCAGCGCGCGGTAGTGCTGCTCGCTCTCCCGGAGTGCCCGGTCCATGCGATTGCGCTCGGTGACGTCGACTGCAATGGCGCACACGAACTCCGGTTCGCCGTCGTCGCCGAGAATCGGGAAGAGATACGACGCGAGCGTGTGATCGCGTCCGTCGAGCACAACGGTCTGCTCGAAGACACCCCGGGCGCGGGTCCGGAGCACCTCCTGCTCGTTCACCCGCATCGCGTCGGCCATGGCCGGCGGCAACACGTCTTCGTCGTCCCGTCCGAGGACATCCTGTGCGGCCTTCGCGAATGTGCGCTCGAAGTTCGGATTCACGAGGACATACCTGCCCCCGGCGTCCTTCATGTAGATCACGGCGGGCGAGTTCTGCACGATCGCGCGCAGCTTGCGTTCGCGATCTCCCAGGGCCGCCTCGATGTCCTTGCGGCGCTGGATGTCCTCCGCCACCCGGATGAAGTAGTCCGGGGCACCCTGGGCATCCCGCACGAGCGAGACGGTGATCGCGACCCACCGCACCTGCCCGTCGGCCCGGAAGTACCGCTTTTCGAGTGCATAGCTGCTGCTGCGGCCTGCCACGAGCTCGGCGATGGCCTCCTGCTCCTTCCGGACGTCGTCGGGATAGGTGAGGTCCTGCACCCGGAGCCCGATGAGCGCGGACCTCTCGAGACCGACGATGTCGCAAAGTCTGCCGTTCACGCGCAGCCAACGGCCGTCGGGGCCGACGTGGCCGATCCCGACCGCTGCCTGCTCGAACGTGGCCCGGAACCGCGCCTCCACTTCCTGCCTCGCAAGGGCTGCAGCCTCGCGCTCGGTCACGTCCTGACTGGTGCCGATCAACCGCACCGGGCGCCGTTCGCCACCGATGTTCGCAAAGACGACGCGGCCGTTCGCGGCAATCCATCGGACGAGTCCGTCGGGATGCACGATCCGGTATTCGATCGACAGCTGGGCCTGGTCCTCCGGGCGGCGCAAGGCGGCCGACAGGGTCGATTGGACTCGTTCCCGATCCTCCGGGTGCAGCACCTCGATGAACGCCGGGAACGCATCGACCCCGCCCGGGACCCCGTACAACGCCAGGGCGCGGTCATCAGCCTTGAGCACGTCATTGACGAGATCGTGCTCCCAGGTGCCGAGATGGGAAGCATCCAGTGCGAGGCGCAGCCGTTCCTCGCCGTCGCGCAGCGCCTCCAGCGCCTGGCGCCGGTCGGTGTCGTCCTCGGCGATGCCGGCAAGATGACGCGTCCGGCCGTCGGGATCGTGGATGGTGAAGGTCCGATCGCGGATCCATCGCATCGTGCCATCGGGACGCACGACGCGGTATTCCCGCACATCTTTCTCGCGCGCGACCCGGTCGACGAACGAGGCTTCGAGGGCCACGCGGTCATCGGCATGCACGCCGGCGAACCACTCGCCGGCATCGGCAAGCAATGCCTCCAGGGGCCTGCCCCAGAGGCGCTCGTAGGCGGCACTGGCGAACACGAAACGGACGCCTTCGCGAAGATCGGCGATCCAGAGGACGTCCTGGATGGCTTCGGAGAATCGCCGGAACTGCGTCTCGATCGACTGCAGCGCATGCTCGATGCGTCGATGCCGCGTGATGTCGTGCACCACCGACATCACGCCGACGATCTCGCCCGCATCGTTGCGGCACGGCTGGTAGGTGAGCCGCTGCCAGAGGACACCCGGGGTGTCGGGATCGATGTTCGAGGGCAGGACGTCGTGCGTGCCGTATCGGCGCGGCACCGGCGTCGCGATGCGCACGACCTCACCGGCACGGGCCCTGAGGATCGCATCGCGAACCTCCGCGCTGAGCGGCTTGTGGGCATCGTCCCATGCCAGGGTGCCGATCACCTCGGCCGAGGGGACGCCTGTGTAGCGTTCCATGAACGCGTTCCGCGCGATGCAGCGCAGATCGCGGTCGTACACGATGATCCCTTCGTCGATGCTCGACAGGATGTCGGCATGCAGACGGACCGACGCGTCGAGCGGCAACTCTGTTGAAGCATCGTGGAGGAGACGGGTGACGATGACGCACGCAAGTGACCGTCCGTCGAACACGGCCGGTTGCGTGGAAAGACGGACCGGCACTCCCGGCAGTTCATTGCCCAGCCGCGTCTCGCGCACTTCCGGCGTGTCGACGGACAGGGGGAGATGGCGGTCGCGCAGATCCGGAGCGATCCACTCGATGACGTGCCGGCCGGTCAGGCTGTCGCCCGGCGCACCCACGAGCCGCGCGAAGCTGCCGTTGTGGTGCCGGATGCAACCGTCGGCGTCGACCGCAAACACACCGTCCTGAAGGGCTTCGAGGAATACGTCGGCGAACCCGAGGGGCGTCGGTGATGACAACGGGTTCGACACAGCGGGACCGGCCATAGCGCTTACGTCTCCTCCAAAGCAGGCCGATTGTCCCAGATCGCCACCGCCGAACATACCGTCGGCAGCGATGCCCGGAACGCGTACGCCCGTCAGCCTGCTCGCGTTACGCGAAGCACCTGCGCCACGCCGCGAAGTGCAGGATTGGTCGCGGTGATGACGTACGTGGGGATCCCCGCCATGTAGTCGCGGTACCGCCCCTTCGCCTCGAAGCGCGCCCGGAACGTGGAGCGATCGAACGCGAGCCCCAGGGACGGCACGATGCCGCCGCCGATGAACACGCCACCGCGCGCGCCGAGCGTGATCGCAAGATTCGCCGCGGCTGTGCCGAGGATGCCGCAGAAAAGATCGAGGACTTCGACGCAGTGGGGATCGTTGCCTTCGACGGCTGCGCGGGTGATCCCCTCCTGGGTCAGCGCCGGTCTCGTCACGGCGTCGAGCGCACAGACCGTCTCGTGCAGAAGGACGATGCCGGCGCCCTGCAGGAGGCGCTCGGTCGAAATGTGATCGAACCGGGTCCAGAGGTGCGCGAGCACGGCCTGCTCGCGCTTGCCGACCGGGCTGAAGGTGGTGTGCCCGCCTTCACCGGCAATGGGCACCCAGCCCGACGGGCTGGGCAGAAGGCCCGACACGCCAAGTCCGGTGCCCGCACCGATGAGGGCGATGGGGCCGCCTGCGAGTGGAGACCCGCCACCGACCTGCCGGGTCTCCGCCGCGGTGAGATGCGGCAGCGCCAGCGCGAGCGCGGTGAAGTCGTTGATGATCTCGAGGCGGTCGAGCCCCAGCGCGACGCGGGTGCCTTCGATCGAGAACGACCACGGGCTGTTGGTGAACCGGACGTGATCCCCGAGGACCGGGGAAGCGACCGCCATCGCCGCTTCGCGGACCATCGGCCCACCGACGATGGCGAGGTAGTGCTGTGCAGCGGCGGCCAGATCGGGGAAGGCCGCGCACGCGAGCACCTGCTCGTCGCGCAGCCCGCCCCCCACGGGATCGATCAGGCCGAAACGTGCATTGGTCCCGCCGATGTCCGCCACGAGCTGCACGGTCGCGACCCGCCCGTCAGCGCAGCACCGACTCCGCCACCTCGGTCACATGGGCCGCGGTGAAACCGAACAGCTCGAAGAGAGCGCCTGCCGGGGCCGACTCGCCGAATCGATCCATCCCGACGACGGCACCTTCGAGGCCCACGTACTTGCGCCAGAAGTCGGAGATCCCGGCCTCGATGGCGACGCGCGGCACGCCGCGCGGCAGGACCGCATCCCGCCAGGAAGCCGGTTGGCGATCGAACACCGTGGTCGAGGGCATCGAGACGACCCGCGCCGCGACACCCTTTGCTGCGAGCTGCTCCCGGGCCGCCATCGCGAGTGCGACTTCGGAGCCGGTGGCGATCAGGATGACCGCGGGCTTCCCGCCCGCAGCATCGGCGAGGACGTAGCCACCCTTCGAGACCTCGGCGAGCTGCGACTCGGTGCGGGCCTGGTGCGGCAGATTCTGGCGGGAGAGCAGCAGACTGGTGGGGCCGTCGACGCGTTCGACCGATGCGCGCCACGCGGCAGCGGTCTCGACCGCGTCGCACGGACGCCAGACGTCCATGTGCGGAATCATCCGCAGCGTCGCGGCGTGCTCCACCGGCTGGTGCGTGGGCCCGTCCTCACCGAGGCCGATGGAGTCATGCGTGAAGACGTACACGACCCGCAGCTTCATGAGCGCGGCGAGGCGCAGCGCATTCCGCGCGTAATCGCTGAACACCAGGAAGGTGCCGCCGTAGGGGATGAACCCACCGTGCAGCGTGACCCCGTTCATGATGGCGGCCATGGCGAACTCGCGGACGCCATAGAAGAGATAGTTGCCGCCGTGCCCGCGCGTGACCCCCTTCGACCCCGACCACAGCGTGAGGTTGGAACCGGCCAGATCGGCCGAACCACCGAGCAGTTCGGGCAGCCCCGGCGCGAGGCCTTCGATCGCGTTCTGCGATGCCTTGCGGGTCGCGATCGTCTCGCCCTTCGCGTTGACGCCGGCCACGAACGCGCTGGCGGCCGTCGGCCAGTTCGCGGGAAGCGCACCGCCGATGCGGCGGCTGAACTCTGCGGCCTCCGCGGGATGGGCCGCCGTGTAGGCCGCGAAGCGCTTTGCCCAGTCGGCCTGGACCTCCGCGCCCTTGGCACGGCCATCCCACGCGCTGCGGATATCGGCGGGGATTTCGAACGGCGGATGCGTCCAGCCGAGGGCCGCACGGGTCGCGGTGATCTCGTCGGCGCCCAGTGGCGCGCCGTGCACGCTGCCGGTGTTCGCCTTCTTGGGGGAACCCTTGCCGATGATCGTCTTGCAGCAGATGAGCACGGGCCGATCGGTGACTGCCCGCGCCGCGCGGATCGCGGCGTCGACGGCCTCCGGGTTGTGTCCGTCGACTCCCGGGATCACGTGCCAGCCGTAGGCGGCGAAGCGCTCCGGGGTGTTGTCGGTGAACCAGTGATCCATGGTCGACTTCTCGGAGTCGATCGAGATGTGGTTGTCGTCGTAGAGCGCGACGAGCTTCGAGAGTCCGAGGGTGCCGGCCAGCGAACAAGCTTCGTGGGAGATGCCTTCCATGAGACAGCCGTCGCCCAGGAAGACCCAGGTGCGGTGATCGACGATCGTGTGTCCAGGGCGATTGAACTCGGCGGCGAGCAACTGCTCCGCGATGGCCATGCCGACCGCGCCCGCGATCCCCTGTCCGAGCGGGCCGGTGGTGATCTCGACGCCGGGGGTCATGCCCACTTCAGGATGCCCGGGCGTCATGGAGTGAAGCTGACGGAAGTTCTTGAGTTCCTCCATCGGCAGCGCGTAGCCGGTGAGATGAAGCAACCCGTACAGGAGCATCGAGCCGTGCCCGTTCGAGAGGACGAAGCGATCACGGTCGGGCCAGCGGGGATCCGCGGGGTTGTGCTTCAGGTGCCGCCGCCACAGGACCTCGGCGATGTCGGCCATGCCCATCGGCATGCCGGGGTGGCCGGAATTGGCCTTCTGAACGGCGTCCATGGCCAGGACGCGCAGCGCGTTGGCCAGTTCGGTGGTGGTTGCCATGGAGGATATCCGGGGTCTGGAAGGTTTCGGTTCCCGCCGCGAAGCGACCGGCGGGAGGGACTGGGCGGCGCGATTCTAATCCGGTTGGGGGTCAGGTCGCCCCGCATTGCAGCGCGCGGACGACACCTCGCTACGGGTCCGCACGACGCGGCAGGACGACGCCCAATTGCTTCAGCTTGCGATACAAGTGGGTCCGCTCGAGCCCCACGCGATCGGCGACGCGACTCATGTTTCCACCCTCGCGGGCGATGTGATATTCGAAGTACGCGCGTTCGAAGGCGTCGCGCGCATCGCGCAGGGCGACGTCGAGCGACAAGCCTCCGAGCAGGCCGGCGGGCGCATCCTCCTGCGTTTCGAGGGCACCGCCCACGTCGGCGTGGCCGATGTCCGTGCCGGCGGCGAGCAGTGCCGCCGACTTCACGACCGCCTGGAGCTGCGCGAGATTGCCCGGCCACGGATGCATCCTCAGCGCGTTGAGTGCGGCCGTCGTGAACGTGCGCAGCGGGATCTCCTTCGCCTCCACCATGCGTTCCAGGAGCGTGCTCGCCATGCCGGGGACATCGTCCGGATGTTCGCGCAAAGGCGGTACGCGCAGCGTCACGGTGGCGAGCGCCGAGTAGAGCCGCGCATCGAAGTCGCCTTCGGCGACGCGCTGAGCCAGCGAGGGATGCGCCGTCGAAATCAAGCGCGTGTTGCACTGCTCGAGGAATGGCAGTCGGGCGAGCAACGCACGCTGCGATTCGCGAGTCAGGCGATCGACGCCGCGCAGGAAGACCGTGCCTTCGGCGGCCTGCGCGAGCGCGCCCGCCGCGGCATCCTGGAGGAAACCTTCGTCGTCAGGTGCGGCCCAGGGTGTGTTCTGGCGGTGCAGGAAGCGGGCGCAGAGATCCTCGCCGCTCCCCGGCTCGGCCATGAGCAGCACCGGCGCCCGCAGATCGCGTGCGCGTTCGAGCCGGGTCTTGAGATCCACGATGGCCGGCGCGCCGCCCAGCACCGCCAGTGAATAGGCCGGTGCACCGGCGGGCGACGGGCCCGGTTGTGCGAGGGCCTTGCCGACCGTCGAGAGCAACTTCTGCAGCGCGATGGGCTTCTCGAGGAACGCGTAGGCACCGATGCGCGTCGCCTCGACCGCGGTTTCGATCGTGCCGTGGCCGGACATCATGACCACGGGCATCGTGAGCTGGCCCTTCGAACCCCACTCCTTCAGCAGCGTGATCCCGTCGGTGTCGGGCATCCAGATGTCGAGGAGAACGAGATCCGGCCGGCCACGGCCGCGCCACTGCCTGGCCTCGGCCGCGTTCTGCGCGAGTCTCACGTCGTACCCCTCGTCGGACAGGATCTCCGAGAGCAATTCCCGGATGCCGACTTCGTCGTCCACCACCAGTATCTGACTCATGATTCCTGCAACCTCGGATGTATCGGCGGTTCGCCCGGGCACCTCCCGGGCATCTCCGCGGGGCCTTGCGGACGGCATGGGCGGTTCATGTCGTCAGGCCCTTGCATTGGCCACTCGCGGCAGCGGCGCCGCCTGCGGAAGAATGACGCTCACACGGGCGCCGCCGGCCACCAGGTTCTCGATATGGATGAGCCCGCCGTGTTCCTCGACGATCTTCTTGACGATGGCAAGTCCGAGCCCCGTGCCCTTTGCCTTCGTCGTCACGTAGGGTTCGAACGGCCGCGCCAGGAACTCCGGCGGAAAGCCGGCACCGTTGTCGGCGACGCGCAATGCCACTCCGCCTTCCGCGCGTTCGACGTGGACCGTGATGCGCGGCATGGTGACCGACCCGATGGCGTCTTCTGCATTGCGCACCAGGTTGTGGATCACCTGCCGCAGCTTCGCCGCATCGCCCATGACGGCATCGAGGCCGGGCTCGATGCGCACGACGATGGCAGCGCCCACCGATTCGTAGAGGCTCAGCACCTCGCGAGTGAGCGCCCCGAGGTCGAGGCTGAGCAGCGTCGCGTCGGGGGACCGCGCGTACTGGCTGAACGTGTCGACCATCGCCTTCAATGCCATCACCTGATTGACGATGGTCTGCGTGAGGCGGGACAGCATGTCGCCATCGCTCGCCTCCAGCTTGGGATGGAGGCGCTGCTGGAGCCGTTCGGCCGACAGCTGGATCGGCGTGAGCGGGTTCTTGATCTCGTGCGCCAGACGGCGCGCCACCTCGCCCCAGGCGGCCTGGCGCTGCGCACGCAGGAGGTTCGTGATGTCGTCGAACACGACGACGTAGCCGTCCGTCGCGCCCTGCTGCGCGATGGTCGAGGCCCGGACGAGCAGCGTGAGTTCGCCCTCCTCCGCCCCGTACGTGACCTCGCGCTCGAAGAGACGCTCCAGTGGGCGGGTCAGTGCCTCGGAGAGCGGCCCCGCGATGGCGGCGAGTCGGACGTCGATGCGAGTCCATTCCTCGACGGGCAGGCCGACCAGGCTTTCCAGGGTGCGCCCGAGAATCCGGTGTGCGGCCGGGTTGGCGGAGCGGAGCCTGCGTTCCGCATCGAGCGAGATGACGCCTGCCGACAGGTTGGCAAGGATGCTTTCCAGCGAGACCTTGGCGGCTTCCAGCTCCGACTGGTACTTCTGCGTGGCGCCCTGTGCCTCGCCGAGTTCGCGCGTCATCGCATTGAAGGAACCGGTGAGAATGCCGAGCTCGTCGTAGCTCTTCACGGATTGGCGCTCGCGGAAGTCGCCCTGGGCCACTGCGCGAGTGCCTTCCGCCAGGACACCGAGGGGTGCGGACAAGCGCTGGCTGAAGTAGATCGCGAGCAACAGCGCGAAGAAGAGCGAGAGGAGCAGGGCAAGCGTGAGCGACAGGGCATAGAGCCGCTTCAGGCCGGGCCGGAAGTACGACAGCTCCTGGTACTCGGCATAGGCGTTCTGCACGGACTCGGCGTCGCGGGCGATGTCGTCGCGCACCTTCTGCACGAGCTGGAGCGCCTCGATCTCGCCGCCGCGGATGTTCACGGGCACGAGCACCCGGAGCAGCAGGCCGCGCCGCGCGTCGACCAGGATCCGGCTGTTGGATTTCTGCACGCGGATGTCGCGCAGCACCTCGTTCGAGGGCATGACAGGGGCGAGGCTGTCCTTCGTTTCGCTCGAGTACACCAGCACGCGGCCCGCGTGATCGAAGATCGCGGCCTCCTGCACAGCCGCCTGCTCGCGCAGCGTGTTGATGACGGCACGCTGCTGTTGCGGCGTCCCGTCGGAGAGCGCGAGGGCCATGGCATCCGCCTTCATGCGGAGATCGGTGAGCATCGTGTCGAGCGTCGTGCGGCCGAGGGCGAGCCCGCCCTCCAGGGCCTTCTCGACGCGGACGTCGAACCAGGTATCGATGGAGCGCGTGAGGAACTGCACCGACACGGCATAGACCAGCGCACCGGGCAGGACAGCCACGAGCGAAAACAGCAGCACGAGGCGCAGGGACAGCTTGGATCCGAACACCCGCTGCTTCAGGCGATGTCGCAGCGCGAGCAGCTGGTGACCGGTGACGATCATGAGGACGAGCACGAGCGCGACACTGCCACCGAGCAGCCAGGTCAGCTGGCCGGCGAGGAGCGGCGTGTTGCTGCTGGCCGTCGAGAGCAGGTACAGCATGACGGCGCCGCAGGCCGCAATGACCGCCGTCATGGCGGTGCCGCTTCGCGTGAGGAGCGTCGTGCGCCACTGGGACAGCTGCCCGCTCACGGCTTCACCGTCCATCGGTACCAGTCGGACGACAGGTTCCAGGTCTTGGAGCCGATCGACGAAATCTGGAAGGGCTTGGGGAGTTGCGCCGTGTCGAGCCGGAGTCGGATCTGCGCCGTGTAGACCAGCGTCGGATCCAGTTGATCGCGCATGGCGACCTGCTGCGCCCGCACCCGCCCCATGAGCGCAAGCGCTTCGTTCAGCGTTTCGAAGGTGAGCGTGAGGCCGCCGGTGGCGAGCCGATAGTGCCGTGTGAGCGCGCTGTAGCTCAGCCGATAGCGCTGCTCGAAGGTGCTGATCGTCTTGTTCCAGAGGTTGAGGAAGTACCAGCGCTCGTACAGCAGCTCGAACTCGGTGACGAAGTGCAACGACACGCCGCGCTGGAGCGCGTCCTCGAGGGTGTCGCCGAGATCCAGCTGGAAGGTCGCGTCGAGGAGCAGGGCAGACTCGGCGTTGGTGGTGATCTCCGCCGATCGGATATGCAATCCGGGTTCGTCCGCGGGGGCCACGCCCGCGGTCAGGCCCAGCCAGAGCATGAGGAGGATCCGCCACCCGCGGGCACCCGATGCCAGGATGCGCCCGAAGGACCTGGCAAGCTCACGAACCTGATCGAGGCCTTGCGGTGGGGCGGGGGCGATCACAGCGTCAGGAGACCCTCTTTCCGAGCAGCGCATAGTAGAAGCCGTCGTGCGAGGCATCGGGGAGCAGGCGGCCGTCTGCCGAAGGCAGGCCGGTGGTGGGCAACCTGCGGGCATCCTCGCGGCCGCTCAGGAAGCCATCCACCACCTCGGCGTTCTCGCCGCGGAACACCGAGCACGTCACGTAGAGCAATGTACCACCCGGTTCCAGCACCTGCCAAAGCGCGTCCAGCAACGCGCGCTGGGTCATGGCGAAGGAGGCGACATCGCCCGGTCTGCGCAACCATCGCGCATCGGGATGCCGCCGAACGATGCCCGACGCCGAGCAGGGAGCATCAAGGAGGACGCGCTGGAAGGGCACGCCGTCCCACCAGTCCTGGACGCGCCTCGCGTCGGCGGCGATGCATGTGGCCTCGAGTCCGAGGCGATCGAGGTTCCGCCGGGCGTCGTCGAGGCGCGCCGGATCGGCGTCGAGCGCGGTCAGTCGGATGTCGGCGCTCTCGAGCAGATGGGCCGTCTTGCCACCGGGTGCCGCGCAGGCGTCGAGCAAGCGCATCCCATCGGCAGGCGCCAGCAGGCGCGCCGCCCACTGGGCCCCCGCATCCTGCACGGAGACCAGTCCCTCGGCGAACCCCGGGAGGCGCCGGATCGGCACCGGTTTCGGCAGCAACAAGCCGCCGGGGGCCACGTCCACGGCCTCGATGCCCTCCGTGGCCAGGCGCTGGCGGTAGTCGTCCAGCGTGGTCCGCCGGAGGTTGGGGCGCACCGCCATCGGCGGATGGGAGAGTCCGGCAGCCAGGATGGCATCGGCTTCGTCGGGATACTCGGCGCGGAGCCGGTCGATCCACCATGCCGGGTGGGACCAGCGGCCCTCGGGGTCGCGCTGTGCAAGGGCCACCAGCTGGTCCCGCTCACGGAGGAAACGTCGAAGCGCGGCGTTCACGAACCCTGCCGCACGATCGAATCCCATCGTCCGGGCCGCTGCGACCGCCTGATCCACCACCGTATGGGGCGCAGCTCGCGTGTGCTGGAGCTGATAGAGACCGACCGCCAGCAATGCTTCGAGCCCCGGTTCCGTCACGCCGCGCGGTGCCAGCGTCCGGAGGATGACCCGTTGGGTGCCGAGGTGCCGCAAGGTGCCGTAGGTGAGGTCGCGCACCATGGCATCGGACTCGCCGGCGGCGTACGCGAGGCTGTGACCGGCAATGACCTCGGCGACGCGGCCGGCCGCCGCCCGCTGGGCGTCCTTCACGCGTCAGGCCTGACCGTCGCCGGGAGGAAACGCTCACCCGGTGCGATCGAACAGCCCTGGAGAAAGGTCCGAACAGCCTGTCGCCGCCCGCCGGGACGCTGCAGTTCGGTCAGCACCAGACCGGTCCCGTCGGCGCACGCCACCAGGATGCCGTCGGCGCCCGTCGAGACCACCTCTCCCGGGGCGCCATGGACCGGACCGTCGGCCACGTGCGCCGCCCAGATCTTCACGGCTTCCGCGCGAAGCGTCGTCGCGGCGCCCGGTGCCGGATCGAACGCGCGGATCTGTCGGTGAATGACATCGGCAGGCGCAGCCCAGTCCACGGCAGCATCCTCGCGGCGGATCTTGTGGGCATACGTCACGCCCTCTGCCGGCTGGGGGACCGGATGAAGGTTGCCGCGCGCCAGGTCGGCCAATGTATCGACAAGCAGATCCGCGCCGAGGGCGGCAAGACGATCGTGCAGGGTGCCAGTGGTGTCCTCGGGAAGGATGGGAACACTGGCGCGGCGATAGACAGGCCCGGTATCGAGACCTTCCTCCATGCCCATGATGCAGACACCCGTCTCGGAGTCCCCTGCCAGCAGGGCCCGATGGATCGGTGCGGCGCCCCGCCAGCGCGGCAGCAGGGAGCCGTGGATGTTCAGGCAACCTCGTGGGAACAGCGACAGGATCGACAGCGGCAGGAGCAACCCGTATGCGGCAACCACCATCAGTTCGGCGCCGGTCGCGCGAAGGAGCGCTTCCGCGTCGGGCGTGCGAAGCGTCGGGGGCTGGGCCACTGCGAGGCCGTGCTGGAGGGCAAGGGTCTTCACTTCGCTCGCGACGACCTTCATGCCCCGTCCGGCAGGACGGTCGGGTTGGGTGAGTACCAGCGGAATGTCGTGTCCGGTCTCGACGAGCCGCTGGAGAGCAACGGCGGCAAAGCGGGGCGTACCGGCAAAAACGAGCCGCACCCGGGTTATCCGGTCTGCCGCTGCTGCTTGCGCAACTTCGCGGCGATGCGGGTCTGTTTCAGTCGGGAAAGGTAGTCGACGAACACGCGACCCTTGAGGTGGTCCATCTCGTGCTGGATGCATACGGACAGAAGGCCGGTCGCTTCGAAGTCGAACGCCTTGCCCGTCGCATCGAAGGCTCGACCCCGGATGTGCTCGAACCGCGGGACCCGGTCGTAGACGCCCGGGACAGACAGGCAACCCTCCTCCAGAACGGACTCGCCATCCCCGTCGATGAGCACAGGATTCACGAACACCCGCAGGTCATTGTGCTCGTCGGAGACGTCGGCCACGAGCACTTGCCGATGCACGTCTACTTGCGTGGCCGCCAGACCAACGCCGGGAGCGGCGTACATCGTTTCGGCAAGGTCGCGGACCAGTTCGCGCAGGCTCTCATCGAAGGTTCGGACCGGTTCGGCGACCTTGTGAAGCCGCGGATCGGGGTACTGGAGGATTTGCAGGATCGCCATAAATGCTTGCTTACTTAGACTATTACGCTCAAAATCTAATCCAGAATATAGGTAAATCCCGTTACCGTGAGGATTCTCGGGGGGATTTGCCTCGTACCTTGGTGAGGGCTGTGATGCGCAATTCAATCATATCGACGCTCGCCGGGCTAACGCTCGTGGCGTTGTCAGTGTCCGCACCGAGGGCGGAGGACGCCGCGCCGGAGCTCCAGGACAATCCGCCGGAGCGCTATGTCGTGACCCGCGGCGACACCCTGTGGGGCATATCCAAGCGCTACCTGAAGAATCCCTGGCGGTGGCCTGACCTCTGGGGCATGAACAAGGACGAGGTCCGCAACCCCCATCTGATCTACCCCGGCAATGTGCTGGTGTTCGACATGTCGTCCGGACAGCCCAGGCTGCGGCTGGAGGGCGACGGCCCTGGCGGGCTTGCCGAAGCCGGCAAGGGTACCGGCGTGGGCAGCACGGTCAAGCTGAAGCCGCGAGTGCGCAGTGAGCAACTGAGCGGCACCGCCGTCAGGAGCATTTCGGCGTCGGTCATCGACCCCTTCCTGAACCGGCCGCTCATCGTCGCGCCCGACCAGTTCGAACAGGCGCCCCGCATCGTCGCCACCCCCGAGAACAGAGTGCTGGTGGGAGATGGCGATCTCGCGTACGTCACGGGAATCACGAAGGACAGCCCGCCGATCTGGCAGGTCTATCGCCCCAGCAAGCCCCTCATCGATCCCATGACGAAGGAAGTGCTCGGATTCGAGGTGCTGTATCTGGCGGACGCCCAGGTGCGCAACTACGGTGACGTCTCCACGATGAAGATCCTGCGGGCGCGGCAGGAGGTTGGGGTCGGCGATCGACTTGTCCTGGCGCCGCCACCGGATGTGCTGGCCTATGTGCCCCGTGCCGCGAAGCCCTCGCAGGAGGGTTACGTCATCTCGGCCCCGGATACCGTCATCTCCGAGATCGGCCAGCAACAGATCATCGTGCTCAACGTCGGCGCCAGGAGCGGTGTCGAAGTCGGACAGGTGTTCGCGCTTTACCGATCCGGCATCGTGGCAACGCCAAGACGGCTCCCGTCCAGCACGTCCAATGATCCGCACCGTTCGGAGATCGTGACGGTGCAATCCGAATACGATCCGAAGAAGGCAGGAGGTCCGGTCGAGCTTCCGGATGAAAGGTATGGCGTCACCTTCGTGTTTCGCGTCTTCGAAAAGGTCTCGTACGCGCTCGTCATGAATGCCGCCCGCCCGGTGAATCTTCTCGACAAGGTGAAGGCTCCCTGACGGAGGAGCTCCCCCGGCGCATGGCAGTCGACCCCGGCATCGAGGACTGGCTGCGATTCACGCTGGTGCCCGGGATCGGCGGCGCGACGCAGCGCAAGCTGCTCAGCCAGTTCGGCTCGCCAGACGCGGCTCTCAGGGCGCCGCCCTCGGCCATCAGCGCATCCCTGTCCGCCAATGCCGCAGCCGCGTGGCGAGCCGGCGCAAACGACGACGAGATCCATCGCGCCCTCGCCTGGCTAGCTGAGCCGGGCAATCATGTGCTGACCCTGGCCGACGCAGAGTACCCAGCAGCGCTTCTCGAAACGGCGGATCCACCGACAGTTCTGTATGTGAAGGGGCGGATCGACCGCCTCTCGCGACCCGCGCTCGCCATCGTCGGGAGTCGGAATGCGACGCCGCAAGGGTTGTCCACGGCACGGGAATTCGCCCGCGCGCTGGGAGCGGCGGGCCTCACCATCGTGAGCGGATTGGCGCTCGGGGTCGACACCGCCGCGCACGAGGGTGGTCTTGCGAGCTCGGGCGGTACCATCGCTGTGGTCGGTACCGGGCTCGACATCGTGTATCCCGCCCGCAATCGCGACCTCGCCCATCGCATCGCTGCCGACGGTGCCATCGTGTCCGAGTTTCCTCTCGGCACGAAGGCGATTCCTTCGAACTTCCCGCGCAGGAACCGATTGATCAGCGGGCTCTCTCGTGGGGTGCTCGTGGTCGAGGCCGCGATCCGGAGCGGCTCGCTGTCGACCGCTCGTTACGCGGGGGAGCAGGGCCGCGAGGTCCTGGCGATTCCCGGGTCGATTCACTCGCCGTTGTCACGGGGTTGCCACGCGTTGATCAAGCAGGGGGCGAAGCTCGTGGAAAGCGCTGCTGACGTCCTCGAGGAACTCCGCCTGACGACCACTGCGACGGAGACATCGGAACGACCGCCGCTCGATGACGATCCGCTCCTCGCTGCACTCGGGCATGATCCGTGCGACTTCGACACGCTTTCCGAAAGGACGGGGCTCTCGGTCGAATCGTTGCAGACGCGCCTGTCCGAGCTGGAACTGGACGGAAGAATCGCGTGTCTGCCCGGTGGTCGGTTCCAGCGACTGCCGACGAACTGATCGCGCTCCCCGCGATACCCTCGCTTGCGCCCCGCAAATTCGGGCGCTTATCATTCGCGGCCCATTTTTCCTCCCCCGGCAGGTTTCCCTCGATGCCCACCACGAAACGCGCCGCCAGCGCCAAGACGACGCCCGCGCGTAGCAAACCCGCTCCGGCCCGACGCCCGAAATCCGCGGCCGAAGCCACTGGATCGGAGGGAGGCAAGCGACTCATCGTCGCCGAGAAACCATCGGTTGCGGCAGACATCGCGAAGGCCCTCGGCGGCTTCACGAAACAAGGTGAGTACTTCGAGAACGACGAGTTCGTCGTGTCATCGGCGGTCGGTCACCTGCTCGAGCTGGCCGCACCCGAAGAGTTCGAAGTGAAACGCGGGAAGTGGTCGTTCGCGAATCTGCCCGTCATACCGCCGCATTTCGATCTCAAGCCGATCGAAAAGAGTGAAGACCGGCTCAAGCTTCTCACCCGACTCATCAAGCGGAAGGACATCGTCGGTCTGGTGAACGCCTGCGACGCGGGACGCGAGGGCGAGCTCATCTTCCGATACATCGCGCAACACGCCAGGACCGACAAGCCGATCGAACGCCTCTGGCTCCAGTCCATGACGCCGGCGGCCATCCGGGAGGGCTTCACGGCCCTCCGGGACGACGCGTCGATGCAGCCCCTGGCCGACGCCGCCACCTGCCGTAGCGAGTCCGACTGGCTGGTCGGCATCAATGGCACGCGGGCGATGACAGCGTTCAACAGCAAGGACGGCGGCTTCTACAAGACGACAGTCGGACGTGTGCAGACGCCGACGCTGGCAGTGCTGGTGGAACGGGAACGCCGCATCAAGGCGTTCCGCTCCCGCGACTACTGGGAAGTGAACGGCACGTTCGAGAGCGGCGGCGCCGAATATCCTGGTCGCTGGTTCGACGAGAACTTCGAGAAGACCACCAAGGCGGACGATGCGGACGTCCGGCCCGAACGGGTGTGGGACAAGGCCCGCGCCGACGAGATCACCGCCAAGTGCATCGGCAAGATCGGCACGGTGACGGAAGAATCGAAGCCGACGACGCAGGCGCCACCGCTGCTCTACGACCTCACGAGCCTGCAGCGGGAAGCGAACAGCCGGTTCGGCTTCTCGGCAAAGATGACGCTGTCGCTCGCGCAGGCCCTGTACGAAAAGCACAAGGTACTCACCTACCCGCGGACCGATGCGCGCGCGCTGCCGGAAGACTACGGTCCCACCGTGCGCAGCACGATGGAGATGCTGAAGGGCGGCCTGTCGAACTCGCTCATCGCAGGCTACTCGACTCTGGCCGGACGCGTTCTGAAGGAAGGTTGGGTGCGTCCGAACAAGCGCATCTTCAACAACGAGAAGATCTCCGATCACTTCGCCATCATCCCGACGCTCGATGCGCCGAAGCATCTCTCCGAAGTAGAGCAGAAGCTCTACGACATGGTGGTGAAGCGGTTTCTTGCAGTGTTCTTTCCCGCCGCCGAGCATCTGGTCACCACCCGCATCACACGCGTCGAAGGCGAGCCGTTCAAGACGGAAGGCCGGATTCTCGTGAATGCCGGTTGGCTCGAGGTCTACGGCAAGGAAGCGGCCGAAGGTGAGGAAGGGTCGCTTGCCCTGGTGAAGGATGGGAAGGCGAAGGCTGCGCACGTGGAAACCCGCGCGCACGTCACGAAGCCACCCGCCCGATTCACCGAAGCGACGCTGCTCTCCGCGATGGAAGGTGCCGGCAAGCTCGTCGAAGACGAGGACCTGCGCGCCGCGATGAGCGAGAAGGGGCTCGGCACACCGGCCACTCGCGCTGCGGTGATCGAAGGGCTTCTGACCGAGGAGTACCTTGTTCGTGAAGGTCGCGAACTCGTCCCCACCGCCAAGGCCTTCGACCTGCTGTACGCGCTCGACAAGTTCGGCATCGACGAACTGCGCTCGCCGGAACTCACCGGGGAGTGGGAGTACAAGCTCAAGCAGATGGAGCAGGGTCTGCTGAAGCGCACGGAGTTCATGCATCACATCATGGCGACCACGAAGGACCTCGTGGACCGCGTGAAGCAGGGAACGCTGTCCGATGAGCCCATCTCCACGCTCGGCACGCCGTGCCCGAAGTGTGGCGGCACGGTGATCGAGAACTACAAGAAGTTCGCGTGTCAGAAGTGCGATTTCTCGCTCTGGAAAGTCATCGCGAGCCGACGCATGGAAGGGCACGAGATGGAGACGCTCTTCACCGAGCGCTCCATCGGACCGCTGCAGGGTTTCCGCAGCCGCATGGGGCGCGCCTTCGCCGCCATCCTGAGACTGAAGGATGACTACACGGTCGAGTTCGACTTCGGCCAGTCGTCCCCGACCGGGCAAGGCGAACAGGAGGCCGTGGATTTCAGCGGTCAGACCAGCCTTGGCGCTTGTCCGAAATGCGGCTCGTCGGTGTACGACCATGGCATGGCGTACGTCTGCGAGAAGTCGGTCGGTGCCGAGCGGACCTGCGATTTCCGGTCGGGAAAGATCATCCTGCAACGAGCGATCGAACCCGAACAGGTCCGCAAGCTTCTCGAGACCGGCAAGACCGATCTGCTCCACCGGTTCATCTCGAAGAAGGGCAGGCCGTTCTCGGCGTTCCTCGTGCGCGGTCCGGATGGAAAGGTGGGATTCGAGTTCGCCCCGAGAGCGAATGCTCGCGCCAAGCCAGCAGCCGCCGACGGTGAGAAGCCGAAGCCCACCACGCGGCGGAAAACGGCAAGCTGACCCTCGGCACGGGACCGGCCACGCGCCGCTGCGAGCGCGTGCCGGGTCGTTACAGGCGCGTCAGACGTCCAGATTCCTGACGCCGAGCGCGTTGCTCTCGATGAATGCTCGACGCGGTTCGACGACGTCACCCATCAGCGTCGTGAAGATCTCATCGGCGGCGATGCTGTCCTCGATCTGCGCACGAAGAAGACGGCGGGCACCGGGGTCCATCGTGGTTTCCCAGAGCTGATCCGGATTCATCTCGCCGAGTCCTTTGTATCGCTGCGTCGACACTGACCGCTTCGCCTCTGCCAGCAACCATTCGAGCGCCGGACGGAAAGCTGTGACGGTGCGTTGCTCGTTCCCCTTCACGATCTTCGCGCCTTCGCGCAGGAGCCCGTGCACGAGTTCAGCGGTCTTGTGGATCTGCTGGTACTCACCGCTTTCGACGAAATCGCGATCGACGGTCGTCACGCGATCGATGCCGTGAAGCCTGCGCACGATCCTCAGGAGGCTGGTGTCGGTCAGAGCATCTTCCACGACGTCCACCCGGATCTCTCCACTATTCACGAGAGCCGACCGCAGACGCTCTGCCGTGGCGACGGTACTTGCCGCAGTCGAGAGATCGAGCTGGACACCCATCTCCAGGGCATGCAGGAACGCCGGGTCCATGCGCCGTGCGAGGCGCTCGGTCACCGCATCGCTCAGGAACTGCTCGCGCGCCAGGCCTTCGAGGGCATCGCGGCTGAGCGCCGGTGCGTCGGCGGAGGGATGCAGGTGCGTGTCATCCAGGGCGAGACGCAGAAGGTATTCCTTCAGCTCATGATCGTCCTTGAGGTACCGCTCCTGACGACCGTGCTTCACCTTGTAGAGGGGCGGCTGCGCGATGTAGATGTGCCCGCGCTCGACGAGCTCCGGCATCTGGCGATAGAAGAAGGTCAGCAGCAACGTCCGGATGTGGGAACCGTCCACGTCCGCGTCCGTCATGATGATGATCCGGTGATACCGAAGCTTGTCGGGGTTGTAGTCCTCGACGTCTGCGCCGGTCCGGATGCCGGTTCCCAGGGCGGTGATGAGCGTCGCAATTTCCTGGGATGAGACCACCTTGTCGATGCGAGCCCGCTCGACATTGAGAATCTTTCCCTTCAGCGGAAGCACCGCCTGAAACTTCCGATCGCGGCCCTGCTTCGCGGATCCACCGGCCGAGTCACCCTCGACCAGGTAGAGCTCGCAGTTCGCTGGGTTCTTGTCCTGGCAATCCGCCAGCTTCCCTGGCAGACCCAGCCCATCCATGACGCCCTTGCGCCGAGTCATCTCTCGCGCCTTGCGAGCAGCCTCCCGCGCGCGCGCGGCATCGACGATCTTTCCGACGATGATCTTGGCTTCGTTCGGTCGCTCGAGCAGCCAATCCTCCAGCGCCTTGGAAACCGCTTCCTCGACCACGGGGCGGACCTCGGACGACACCAGCTTGTCCTTCGTCTGCGAAGAGAACTTCGGGTCCGGGACCTTCACCGACAGCACGCAGGTAAGGCCCTCGCGCATGTCGTCACCGCTGATTTCGATCTTCGCGCGCTTGTCGATTTCGTGCGCCATGATGTACTTCGTGATCGTGCGCGTCATGCCCGCCCGCAATCCCGTCAGGTGCGATCCGCCATCGCGCTGGGGAATGTTGTTCGTGAAACAGAGCACCTGTTCCGCGTACGAATCATTCCACTGCATCGAGACTTCCACCGTGATGCCTTCGCGCTCGCCCACAGCATGGAAGATGTGCGAATGCAGGACGGACTTCGAGCGATTGATGTACTCGACGAAGCCGCGCACACCTCCGGAGAATGCGAAGTCCTCTTCCTTCTCGACGCGGTGATCGACGAGCTTGATCTTCACCCCGTTGTTCAGGAAAGACAGCTCACGGAGCCGCTTGGCGAGGATGTCCCAGTGATACTCGATCAGTCCGAACGTTTCGGTCGACGCGAGAAAGTGAACCTCGGTGCCGCGATTCTGGGTGTCGCCGATGACCTTCAAGGGTTCGACCCGGGCGCCCTGGCGGAACTCCATCGTATGGGTCTTGCCGTTGCGACGGATGGTCAGCTTCAGCCAGTCGGATAGCGCGTTCACGACGGACACGCCCACGCCGTGCAGACCGCCGGACACCTTGTAGGAGTTCGAATCGAACTTGCCGCCCGCGTGCAGTTCGGTCATCACGATCTCGGCGGCCGATCGCAGGAATTCATCGTCATTCTTGATATCGGTCGGGATGCCGCGCCCGTTGTCCACGACGCTGATGGAGTTGTCGGAGTGGATGACGACCTTGATCTCGTCGCAGTGGCCGGCCAGCGCTTCGTCGATCGCGTTGTCGACCACTTCGAACACCATGTGATGCAAGCCCGTGCCATCACTGGTATCCCCGATGTACATCCCGGGGCGCTTGCGGACGGCCTCGAGGCCTTTCAGCATCTTGATGCTGTCCGCGTTGTAGTCGTTCTGCTCTTCCATGGCCTGGGGTGTCCTGTGTCGTCAATCAGATGCGCATCGGCATCACGACGTACTTGAAGTCGGAACGACCTTCCATCGACAGCAGCATGCTGCTGTTGGCATCGCCGAACTCGCAGATCACTTTCGAGGAATCGACGTTGCCGAGCACGTCCTGGACGTAGGTGATGTTGAAGCCGATATCGAGGCTCTCTCCGTCGTACTCGACTTCGAGTTCTTCCTCAGCCTCTTCCTGTTCGGTGTTCGTGCAGACGATCTTCAGGCTGCCCGGAGAGAGGATCCAGCGGACGCCACGGAACTTCTCGTTGGACAAGATGGCAGCCCGTTGCAAGGCGTGCTGCAGGACCCCCCGGTCCAGCTCGATGCGGCGCTGGTAGTTCTGTGGGATGACTCTGCCGTATGGCGGGAAGGTGCCGTCGATCACCTTCGTGACGAGCTCGATGCCCGGCAAGGTGAACTTGACCTGGTTCGGCATGATGCTCACCAGGATCGGATCGTCGCTGTCCGTCAGCAGGCGTGACAGTTCCAAGACTGCCTTCCTCGGCAAGATGACCTGGTCGGGCACATAGCTGTGCTCCAAGGTCTTCTGGACGTAGGCGAGGCGATGCCCGTCCGTCGCGACGAGCGTGAGCTCGGTGTTCGCCACTTCCATCAGCATGCCGTTCAGGTAGTAGCGGATGTCCTGCTGGGCCATGGCGTACTGCGTGAGTCCGAGGAGATCTCGCAGCTGGCGCTGGCTCAGGCTGAACTCCGCCGTAGGCGTCTGCCCGTCGGCCAACCGAGGAAAATCTGCCGGCGGGAGCGTCTGGAGACTGAAACGGCTCCGTCCCGCTTTGAGGAGAACCTTGCTGTCCTTGGGCTCCAGCACGATGCTCGTTTGCTCGGGAAGCGCTCGCAGGATATCGAGGAGTTTCTTGGCTGAGACCGTCACCGAAAAGTCAGGATCAGGTTCCACGCCACCGACATCGGCACTCACCTGGATTTCCAGATCGGTCGCCAGGAGAACCAGCTTCCCGCCGCGAGCCTCGATCAGGACGTTCGACAGAATCGGCAATGTCTGACGTCGTTCCACCACCCCAGTGACCGACTGAAGCGGTTTCATCAACACATCGCGTTCGATGTTTAGATTCTTCATGGTTTATATGAATGATGAGAATCGATGAAGGGGGCCCGAATCTGTGGATAACTTCTCAGAGTACTGAATACATTCGGGATTGTTTGTCGGAGCAACCAGCCTTTTCGCTGGGGACAGTCGGTGGGTGGATTGTGCATCGTTCCCGACCAAGTCTCCGAAAGATGAGTTGTTCACAATGCATCCCCAGCTTATCCCCGGAGGATCTGTATAAGTGCATCGAAGTCTCTGGCCATCTCGGCGTCCAGGGAGCGGAGTTCTGCGATCTTCCTGCAGGCGTGGAGAACCGTCGTGTGATCCCGTCCACCGAAGGCATCACCGATGTCCGGCAGACTCAGTGAGGTCAGTTCCTTGGCCAGTGCCATGGCCATCTGACGGGGTCTGGCCACGGTGCGGGACCGCTTCTTGGAGAACATCTCCGCGACCTTGACCTTGTAATAGTCGGCGACGGTTTTCTGGATGTTGTCGACCGAGATCTGCCGGGTTTGGACAGCGAGGAGGTCCCGCAGGGCGTCACGAGCCGAGTCGATGATGATGGGCAGACTGGCGAATCGACAGTAAGCGACGACGCGTTTCAGAGCCCCTTCCAATTCGCGCACATTCGATTGGATGTGCGTCGCGATGAAGAACGCCACGTCTTCCGACAGAGGGATCCGCTCCACCTCGGCCTTCTTCAACAGAATCGCCACCCGCATCTCGAGTTCCGGCGGCTCGATGGCGACGGTCAGACCCCATCCGAACCGGGAAATCAAGCGATCCTCCATCCCGGAGATCTCCTTGGGATAGCTGTCGCATGTGATGATCACTTGGCGGTGCGCATCGATCAGGGCATTGAATGCGTAGAAGAATTCTTCCTGGGTGCGGCTCTTTCCACTGAAGAACTGGATGTCATCGATGAGGAGCAGGTCCAGGGAGTGGTAGAACTTCTTGAAGGCATCGAAAGATTTGTGCTGATATGCGCGAATGACGTCGGAGACGTACTGCTCGGCGTGGGAGTACCGGACATTCGCTGTCGGATTACGCTGCAACACCAGGTTGGCAATCGCGTGAATCAGGTGGGTTTTTCCCAGCCCTACACCGCCGTACACGAACAGAGGGTTGTACGCTGTACCGGGGTGTTCGGCCACTTGAAGTGCGGCGGCACGCGCCAACTGGTTGGCCTTGCCAGTCACGAAGTTGTCGAAGGAGAAAAGTGGATTCAGTCGTCCCCGTTCTCTCGCTGGGGCAATATCCGGTGCGGCGGCTGGAGAGGAAGCGGCGGCAATCGTCGGGTTCTCATCGACTTCACGGCGGGCTCGGGAGGTTGCTGGTCTGGAAGCGAGCGCCAGACTGACAGCCGTTGTGCCATCGCTCATCCGTTTGACCGAGTCCTCGATCGACTTCAGGAACTTGTCGCGCACCCATTCCAGAACGAACCGATTGGGGGCCGTCAGGATCAGCATCTCATCGACCTGTTGAGCAGCAAGCGGCCGAATCCATGTCTGGAACTGTTGTTCCGGAAGCAGGCGTCGCAGCTCCTGTTGGCAGGTGTCCCAGAGGTCTGACATGGAGTCGGTTCGGCTCTCGCGGCTAGCTTGGTCAGACGGAGAGGGATGCGAGGAAGGGACGTGAGTCTACCAACGGGGCCAGGAGTTATCCACAGGTAGTCGGGCGATCGATTGCGGCGATTGACACGGGGTCAAGCGCAAGTGTCTAATTTGAGGCTTTTTCGGGGATAGCCATGAAACGGACTTACCAGCCTTCCGTCACCCGTCGCAAGAGAACGCACGGGTTTCGCATTCGCATGAGAACCAAGGCAGGACGCGCGGTTATCAATGCTCGCCGGGCCAAGGGACGCGCAAGACTCGCCGTCTAGGGCGAGGAGCGTCGCAATCGCGGGCTTTGCTTTTCCTGCCAGCCGGCGTTTACGCGGCGCGGCGGTGTTCGAACGCGCCTTTCGTACCGGCAGGCGTAGTACCGGCCGCTACTTCGTGGTCTATCGGATCGCGAAGGAAGGTCCGAAGGCATGTCTGGGAATGGTCATCTCGAAGCGAATCGCGGGGGATGGCGTGTACCGGAATCGGCTCAAGCGGCTTGTCAGGGAGACCTATCGAACCGCGCCGGACCAGATTCAATTGTTTGACTTTGTGGTCAGGCTGAAGTCGCGCCCTGATCGCGCATTGCTCCAAGAGGCCAGCCAGGAGCTGTCGAAGTTGTTTCTGAGCCCCTCCTGACCCTCGTGATAGCGAGATGCCTCATAGCCGTCGTGCGAGGCTACCGACTTCTGGTGAGTCCGTGGCTGGCGCCGGCTTGTCGGTTCTCCCCGTCATGTTCGGCCTACGCCATCGAAGCCTTGTCGCGACACGGGGCAGTTCGTGGCGTCGGGCTCACAATCCATCGGTTAGCCCGGTGTCATCCCTGGTGTGTTGGGGGTCATGACCCGGTACCCCGGGACTAGAAGACTCCATGGAATCTCTCCGCCTCGTCTCCCTCGTGGTCTTCTGCGTATCGCTCTTTCTTCTGGGAGAGAAGTGGTACACGGAACAGACGGCCAAGACGCCGCCTGCTGTGACGCAAGCAGGGCCCTCGATAGGCGCTGTGCCGGGGGATGTTCCCCAGGCATCCTCGACCCTGGCAGGAGAGACCAAGACGGCAGCGCCTGTCGCCCGTGCAACAGATACGGCTTTGCCGGCTTCGAGCGTGTCGGCAGCTTCAGAAGTGGTCAAGATGGAGACAGATCTCATGCAGATCGAGATCAGTCTCCTCGGTGGCGACGTGCGGAAGACCGTCCTGCTGAAGCATGGCGATACTCTCGATCCCTCGAAGCCGTTTGTACTTCTCGAAACTGGTGGCGAACACACCTATGTGGCGCAGTCCGGTTTGCTCGGCGCGGGCATGCCGAACCACAAGACTTCGTTTACCGCCACCGTCAAGGAAGTGAAACTGGCCGACGGTCAGGACGAAGTCAGTATCGAACTTACGTCGCCTCCCACGGACGCGGGAGTCGTGCTGACGAAGCGCTATACGGTTCGTCGCGGCGAGTATGTGATCCGTACCACCCAGCGCATCTCGGGGTTGGCAGCGTCGGCGGCCCCTCCCGCGGCGTACTTTCAGCTTGTTCGCGATGACAAGGACCCGGCCGGTGGATCAAGGTGGGTGCCCACTTACACCGGGGTGGCCGTCTACACTCATGCTGACAAGTATCAGAAGGTCGGGTTCAGCGATATCGCCAAAGGAAAAGCGTCACACTCCAAGGCGGCAGACGATGGCTGGATAGGGGTCGTTCAGCACTATTTTGTGAGTGCCTGGTTTCCGGAAACCGGCGCGAAGCGGGAGTTCTTCACACGAAGCCTAGATGGTGGCTTGTTCGCGGCGGGTCTCATCACGACTGCCAAGGCAACGGCGAACGGTGTCTGGGAAGTGAGCGTTCCTCTCTACGCCGGGCCACAAGAACAGAAGAAGCTCGAGGCGTTGGCAGAAGGCCTGCAACTCACGGTCGACTATGGTTGGCTGACAGTGATTGCCACGCCCCTGTTCTGGCTGCTCAGCAATATCCATACATGGCTGGTGCAGAACTGGGGAGTGACGATCATTCTCCTCACGGTTCTGATCAAAGGGCTCTTCTTCCCTCTCTCGGCTGCGTCATACAAGTCGATGGCGAAGATGCGAGTGATGGCGCCGAAGCTCCAGAAGCTGAAGGAGATCCACGGCGACGATCGTCAGAAGCTCCATCAGGCCATGATGGAGTTGTACAAGACCGAGAAGATCAATCCTCTGGGCGGTTGCCTGCCGATCGTCATCCAGATTCCCGTGTTCATTTCCCTCTACTGGGTGCTTCTCGGCAGTGTGGAAATGCGGCAGGCGCCGTTTGCGCTCTGGATCAAGGACCTTTCCGCACCGGATCCCTTCTACATCCTCCCGGTGCTGATGGGCATCAGCATGATCATCCAGAGCCGGCTGAATCCGGAGCCGCCAGATCCCATCCAGGCGAAGGTCATGAAAATCATGCCCGTCGCCTTCAGCGTCTTCTTCTTCTTCTTTCCAGCAGGTCTCGTGCTCTACTGGCTGGTGAACAACATTCTGTCGATCGGACAGCAGTGGTACATCACGCGCCAGCTGGAGCAATCGGGTCTTGGAGCCCAGAAGCGCTGACACGATCGCGGCGATTGCCACAGCCCCAGGTCGCGGGGCTGTCGGGGTGGTCAGGCTGTCAGGGCCATTGAGCCAAGCGATTGCCAAGACGATCTCAGGACGCAGCGTTACCCCTCGACGAGCGACCCTAGCCCAGTTCACGGACTCGGCAGGTCAGGCGATCGATCGAGGGCTCGTACTGTCTTTTCCAGCTCCCGATTCCTATACCGCCGAAGATGTCGTGGAGTTCCAGTGCCACGGCGGACCGGTGGTACTCGCCGCCATGCTCGAGCGGTGTATCGAACTGGGTGCCCGCCATGCACGGGCGGGGGAGTTCACGGAGAGAGCCTTCCTGAATGGGAAACTCGACCTTGCCCAGGCTGAGGCTGTTGCAGATCTGATCGATGCAACCAGTCGGGCCGCAGCCCGAAGCGCGCTGCGCTCACTGGAAGGAGAGTTCTCCCGCAAGATTCGGCAACTGCGCGAAACATTGGTCCGCCTTCGGGTCCTGGTCGAGGCTTCTCTCGATTTCCCCGAGGAAGAGATTGACGTTCTTTCGACGTATGGCGTCATGGAGCAGGTGGGAGATCTGCGCCTTCGCGTCGGGGAATTGATTCGGCATGCCGGGCAAGGCCAATTGCTTCGCGAAGGGGTACGAGTGGTGTTGCTGGGTGAGGCGAACGTCGGGAAGTCGAGTCTGCTCAATGCCTTGGCAGGGGATGCCGTGGCGATCGTGACCTCGGTTCCTGGAACCACTCGCGATCTTGTCCGCGCCACCGTGATGATCAATGATGTGCCGTTTCACCTGATCGATACCGCCGGTCTGCGCGAAGCAAAGGATGAAGTCGAACTGATCGGGATGGATCGCGCGCGTGGAGCGGCGCGCGGTGCTGACTTAGTTGTGCGAGTTCGAGATGGTGTCTCTGAGAATTCCGTCGACCGATGGGTCACCGAAGAGCTCGGGGATGTCCCGGTTCTCGAGGTGAGCAACAAGGCGGACCTTCGGGCCGGGCCGGTGGGATGGGTGCAGATGGAAGGTTCAGCCACGATTGCGGTATCCGCGAAAACTGGAGCGGGGCTGGATGTATTGAAGGGCGCGCTCCTGGAGGCTGCGGGGCACTCATCGGCGCAAGAAGAGGGCGTGTTCATGGCGCGATCGCGGCATCTGGTTGCCCTGAACCAGTGTGACGTGCACTTAACTGCAGCCCTCGGGCTGAGTGATCGCGTGGAGTTCCTGGCGGAGGAGCTTCGTTACGCCGATGCTCGGCTAGGTGACATCATCGGTGAGCGGACGGCGGATGATCTGCTCGGGGATATCTTCCGCAGCTTCTGCATCGGCAAGTAGAGTTCCGAGAATGTTTCACGTGAAACCTTCGTCGTTCCGCGACAAGCCATCGCCTATCATTTCCTCCCGTTTCGAAGGACCAGAACCATGCCGATCCCAGAGCGCTTCGACGTCATCGTCGTAGGAGGAGGTCACGCCGGCACTGAGGCTGCCCTTGCCGCCGCGCGCATGGGACGCCGAACGTTGCTTCTGACCCACAGCATCGAAACGCTAGGTCAGATGTCCTGCAACCCTTCGATCGGCGGCATCGGGAAAGGGCACCTTGTCCGGGAAATCGACGCGCTCGGCGGTGCAATGGCCATCGCCACCGATGAAGCAGGGATCCAGTTCAGAATTCTCAATGGAAGCAAGGGCCCCGCGGTCCGCGCTACCCGCGCACAAGCTGATCGGGTTCTGTATCGGGCGGCGATACGTCAGCGCCTGGAAACGCAATCCAACCTGTCCATCTTCCAACAGGCCGTTGACGACGTGCTCGTGCAGGGAGATCGCGTTGTCGGCGTCAAGACCCAACTTGGGATCTGCTTCGAAACCGATACCGTCGTACTGACGACAGGTACCTTTCTCGCCGGCGTGATCCACGTCGGGCTTTCCAACCACCCCGGGGGACGAGCTGGCGACGCGCCATCAGCCACGTTGGCCCACAGACTTCGGGAACTGAATCTGCCCGTCGGCCGGCTGAAGACCGGCACGCCTCCCCGGATCGACGGCCGGACGATCGACTTCTCGGTCATGACGGAGCAACCCGGCGACAGCCCCGAGCCCGTGTTCTCGTTCGTCGGCAGCCGCGCCATGCACCCTGAACAGCGGCCATGCTGGATCACACATACGAATGCATCCACCCACGAAATCATTCGTGGCGGTCTCGATCGGTCTCCCATGTTCAACGGGATCATCGAAGGCGTCGGGCCGCGGTACTGTCCCTCCATCGAAGACAAAGTCACCCGGTTTTCTGATCGAGACGCCCACCAGGTCTTTCTCGAGCCCGAGGGCCTGACCACGCATGAGTTCTATCCGAACGGCGTCTCCACCAGCCTTCCCTACGATATTCAGCTGGACATGATCCATTCGATCCGCGGCCTCGAGAAAGCCCACCTCACGAGACCCGGGTATGCCATCGAATACGACTACTTCGATCCGCGCGCCTTGCGCGCGTCCCTCGAAAGCAAGGCGATCGACGGGCTTTTCTTCGCGGGGCAGATCAACGGCACCACTGGCTATGAGGAAGCCGCCGCACAGGGTCTCCTCGCCGGTCTCAACGCCGGTCTGAAGAGCATCGGCAGGCCTGCCTGGACCCCGTCCCGCGCTGAGGCGTACCTGGGTGTGCTGGTCGATGATTTGGTGACGCGCGGTGTCACGGAGCCCTATCGAATGTTCACCAGCAGAGCAGAGCATCGGCTAAGTCTGCGGGAGGACAACGCCGACTTGCGACTCACCGAGCAAGGGCGTCACCTCGGGCTGGTGGACGACGCACGGTGGCAGCTATTCGAGAAGAAACAAGAGGCTGTCGAGCAGGAGCGCCAGCGCCTTCGCGACTACGCCTGCCAGCCGAGAAAGCTCGATCCCGCTGCCGTCCAGGCGCTGCTAGGGCAACCTCTGGAACGAGATGCCACGGCGGAAGAACTGCTGCGGCGCCCCGGTGTTGGCTATTCCGATCTGATTGCCCTGGTCGCGCCGGGAACCGCTGTGCAGGACTCGGCGGTGGCGGAGCAGGTCGAGATCCAGATCAAGTACCAGGGCTACATCGATCGCCAACATCAGGAAGTTGCGCGCCGAGAAACGGATGTGGACCTCCCCATGCCCGCAACGCTGGACTACCGGGCAGTTCGCGGCCTCTCCACGGAGGTCCAGCAGAAGTTGAACAAACATCGGCCGGAAACCTTGGGGCAGGCCAGCCGCATCTCGGGCATCACCCCGGCAGCGATCTCCCTGCTTCGCGTGCATCTTCGACGTGCGCGCAAAGCAGATGGGTCGGATGGCTCGACCACACGTCCCGGTTCGCCTGAAGCGGTCAATCAGTGACCACAGCCGATCACGAGCGGCTGTCGGCAGGGGCAACCGCACTTGGCATTTCGCTGACCGCCGAGGCCAACGACAAGCTCGTTGCCTTGCTGGATCTCCTCGCGAAATGGAATGCCGTGTACAACCTGACGGCGCTGCAGACTCGCGACGAATGGATCACGCTGCATCTGCTGGATTCCTTGTCGGTCATCCCGCACGTGGTCGGCGAGCGATGTCTCGACGTTGGCACCGGCCCCGGATTCCCCGGGTTGCCCCTGGCCATCGCAAACCCACAACAGGGCTGGACCCTTGTCGACAGCAACCAGAAGAAGACGGCTTTTGCCGCGCAGGCTGCGGCGGAACTGGGCCTGGTGAACGTGGAGGTCCGCCAAAGCCGGATCGAGAACCTCCGGCCGACCCGACCATTCGACGTGGTGATCTCGAGGGCCTTCGCCGATCTTGGTGATTTCGCCAAGCTGGCGGGTCATCTGGTCGATGATCGTGGACATCTCATCGCCATGAAGGGCAAGGTGCCTACCGCGGAGATGGCGACCGTGCCACAAGAATTTCGCATCGATCACCTGGTACCTCTCGAGGTGCCCGGAGTCGATGTCGAGCGACACCTCGTTTTCCTGCAACCCACCCGACACCAGGGATAGACCCCAGATGGCACGCGTGCTGGCGATTACGAATCAGAAGGGTGGCGTAGGGAAGACCACCACAAGCGTGAACCTCGGGGCCAGTCTGGCGACCGCAGGAAAGCGTGTACTCCTGCTGGACCTCGATCCGCAGGGCAATGCGACCATGGGCAGCGGTATCGACAAGAGGTCGCTGACCGCGACCGTTTATCAGGTGCTGCTCGGGACGCAACCGGTTTCCGCGGTCCGGGTGAAATCGCCCAAGGGAGGCTTCGATCTCCTGCCAGCCAATCGCGAACTGGCGGGTGCAGAGGTCGAGATGGTGGAGCTTTCGCATCGCGAGACTCGACTCAAGACCGCCCTGGCGGAGGTCAAGGACGAGTACGATTTCGTGCTGATCGATTGTCCACCAGCACTTAACTTGTTGACTGTAAACGCACTTTGCGCGGCTGACGCGGTGATGATCCCCATGCAGTGCGAATACTATGCGCTCGAAGGCCTGTCGGATCTGGTCAACACCATCAAGAAGGTGAGGGCGAATCTCAACCCACGCCTCGAGATCGACGGGCTCTTGCGGACCATGTTCGATCCCCGGAACACGCTGGGCCAACAGGTTTCCGATCAGCTGCAGCAGCATTTCGGTGACAAGGTCTATCGGACGGTCATTCCGCGAAACATCCGGCTGGCCGAAGCCCCCAGCCACGGTATTCCCGTCCTGGCGTACGACCGGCAGTCCAAAGGCGCCCTGGCGTATCTGGCCCTCGCGGGCGAAGTGGTGTCCCGACAATCCAAAGGAGAGTGATTCACATGGCAAAAGCTAGAGGTCTGGGCCGTGGTCTCGATGCTCTCCTTGGCGGGGACAACCCACCGGGAGCGGCCGAGCGACTCGCGGATCTGCCGGTGTCCTCGCTGCAACCCGGGAAGTACCAGCCGAGGAGTCAAATTGATTCCGCTGCAATCGAGGAACTGGCTGACTCGATCCGTTCCCAGGGACTCATCCAACCCATCATCGCCCGTCCTGTGGGCGAAGATCGCTACGAGATCATCGCGGGTGAGCGCCGCTGGCGCGCGGCGGCTCTCGCCGGACTCCGGGAAGTCCCGGTACTCATTCGACATGTTCGCGATGATGCGGCGCTTGCCATGGCACTCATCGAGAACATCCAGCGGGAGGATCTCAACGCCATCGAAGAGGCCGGCGGCATCCAGCGTCTCATCGATGAGTTCGGCATGACTCACCAATCCGCCGCCGAAGCTGTCGGTCGATCCAGGAGTGCCGTGACGAACCTGCTCCGATTGCTGCAACTCCCGGCAGCGCTCCGCCAGATGCTGACCGACAGCCGGCTCGAAATGGGTCACGCACGGGCGCTGCTCGGGTTGCCGGCACACCAGCAGCTGGAGCTGGCCGAGCAGATTGCAGGGAAGGGCTTATCGGTGCGCGAGGCCGAGACGCTCGCTGCCCGCGCTGCGTCGGGGCAAACCCGTGGAGCGAAACGTCGTACCGCAACGCCAAATCGAGATATCGCAGGCCTCGAGGAAGAACTCTCCGACCTCTTGGGCACGGGCGTGAAGATTAGTTCCGGCCGAAACGGGCGTGGCAAGTTGATGATCGAGTATGGTTCTCTGGACCAGCTGGATGGACTACTCGACAGGCTCCGCCGATGAATCCCGTTTTGTGCGTCGCGGCAAAGCTTTGACAGTCCGGCAAAAACTCCACTAAACTCCGTGCCTTTCGTGCGGCGGCAACCGCTGTGAGCCAGACAATCCTCCGGGTTTTGATGTTGCAACTCGGGATTGCCGTAGTGGGCTCCCTGGGGTTTCTGGTGTTGTCCGACACGAAAGCGGCTTTCTCCGCGCTGGTTGGAGGTCTGCTCTGTCTGGTTGCAGGACTTCCGTACGCATTGCGAGTCGCATCTGCGCGCACTGCATCGCCGATGCAGGTGTTGTGGATTCACGGGCTGGGCGAATTGTCGAGGGTGGGGATTACCATCGGGGTCATGGTGGTGATGTTCAACCGGTTTCAGAATGAGATCGCCGCCTTGCCCATGTTGAGTACTTACATTGCGGCGACCTTGTCGTACTGGGTCGCCCTTATACTGTCCGACTGACTGAAAATGGCAGCTGAAGGTCACGCACCCACCGCCTCAGAGTATGTCGTCCATCACCTCCATCATCTGGCGGCGGGCAAACAGCATGGATTGTTCGATCTCTCGAACCTCCATTTCGACACACTCTTCTTCTCCGTCCTGACCGGCCTCATCGCCATCTTTCTTCTGCGCAGCGTCGCGAAGAAGGCTACTTCGGGCGTGCCGGGTCGCCTCCAAGCAGCGATCGAACTCCTCGTCGAGATGGTCGACGGCCAGGCGAAAAGCATCATCCACGGCGATCGCAGCTTCATTGCGCCGATGGCCCTGACGGTCTTCTGCTGGGTCGTTCTGATGAATGCGATCGACCTGTTCCCCGTCGATTGGATTCCGACGATCGCCCACGGGCTGGGATTCGAATACACCCGCCCGCTGCCGACCGCGGACCTGAATGGCACCCTTGGCATTGCCATCGGCGTGCTGATCCTGATGATCTATTACAACTTCAAGATCAAGGGCGTGGGTGGATTCATCCACGAACTGTTCTGCGCACCGTTCGGTTCGAACCCGATCCTCTGGATTCCGAACTTCGCGCTCAACCTGATCGAGTTCATCTCCAAGACCGTCTCCCTCGGCATGCGGCTGTTCGGCAACATGTACGCGGGTGAACTGATCTTCTTCCTCATCGCGTTGCTGGGCGGTTCCGCCACCGCGTTCGGGTTCATCGGTCACGTCGTCGCCGGCTCCGTCTGGGCGATCTTCCACATCCTTATCGTGCTGCTGCAGGCATTCATCTTCATGATGCTGACGTTGGTCTACCTCGGCCAGGCACACGAAGGGCATTAACCTCTTTCGATTTACAACACCGTCCTTAAGGAGCTGATATGGATATGGTTGGACTGGTCGCACTCGCATGCGGTCTCATCATCGGTCTTGGTGCCCTCGGCGCTTGTATCGGCATCGGCATCATGGGAAGCAAGTTCCTTGAGTCCTCCGCGCGTCAGCCGGAACTCATGAACGCCCTGCAGACCAAGATGTTCCTGCTCGCCGGCCTGATCGACGCGGCGTTCATTATCGGTACCGGTATTGCGCTCTGGTTCGCCACCGCGAACCCGTTCAAGGGCTGATCCAGACCTCCCCGAAACGCGGCGCGGGCACTCCAGCCCAATGCCGCCGGTGTGTCTCGAGAGGAACAAGCCGTGAATCTGAACGCAACGCTGATCGCCCAGACCATCGTCTTCTTCGTGCTGGCGTGGTTCACGATGAAGCTCGTATGGCCGCCCATCATGAAGGCGCTCGATGAACGCGCAAGCAAGATTGCAGACGGTCTTGCTGCGGCAGAAAAGGGCAAGCAGAACCTTGCCTCTGCCGAATCCCGCGCGGGAGACATCGAGCGCGAAGCACGGGCCCGTGCACAGGAAGTGATCGCCGGCGCGGAAAAGCGCGCTGCCGCCATCGTCGAGGAGGCCAAGCTGGCCGCCAAGACCGAAGGCGATCGCATCATCGCCGGTGCCCGATCCGAAGTGCAGCAGGAAGCTTCCCAGCTGCGCGACGCGCTTCGCCAGCAGGTGGCCGCCCTCGCGGTGGCAGGCGCCGAGAAGATCCTGCGCCGCGAAGTGGACACGAATGTGCACGAGTCGATGCTGTCCGACCTCGCGCGGGAGCTCTGAGACTTCCATGGCCGAGCTTTCCACCATCGCACGTCCGTATGCGGAAGCCGCGTTCTCCGCGGCTGCCGACGCCGGCACGCTGAGCGCCTGGGCAGATACGCTCGACTCGCTGGCCATGTTCGCCGGCTCGGACGACATGAACAATGTCGTGTCCGATCCACGCGTGTCATCCAGTCAGCAGGTAGAGCTCTTTGCAGCGCTCGTCCCGGGTATCGACCCGGCCATGCGCAACTTCCTCATCGCCCTGGCGGAGCACAACCGGTTTCCGGCACTGCCCGAGATCGCCAGACAGTTCCATGATCTCAAGGCGGCACGAGAGGGTTCGGCCGAGGCGCACGTCACTGCAGCTTTCCCGCTGGATGACGCCGCGCTGGCGCGACTCGTGGCCTCTCTGGAAAAGCGCTTCGGCAAGAAAATCCTGCCGCAGGTCTCCGTGGACACCGCGCTCATCGGCGGCGTGACCGTCCGGGTCGGCGACGAGGTGATCGACGCGTCCGTGAAGGGACGCCTCGCCGCCATGGATGCCGCACTACGCAATTGAACATTCGAGGACAGTCATGCAGAACCTGAGCCCGTCCGAAATCAGTGACCTGATCAAGGGCAAGATCCAGAATCTGGCGCTCTCCGCGGACATCCGCACGAAGGGCACCGTGGTATCCGTGACCGACGGCATCTGCCGCGTTCACGGTCTTTCCGACGTCATGCAGGGCGAGATGCTGGAGTTTCCGGGCAACACGTTCGGCCTGGCGCTCAACCTCGAACGCGACTCCGTCGGCGCGGTGATTCTGGGTGAGTACACCCACATCTCCGAAGGCGACACGGTCAAGTGCACGGGGCAGATCCTGTCCGTGCCCGTCGGCCCCGAACTGATCGGACGCGTGGTGAACGCTCTGGGTCAGCCGATCGACGGCAAGGGCCCGATCAACGCGAAGCTCACGGACGTGATCGAGAAGGTCGCCCCGGGCGTGATCGCGCGGAAGTCCGTCGACCAGCCGGTGCAGACCGGCCTGAAGTCCATCGACTCGATGGTGCCCGTGGGCCGTGGCCAGCGCGAGCTGATCATCGGCGACCGCCAGACCGGCAAGACCGCGGTGGCGATCGACACGATCATCAATCAGAAGGGTCAGAACATGACCTGCATCTACGTCGCGATCGGACAGAAGGCCTCGTCCATCAAGAACGTGGTGCGCGCGCTCGAACAGAACGGCGCGATGGAGTACACGATCGTGGTCGCTGCGTCGGCCTCCGAATCCGCCGCCATGCAGTACGTGTCGGCCTACTCCGGTTGCACGATGGGCGAGTACTTCCGCGATCGCGGTCAAGACGCCCTGATCATCTATGACGACCTCTCCAAGCAGGCCGTCGCGTATCGCCAGGTGTCGCTGTTGCTGCGTCGTCCGCCCGGTCGCGAAGCGTTCCCCGGCGACGTGTTCTATCTCCACAGCCGCCTGCTCGAGCGTGCCGCCCGCGTGAATGCCGACTACGTCGAAGCGTTCACCAAGGGGGAAGTGAAGGGCAAGACGGGTTCGCTGACGGCGCTGCCGATCATCGAAACACAGGCCGGTGACGTGTCCGCATTCGTGCCGACCAACGTGATCTCGATCACGGACGGTCAGATCTTCCTGGAAACCAGCCTCTTCAACGCCGGTATCCGCCCCGCCATCAACGCCGGTATCTCGGTTTCCCGGGTGGGCGGTGCTGCGCAGACGAAGCTGATCAAGAGTCTCTCCGGCGGTATTCGTACCGACCTGGCGCAGTACCGCGAACTCGCGGCCTTTGCCCAGTTCGCGTCCGACCTCGACGAAGCCACCCGCAAGCAGCTCGACCGCGGTGCGCGAGTGATGGAACTGCTGAAGCAGGCGCAGTACTCGCCCCTGCCAATCAGCCTGATGGCCTCCACGCTGTACGCCGTGAACAAGGGTTATCTGGACGACATCGACGTCAAGCGGGTTCTCGCCTTCGAAAGCGGCCTGCATCAGCATCTGAAGGCCAGTCACGCCGCGCTCCTCGCCAAGCTCGAGAAGGACAAGGCGATGGACAAGGCTGCCGAGGAAGAACTCGCTGGCGCGATCGCCGCCTTCAAGAAGTCCTTCGCCTGAGCCCTGCCACGACCTACTGAAGGAGCGCCGTCATGGCAGTCGGGAAGGAAATTCGGGGCAAGATCAAGAGCTTCGAGAACACGAAGAAGATCACCAAGGCCATGGAAATGGTCTCGGCGTCGAAGATGCGGAAAGCGCAGGAGCGCATGCGCGCTGCGCGTCCGTACGCAGACAAGATCCGCAACATCACGGCGAACCTGTCCCAGGCGAACCCCGAGTACCACAGCCCGTACATGCGGAAGGACGGCACGTCCAAGGTCACCGGCTTCATCGTGGTCACCACGGACAAGGGTCTGTGCGGCGGCTTGAACACCAACATGCTGCGGACCGTGTCGAACAAGATGAAGGACATGCAGGCCGCCGGCCAGACGGCACAAGCCGTGGCCATCGGGAACAAGGGCTTCGGTTTCCTGAACCGCCTCGGTGCCAAGGTGATCAGCCATGCTGTGCAGCTGGGCGATGCCCCGCAACTCGACAAGCTGATCGGGCCGGTCAAGGTGATGCTGGACGCCTTCGTGGAAGGGAAGGTGGATTCGGTCTACCTCTGCTACACCCGGTTCATCAACACGATGCGCCAGGAGCCCGTGATGGAGCAGCTGCTGCCGCTGTCGGCCGAACGCCTTCAGCAGACGGCAGCCGAGAAAGCGCAGTACGGCTGGGACTACCTGTACGAACCCGACGCCGCCATCGTCATCGACGAACTTCTCCGCCGCTACATCGAGGCACTGGTGTATCAGGCCGTCGCGGAGAACATGGCCTCGGAGCAGTCGGCCCGCATGGTGGCAATGAAGGCCGCCACCGACAACGCCGGCACCCTGATCGCCGACCTGAAGCTGGTCTACAACAAGACCCGTCAGGCAGCGATCACCAAAGAACTGTCCGAGATCGTGGGCGGAGCGGCCGCCATCGGCGGCTGACGCAGCCGCACGCAACGAATTCTGATTGAAGGATCGAAAAATGGCACAAGGCAAGATCGTTCAGTGCATCGGGGCCGTGGTGGACGTCGAGTTTCCGCGCGACCAGATGCCCCGCGTGTACGACGCGCTCAAGCTCGAAGGCACGGCGCTGACGCTCGAAGTCCAGCAGCAGCTGGGTGACGGCATCGTCCGGACCATCGCGCTCGGCAGTTCCGACGGCCTGCGTCGTGGCCTGATGGTCACGGCCACCGGCAACCCGATCACCGTCCCCGTGGGCAAGGCCACGCTCGGCCGCATCATGGACGTGCTCGGTTCGCCCATCGACGAACGCGGCCCGGTCGACCAGACGCAGACCGCGTCGATCCACCGCACGGCGCCGACGTACGACGAGCTGAGCCCCTCGCAGGACCTCCTCGAAACCGGCATCAAGGTGATCGACTTGATCTGCCCGTTCGCCAAGGGCGGCAAGGTGGGTCTGTTCGGTGGCGCCGGCGTGGGCAAGACCGTGAACATGATGGAACTCATCAACAACATCGCGAAGGCCCACTCGGGTCTCTCGGTGTTCGCCGGCGTGGGTGAGCGCACCCGTGAAGGCAACGACTTCTATCACGAGATGGCCGACTCCAAGGTCGTGGACCTCGAGAACCTGGGCAATTCCAAGGTCGCGATGGTCTACGGTCAGATGAACGAGCCGCCCGGCAACCGCCTCCGCGTGGCGCTGACCGGCCTGACGATCGCCGAGTCGTTCCGCGATGAAGGCCGTGACGTGCTGTTCTTCGTGGACAACATCTATCGCTACACGCTGGCCGGTACCGAAGTGTCCGCGCTGCTGGGCCGGATGCCGTCCGCCGTGGGTTACCAGCCGACGCTCGCCGAGGAAATGGGCAAGCTGCAGGAGCGGATCACGTCCACCAAGGTGGGTTCGATCACCTCCATCCAGGCCGTGTACGTCCCTGCGGACGACTTGACCGACCCGTCCCCCGCCACCACGTTCGCCCACCTCGACGCCACCGTCGTGCTGTCGCGTGACATCGCCTCGCTGGGCATCTACCCGGCCGTGGATCCGCTGGATTCCAACAGCCGCCAGGTCGACCCGAACGTCGTGGGCGAAGAGCACTACAGCACCACCCGTGCGGTGCAGTCGACGCTCCAGCGCTACAAGGAACTCCGCGACATCATCGCGATTCTGGGCATGGACGAACTGTCCCCCGAGGACAAGCTGGCCGTGGCCCGTGCCCGGAAGATCCAGCGCTTCCTGTCGCAGCCGTTCCACGTGGCCGAAGTGTTCACGGGTTCCCCGGGCAAGTACGTGCCGCTCAAGGAAACCATCCGCGGCTTCAAGATGATCGTGAACGGCGAGTGCGACCACCTGCCGGAACAGGCCTTCTACATGGTCGGCACGATCGACGAGGCCTTCGAGAAGGCCAAGAAGATCCAGTAAGGCGCCGCATCCACCTTCACGATCTCGAGGACACCTTCCCATGGCAACCATCCAAGTCGACGTGGTCAGCGCCGAGGAGAGCATCTTCTCCGGTCAGGCCACGTTCGTCGCGCTGCCGGGCGAGAACGGCGAGCTGGGCATCATGCCCCGCCACACGCCGCTGATCACCCGCATCAAGCCAGGCGCCGTCCGAATCCAGCGCGCCGACAACGGCGAAGAGGAATTCGTGTTCGTCGCCGGCGGCTTGCTCGAAGTGCAACCGGGCACCGTCACCGTCCTCGCCGACACCGCCATCCGCGGCAAGGACCTCGACGAAGCGAAGGCGCTCGAGGCGAAGAAGCTCGCCGAAGAAGCGCTGCGCAACGCCAAGGACAAGGCCGAAGTCGCCACGGTGGAAGCCGAGCTTGCGGTGCTCGCCGCGGAACTCGCTGCCGTCCGGAAGCTGCGTCGACGCTGATTCACCGCGCGGACCTGCTCTCGAGGCGGCCTCTTCGGAGGCCGCCTTTTTTCATGGTCCGCCGGAAAAGACGCGAAACCCAATCCGGGTTTGACACCCATGGGTGTGCCGCCTACGCTCCCGACCGTTCACGAACCCGAGAATCCCATGTCGCCCACCGCCCGCGCGCTTCTCGCCCTCCTTCTCGCGACAGCTTCCGTCGCCTCCGCGAAGGACACCGTCCGCATCGCCTTCATCGGGCCCCTCACAGGGGGTGTCTCCGCCAACGGTCTGGGTGGTCGCAACTCTGCCGAGCTGGCCGTGAAGCTCCGGAACGCCGACGCCAAGGCGAAGTACACGTACGAGCTGATGGCGCTGGACGACGAATGCAAACCCAACGTGGGCGTGCAGGTCGCCACCAAGGCTGCTGCCGAGAAGTCCGTCATCGCCGCCGTCGCGCACTACTGCTCGACCGTCGCGATGGGCACCATCGACGTCTATCACCGCTTCGCACTGCCGGTCGTGATCTGGGGCGCGGTGCTGCCCGACATCACCTACGCCAACGACTACAAGGAGATCCACCGCGTCAACGGCACGATGATCAACCAGAACGAGACCGCCGCGAAGTTCATGACGGCGCTCAAGTACAAGCGCTGGGCGATCATTCACGACACGACGGATTACGGCAAAGGTCACAACCGCTATTTCAGCGAGTACCTGCAGAAGAACGGCGGACAGATCCTGGGCACGTTCGGCGTCACGGCCGACCAGCAGGACTTCTCGGCCGAGCTCACCCGCATCAAGGAACTGAAGCCCGAGGTCATCTACTTCGGCGGCATCACGCCGCTTGGCGTGCGCATCCGCAGCCAGATGGACAAGTTCGGCGTGAAGGCCGTGTTCCAGGGCACGTCCGGCATCGTCTCCGATGCGTTCATCGAGGGCCTCGGTCCCCTCGCCGAAGGCGTCGTCGCCTTCCGCGAGGGCGCGCCGGCGGAGAAGCTGCCCGGCGGGAAGTACTTCATCGACCAGTACACGAAGGCTGCGTACTCCGATCCGCCCGAAGCCTACGGTCCGTTCGCGTTCGCGGCGGCGACTCTCGTGATGGATGCCATCGAGAAAGTCGGCCCCGATCGCAAGAAGGTCCGCAACGAACTCAACGCCACCCAGAACTATGATTCCGTCGTCGGCAAGGTCAGCTTCGATGACCATCGCCAGAACGCCGTGCCGATCATCACGAAGTTCGTCGTGCAGGGCGGCAAGTGGATCGTGTGGGAAGACAGCGAGTTCGCCTCGGGCAAGCGACCGCTTGTGAAATGAGTGCCATGTCCGATGAATCGCCAGTCCGCTGATCGCGGACGCCCGGAGTGATGGATCCCGCGCTCTTCGCGCAGCATCTGCTGAACGGGGTGATGCTGGGCGTGATCTACGCCCTCGTCGCCGTCGGGTTCACGCTCTTCTTCGGCGTGCTCGACGTGATCAAGTTCTCCCACGGCGATGTCGTGATGCTCGGCGCCTTCACCGCGCTGGCCACGTCCATTGCCGCATCGGCTGCCGGCGCGTCGTCGTCGGTCACCCTGGTCGCCATGCTGCTGGCCGCCATCATCGGCATGGCCATCGTCGGCATGCTGATGGCGCGCTACCTCGTGCTGCCCCTGCGCAACGCCCCCACGCTGAACGTCCTGCTCGTCACGCTGATGGCAGGTACGGTCATCCGCGAAGGGGTGCGACTCTTCTACCCGCAGGGATCCAACCCCAAGCCCTTTCCACGGCTCCTGCCGACCGGCGCGTTCGAGCTGGGCGCCTTCACGCTGCGCCATGACAGCATCGTCCTGCTGGTGCTCGGTGTCGGTGCGATCGTCTTCGTCCACCTGCTGATTGTCCGTACGCGGCTGGGTCTCGCGATCCGCGCCGTCGCACAGGACCCCGAGACCGCCGCCGCCATGGGCATCCCGTTCCGCGGCACCGTCCTCGCCACCTTCGCCATCGGCTCTGCCCTCGCGGCGCTGGCGGGCGTCGTGAACGGCCTCTACTACAGTGAAGTGAGCTTCAACATGGGACTGCTGCTCGGCGCCATCGGCTTCTCGGCCGCCGTGATCGGGGGCCTCGGCAACGTCTACGGGGCGATCCTCGGCGGGTTCGTCTTCGCGGCGCTTCAGACCATCGGCGCCGTGTCGTTGCCGTTCGCGAGCGCCTACAAGGACGTCTTCGCGTTCGGTGTCGTCATCCTCCTGATGGCATGGAAGCCCGGTGGCCTGCTGGCCGAACGTTCGGCGGAACGCGTCTGATGCGGGCCCCCGATCGCGCCACGATCTTTCCTGCGCTGGCCGCCATCCTGGCCGGTGCCGGGGCGACGCTGGCGCTGTTGCTCGCCGAGACGCAATGGCATGTGGCCGTTGTCGCGCTCGCCGGTGTCGCCGCTCTGCTGATCGGCGGCAAGGCCGGTTTCGGTGACGCCATCCATCGCAGCGTCGCCAGCCATCACCGTGTCACCTCGGCGACCGCCTGGCTGGCCGGTGCCGCCGTCGTGTTCCTGCTGCGGGAACACAACTTCGAACTCCTGATGCTGTGCACGGTGATGCTCTACGTGCTCGCCGGCCTCGGTCTCACCGTGCAGTTCGGTTTCGCGGGCGTGGTGAACTTCGCGGCCGCCGCCTTCATGGGCGTGGGTGCGTACACCGCGGCGGTGCTGATGACGTGGACCGGGCTGCCGCATCTCGTCGTCGTGCTCGCCGCCGGCATCGTCACGGCGCTGATCGGTTCGGTCCTGCTGCTGCCGCTCCTACGAACGCGCGGGCACTACGCGGCGCTCATCACCATCGCCTTCGGCATCCTGTTCCGCACGTTCCTCGAAGTGAACGACACGCTCGGCGGGCCCCAGGGACTCAAGGTGCCAGGTCTGAACCTCTTCGGGCATGCCTTCAACGACGCCATCGAGATCGACGACGAGACGGAGTGGTCCTTCTACACCGCGTACGCCGGCGTGATCCTCGTCGTGCTCGGTCTTGCCTACACGCTGGTGCGTCGGGTCGAGCGGTCCTGGATGGGGCTCGCGCTCGACGCCGTGCGCCTCGACGAGACCGCGGCCTCCGCCTTCGGACTGAACGGCGCCGGCTGGAAGATCGCGGCCTTCTCGTTCGGCAACTTTCTCGCTGGCATCGCCGGGGCCCTGTACGCGATGCTCACCGCCTTCATCGCTCCGGCCAGCTTCACGTTCGGGGATTCCCTCCTGCTGCTGTCGATCGTCATCCTCGGCGGGCTCGGCAATCCGCTCGGACTGCTGCCCGCCGCGCTCGTCGTCGTCGTGCTTCCCGAGAAGCTCCAGGTGATCCAGGAGTACCGCTTCCTGTTGTTCGCCGCACTCGTCATCCTGATCCTGCTGCTGCGACCGGGCGGGCTCATGCCGCGGCGCGCGCGCGAGTACTTCCCGGGGCGATCGTCGTGACGCACCTGCTGGAGATCTCGGGCCTCTCCGTCCGCTTCGGCGGCGTGCGCGCGCTCGACGGTCTCGACCTGCATCTCGACGAAGGTGAGACCCTCGGCCTCATCGGACCCAACGGGTCGGGCAAGACGACCTCCTTCAACACCGTCACCGGGTTCGTCCTGCCTGCCGGCGGCACGGTGCGCTTCGCCGGCGAGGACATCACGGCACAGCCGCCGCGGCATGTCGCCCGACGCGGCATCGCGCGGACGTTCCAGCGACTGCGCCTGCTCACCGAGCTGTCCGTGTTCGACAACCTCATGGTCGGCCAGCACCTCACGCTCGACCACGGCATCTGGGCGAATCTGCTCGGACGCGGCCGCCTGAGGGGGGCCATCGCGCGGCAGACCGACGAGGTCCGCACGCTGTTGCGCCACTTCAGCCCCACACTGCCGGATCGCCTGCACGAACCCGTCTCCGCGCTGACGATGATCGACCGGCGCCGCGTCGAGGTCTGCCGCGCGCTCGCGAGATCGCCGCGTCTGCTGCTGCTCGACGAACCCTCCGCCGGCATGACGCCCGACGAGACCGCCGAACTGATGCGCGATCTCCAGAACGTGAAGGCCGCCCGGCCCGAACTGGCGGTGATCCTCATCGAGCACGACATGGCGGTCATCGAGCGCGTCTCGGCGCGCTGCGTCGTGCTCGACTACGGCCGCAAGATCGCCGACGGCAGCTACGCGGAAGTGACGCGCGATCCCGCCGTCCGTCGCGCCTATCTCGGCGAGGAGGCGGACGCCTGATGGGCCTCTCGCTCGAGGTGAAGCACCTCCGCGTTGGCTACGACCGCGCGGACGTCCTGACCGATGTCTCGATCGTCGCGCGCGCCGGCGAGATCACCTGCCTCCTTGGCGCCAACGGTGCCGGCAAGAGCACGCTCGTGCGCGCGGTGCTCGGACTCACCCCGCCGCGCGAAGGCGAGATCCTGCTGGACGGGCAGTCGATCGCGGGCCTGCCCACCCACCGCATTGCGGCCCGGGGCGTCGGCGCGATTCCGGAAGGTCGGCGCGTGTTCCCGCGGCTCACGGTGAAGGAGAACCTCCGCACGGGCGCCTATCTGGAGCGGGACTCCACCGTGATCGCGCGTCGCTTCGACGAGGTGTACGGCATCTTCCCGCGCCTCCTCGAGCGCTCGAATCAGCTGGCCGGCACGCTGTCCGGGGGTGAGCAGGCCATGCTCTCGATCGGCCGTGGGCTGATGGGGTCGCCGGGCCTGCTGGTCATCGACGAACCGTCGCTCGGTCTCTCGCCGCGATTCGTGAAGGAGAACTTCCAGGTGATCCGGCGCATCCAGTCCACGGGAATCAGCGTGCTGCTCGTGGAGCAGAACGTCCACCAGACGCTCGACGTGGCCCATCGCGGCTATCTGCTCTCGGGCGGTCGGGTCGTGGCGGAAGGCACTGCCGACGAGCTGAAGCAGCACCCCGCGCTGGTGGCCGCGTACTTCGGCGGCGACGGGCACTAGGCAAGACCCATCACATCGCGCGTGGCCCGAGGGCCCGCGGATATACTCGCCGAAGAACCTCCGAGGAACGCCATGGCCGCCCATCCCGATCCGCTCGTCCTCACCCGCGAGCTGCTGCACTTCGACACCATCAATCCGCCCGGCCAGGAGGAGCCCTGCGCCCATCACCTCGGCGCGCTGCTCGAATCGGCCGGCTATCGCGTCACGTATCACGCGCTCGGCACCGGTCGCGCGAATCTCGTCGCGACCATCGGTGGCGATGCCGACATCGCACCGCTCGTCTTCACCGGTCACATCGACATCGTCCCGCTCGGCGCCGCCCCCTGGACGCGCGATCCGTTCGCGGGCGAGACCGATGGCGGACGCGTCTACGGTCGTGGCTCCAGCGACATGAAATCCGGCGTCGCGGCCTTCGTGTCGGCGGCCATCGAGATGGCACCGAAGCTCGCACGGAGTCCCGGCATCACGCTCGTGATCACGGCGGGCGAGGAGACGGGCTGCATGGGTGCCTACGATCTCGTCACGAAGCCCGGAGCGTTGGGCCGCGCCGGCGCGATCGTCGTCGCCGAGCCCACGGGCAACTTCCCGTTCATCGGGCATCGCGGCGCCTACTGGCTGCAGGCGAAGACGCACGGCGTGACCGCGCACGGCTCGATGCCGGAGAAGGGCGTGAACGCCGTGTACAAGGCGGCCTGCGCCGTGACTTGCCTGGAGCACTTCCACTTCTCGAACCCGCCGCATTCGATGATGGGTCAGGGCACGATGAACGTCGGGACGATCCGCGGCGGTCTCAACATCAACTCCGTGCCGGACGAAGCCGTGATCGGCATCGACATGCGTACCGTGCCCACGCAGACCCACGCGCGCATCCGGGAGGAGCTCGTCGCCGCCCTCGGCCCCGAGGTCGAACTCGACACGCTGCTCAGCGTCGAGTCGGTCTACACGGAACCCGAACAGGCGTGGGTGCAGAGCGTCTTCGACGTGATGCAGCCGATCCTCGGCAGCCGGCCCGAGCCGCGCACGGCCACGTACTTCACCGACGCCGCCGTGCTGAAGCCGGCCTACGGGAACCCGCCCACCATCATCCTCGGCCCGGGCGAACCGCAGATGGCGCACCAGACCGACGAATACTGCATCGCCGAGCGCGTGCTCGAGTCCCGTGCGGCGTTCGTCGAGCTGATACGACAGTGGTGCCGAGCGTAACGCATCCGTCCGGATGACATGAAGCCGCGCTTCCTCGAACTGCCGGTGGCCGAGCGCGTGTCGGCCCTGCTGGACGTCGATTCGGCGACACCGCTGACCGCCTCGGCGGATGCGGCATCCCATGCGCTGTCCATCGAAGGCACGATCGAAGGCCGGCGGGTGATGGTGCTCGCGACGGACCCTGCCCATGCGGCCGGGGCCATCGGTCGCGCCGATGCCGATCAGCTCGTACGGGGCATCGCCCATGCGCGCGAACGGCGGTTGCCGCTGGTGCTGCTGCTCGACTCCGCGGGGGCGATGCTGACCGAGGGGCCGCAGGTCCTCGGCGCGTTCCGGCGTCTCGAGCGCGAACTGCTCGATGCCATCGTCGATGACATCCCGGTCGCCGCGGTGCCCGGTCGCAACTGCTTCGGCGGTGCGAGCCTGCTCGCATTCGCGGCGGAAGTGCGGCTGTATCCGCGTGGTGCGCGCCTCGGTGTGTCCGGGCTCCGTTCGCTCGCAGCGCTGCGGGATGTCCCGCCCGACACCCTCGAAGATCTCTTCGGCGCCGAGAGTCGTGCCCGGCACGACGAACAGTCGGTACTCGTCACCGATGCGGCCGACGCCCTTCGCGCGACGCTCCGCGCCTGGCTCGCCGCCCGCCCGCCGCGACACACCCTCGCCGAAGTCCAGCGCTCGCTCACGCGCCGCCTGCGCATGTATCGCGGCAATCCGTACAGCCTGACGATGGTGCCGCCGCCGCCCGAACTCGAGTCGCGTCTCGACCATCTTTTTCCCGAAGGCTGGGGCGTGCTCTACGGCGATGGTGTCCTGCACGGTGACGGCTGGGTCGACGGCCGCAACACGGGCATCGCCGGGTTCGTCGCCGGGCACCCGGTGGATGCGTTCGCGTGCTGGCGTCTCGCCGAGGCACTGCGCCTCTTCGCGCGCGAGCCGCGCCACGTGCCCGTCACGCTGCTGCTCGACAGCCCCGGCCAGTCGAGTGTGATCGAGGACGAGCAGGTGCTGCTGTCCGAGTACATCGCGCATGTCGCCCGCGCCGCCCACGCACTGCGAGCGCAGGGCCGGTCCGTCGAGCTGTGGATGATCGGCGAGGCCGGGGGTGCCATCTACGTGGCGCTCGCTGCCGCCGCGACGACCATCACCGGCTGGCCCGGCCTGCGTCTGCAGACGATCCCGCCGCGCGCCGTCGACCGGGTCATCGGCAAGCAGCCTGACGCACCACCCATCTCCGCGCTCTTCGAGGCGCGCGTCATCGATCGATGGACCCGCTCGCCCGGCTTCGGGGAGTGGCCTGCCCCCAGTGTTCCTCCGCCATGAACGACAACCTTCTTGCTCTCATCGAGGCGCGCATGCCGCGCGACCCCGCGGCCCCACTTCTCGAAACGGAAGACGGCACGGTCTGGACCTACCGCCGCGTGATGGCGCTGTCCGCCCGCATAGCCCACGCGCTGGCCGCCGCCGGCGCCCGGCGCGGTGACCGCATCGCCGCCCAGGTCGAGAAGACGCCGAACGCGCTCGCCCTGTATCTCGCGTGCCTGCGGGGCGGCTTCGTGTACCTCCCGCTCAACACGGCGTATCAGCCGGCAGAGATCGCCTACTTCCTCGGCGACGCCGAGCCCGCCGTCTTCGTGTGCCGCCCCGAAAGTCGAGACGCGCTCGATCCCGCGGTCCGCGATGCGAAGATCGGCGCGGTGTTCACGCTCGACGCCGCCGACGGCGGCACGCTGATCGACGCCGCGGCGTCCCAGCCGGACGATCATCCTGTGGCGCAGGCCGCGAAGGACGATCTCGCGGTCATCATCTACACCTCCGGCACCACCGGCCGCTCGAAGGGCGCGATGCTGTCGCACGGCAACCTGACGTCGAACGGCCTCGCGCTGGTCGACGCCTGGAAGTTCACCGCGGGCGATGTCCTGCTGCATCAACTGCCGCTGTTCCACGTGCACGGGCTTTTCGTCGCGAACCACTGCGTGCTGCTGTCGGGCGCCCGCATGCTGTTCCACCGCAAGTACGACGCGAAGGTCGCGCTGGCGAGTCTCGCGCGGGCCACCGTGATGATGGGGGTGCCCACGTACTACGTGCGCCTGCTCGCGGAGCCCGGCTTCGATCGCGCGGCGGCGTCAGGTGTGCGGCTCTTCGTTTCGGGTTCCGCGCCCCTCCTGCTCGAGACCTTCCGCGAATTCGAGGACCGCACCGGCCAGCGCATCCTCGAGCGGTACGGCATGAGCGAGTCCGGCATGATCACGTCGAACCCGCTGGTGGGCGAACGCCGCGGCGGCACCGTCGGCGCGCCGCTGCCCGGCAACGAGGTCCGGGTCGCGGGTGCCGATGACCAGTCGTTGCCCGTGGGCGAGACCGGCGGCATCCAGATTCGCGGTGCCAACGTTTTCCACGGCTACTGGCGCATGCCGGAGAAGACGCGCGAGGAGTTCACCGCCGACGGCTGGTTCCGC
>VYME01000036.1_pt1 | contig 95208 bp, 95 predicted proteins | sample 5115281 | NCBI WGS metagenome assembly VYME01 (sample SAMN12291780, study PRJNA351875) | freshwater metagenome | isolation source: freshwater lake | place: USA: Michigan, Wintergreen Lake | collected 2013-08-08
CCCGCCGCGCCCTGCCCCCCCGCGCCCGCGCCTGCGCTTGGAAACGCCCGTCCAGATCCAGGGCGAGTACGATCGCTGCCTTGCGCGCGCCGAGCGCGACCCCGAAGGCGCCTACGAGGACGCGATGAATTGGGCGCGCGCGCGCGGCGGCGGCGACCCCGCCTTGCATTGCGCGGCGATCGCGCTGTTCGCCCAAGGCAGCTACCGCATGTCGGCGGCGGCGTTCACCGAATTGGCCGAGACGACGCGCGACCGGCGGGCGGCGATCCGTGCCGACATGACCGCGCAATCGGGCCATGCCTGGATGGTCGCGGGCGACCCTGCGAACGCGCTCGCGGCCTTCGATGCGGCGGTCGAGATCCTGCCCGACGCGGCCGTCTATCACGCGGACCGCGCCGAGGCACTGGCGGCGCTCGGCCGGGATTGGGACGCGATCGACGCGCTGAACCGGGCGAGCGACCTCGACCCCAATCGCGGCGAAATCTACGCGATGCGCGCCGCGCTCTATCGCAAGCTCGACACGCTCGACCTCGCCGCCGAGGACGCCAACAAGGCGGTGCGCCTGGCGCCCAAACTGCCCGAGGCGTGGCTGGAGCGCGGCATCGTCAATCGCTTGAAGAACGACAAGAACGCCGCGCGGCGCGATTTTCGCGAGGTCGTGCTGCTCGACGGCGACGGCCCGGTGGGCGACGCAGCGCGCGAGAACATCGAGCGCATGGAGCTCGATTCCGGCCCGCCGGTCAATCGACGGCGCTAACGCTTCGCGGTTTCGAGCTTGGCGCCCTTGGTGTCGGCGCGCTGCGTATTGGCGTGACGCAGATCGGCGCCGGCGAAATCCGCGTCGCGCAGGATCGCGCGGCGCAGATTCGCCGCCACCAGCTTGGCGCCGGTGAAATTCGCGCCCGACGCCTGAACGTCGTTGAGGCGTGCGGCCCAGAACGGCCGCGGCCCCTTGGGATCGAGCGGTACCGGCGACAGATCGGCGCCGCGCAAATCGGCCCCCACCAGATTCGATTTGATCAGCGTGACGCCGCGCATTTTCGCGTTCACGAATTTCGCGTTCTTCAGCAAGCAGCTTTGCAGCGTCGCGAAGGTCAGGTCCGAACCCGAAAAATCGGCGCCGGTGAAGGTGCAGCGCACGAACTTTGCGGCCGACAGGTTGCAGCCCGCGAACTCGGTGTGGCCCAGATCGTAGCCTTCGAGGAAAAGCTGCGCGCCTTCCCTGCCTTGCGTGTCGACCCACAGCGCGTGCTGCGCCACCGCCTGGATCGGGTCGAAGCCGATGCGCGACGGATCGACCGGATATTTGGCGTGGGCGAGCCTCACGTCCTGCTGGAAGGCGCCGTCGAACAATGCGGCGGCTAGATCGGCGCCTTCGAGATTCGTGCGGTGCATCTTGGCGTCGGCGAAGCTTGCCCCCGCCAGCACGCAATTCGACAGATTGCAGTCGGAAAGGTCGGTGTCCTTGAACACGGCACCCGTCAGATCGGCCCCCGACAGATCGGCGCCGATCAAGCTGGCGCCGGTGAGGTTGCAGTTGGTGAGATCGGTCTTATGCCCGGCGGCGCGGCCGATGCGCGCGTCGGAAAGATTGGCGCCGACGAACGATGCGCCTTCGGCGTTCGTGTTGGCGCGCGCCGAGCCCGAATAGTCGAGCTCGCCGTCCTTCCCCGCCACGATCATCACGCCGTCGCGCAAATCGGCCTTGTGCAGCGTGGCGCCTTCGAAATCGGCGCCGACCAGCGACGCGGCGCGGAAATCGCTGCGCGTGCAATCGGCGTCGATGAAGGTCGTGCGGCGGATATCGGCGCCGAAGAAACTGGCGCGCGTCAGTTTCGCGCGGCTGAAATCGCTTTCGACGAACGATCCGCCGACGAACTCGGCGTCGGTCAGATCGCGGTCGTTGAAATCGAGGCGGCTGGCTTCGACGCCTTTCAGGATCAGGCGCTTGCCGCCCGCCTTGCCTTTCAGCCAAGCCTCGTGGGCGGCGATCAAGCGGTCGAGGATCGGCTGCACCAAACGCGCCGGCGCTTTGCGTTCGTCTTGCGAAGGAAGTGGAGAATTCATGCCGTCTCGTATCGATGCCCGTCCGTCGTCGAGCGCCCGAGATTAGCAAAACAGGGTTAAAGGTCCGTAGATAAAGACAATCAAATTGTATCCTAACGTATTGGCGCCGCATAATTTTTTGGACGTCGTCAGAAATCGGACAGCCTTAAAAATCCAAGTCCGCGTAATGCGTTGGCGGCGGCGAGCCGGGGACATGGTCGGCGAGAAGCGGGCGGAAGGACGGCCGGCATTTGATCCGCGCATACCACTCCTTCGCGCGCGGATGGGCTTCCCACGGCACGTCGCCCAAATAGTCGAGCGTCGACAGATGCGACGCGGCGGCGATGTCGGCGAGGCTGAAACTCTCCCCGGCCAGAAAGCGCCGACGCTCGGCGAGCCAGCCCAGATACTCCATGTGATAGCGAATATTCTGGTAGCCCGCGCGGATCGCCTGACTCGACGGTTCGCCGGTGCCCAGGAATCGCTTGAGCAATTTCTCGCGATAGAGGCAGTCGACGACTTCGCGCGCGAATTTCTCGTCGAACCACGCGACGAGGCGGCGTATCTCCGCGCGCTGCTCGGGCGAGTCGCCCAGCAATCCGCGCTCCGGATAGGCCTCGTCGAGATGCTCGCAGATCGCCTGGCTGTGGCAGATCGCGTAGCCCGCTTCCTCGATCAGCACCGGCACCGTGCCGGCCGGATTAAGCGCAAGGAAATCGGGCCGCCGTTCCCAGGTCTTTTCGACCTTGAGTTCGACGTCGAGACGTTTTTCCGCCATCGCCACGCGGACTTTCCGGCAAAACGGCGACAGAGGCTGATGAAGCAAAATACGCATGCGAATCGATGGGGCGATTCTACGCCAGTCCGAGCGCGCTTGCCCCCCAAATCAGCGCCGCCGCAAAGGCGACCGTCGCGGCCGCGCACGCAGCCAGTCCGATCGCCACCGCCACGCCGTCGCGCGCCATCAAGCCCAACGCCACGACCGTCATGGCGAAGGAGGGTATCAACGGCAAAAAGGGCAGCGGGATCATCAACAGGATCGCCTCGACGATCGCGACCGCGCCGATGAAGCGGCGCATCGGCGGCGCCACGAGCACCGGCAGCCGCGGCCGCAAAAGCGTCTCGACCCGGTTCAGCATCGGCGCGAGATAGGCGACGATGGCCCGGGCGCGCGGCCGCGCCACGCCCAGCCGGGCCAGAAAGCCCGGGAGTTTCGGGCTGGCGATGCCCAGCGCCATCTGGGCGGCGATCAACGCCAAGGGCAGCGCGAAGATCGTCGAGAAACCCGGCAGCGACGGGCCGGGCGTCAAGTTGGGGGCCGCGAACAAGAACAGCAATACGCCGTAGCCGCGCGATTCGAGCTTGGCGACCATCTCGCCCAGCGTGGCTTTGACGTCGTCGGGCCCGTCGACGGCGCGTGCGAAAGCGGCGGCCAAGCCGAGATCGCTCATCGCGATTCCTTCCGCCGCACGAAGAAGCTCAGACCCAAAACGACAATGCCGAGGGCGCCGGCGATCAGCAACGGGTCGCGGGCGGCGTCGAGCCCGTCCTCCATCGCCATACGCCCGGCGGCCCCCGCCTGGACGAAGACCGCCGCGTAAGGCAAAGACCCGATCGACGTACCGAGCGCGAATTGGCGCCACGACAACGCGCTAAGCCCCAGCCCGTAATTGACCAGCGCGCCGGGGATCGGCGAGAGACGCAACAGCGCGATCGTCCGCCAGCCGCCCGCCTCGGCCCGCGCGATCCAAGGCCCGATCTTCGGCAGATCGTGCGGCACGATCGCACCCGAATTGACGAATCGTGCCAGATGGAAGGCGAGCGAGGCACCCGCCAGCGTACCGGCGAGCGCCCAGAGCAAACCGCCCGCCGCACCGAACGCCGCGCCCGACGCCAGCGCCAGCACCCAGCGCGGGACCGACACCAACGTGCCCGCGATATGGAGCACGACGAAAGCGAAACCCGCCAGCGCGCCCCAGGACATAACTCCGTCGACGATAACGCGCGCATCGATCGCGTCGCGATTGACGAAGACGGCCGCGATCCCCGCGATCACGAGGATCACGGGGATCAGCCGAAGGCCGAGCGGCGGGCGACGTGCGGTCATGGCGCCCGCCTTATCGCACGATCAATCGTCGCCGGCGCCCGCCCCGCGGCGCTTGTCGGCGCGGCGCACGGGATGGGCCAGACGCGCGACCATTTCCTTCGGCACGACCTGCTTGAACCTGACGATTTCGCGGTCCCAATCGGCCAGGATGCGCTGGGCGTGCGCGCTTTGGGTTTCGCGCGCGTGCTCCTCGACCAGCTCCTTGAGCACGCCTTCCCAATGCGCGGTTTCCACGCCTTGGACGATCACCGTCTCGGCGTTGAGATGGCGTTCGAACGAACCGTCCGCGTCGTAGACGAAAGCCATGCCCCCGGTCATGCCGGCGGCGAAATTGTCGCCTACCGCGCCGAGGATCACGATCGTGCCGCCGGTCATGTATTCGCAGCCGTTGGAGCCGCAGCCTTCGACGACGGCGGTCGCGCCCGAGTTGCGCACGGCGAAGCGCTCGGCCGCTTGGCCGGCCGCGAACATGCGGCCCGCCGTGGCGCCGTACAGCACCGTGTTGCCGACGATCGTGTTGGCGTTCGACACGAGCGGCGAGGACGTGAAGGGCCGCACGACGATCGTGCCGCCCGACAGGCCTTTGCCGACATAGTCGTTCGCGTCGCCGTAGACTTCGAGCTTCAAGCCCTGCACCGCAAAGGCGCCGAGCGACTGGCCGGCCGAGCCGCGCAAACGCACCGTGATCTGGCCGGGCTTCAATCCGGTCATCCCGTATTTGCGCGTGATCTTCGACGACAGCTTCGTGCCGATGGCGCGGTAGACGTTGCGGATGTTGTAGGCGAGTTGCATCTTCTCGCCGCCCTCGAGCGCCGGCGCCGCGTCGCGGATCATCTGCTCGTCCAGCGTCTCGGGCACTTCGTTGCGCCCTTCGAGCGTGCAGTAGCGCGGATACTCGCCCGGATCGGCCTGCACCAGCAGCGGGTTCAAATCGAGATCGTCGAGCGTTTCGTCGCCGCGCAGCACCTGCGTCAGCAGGTCCGACCGGCCGATCACGTCGGTCAGGCGCTTGAAGCCGAGCGAGGCGAGGATTTCGCGCACTTCTTCGGCCACGAAGGTGAAAAGGTTGACGATCTTTTCCGGCGAGCCTTCGAACTTCGCGCGCAGCTTCGGGTCTTGCGTGCACACGCCCACCGGACAGGTGTTCGAGTGGCACTGGCGCACCATGATGCAGCCCATCGCCACGAGCGACGCGGTGCCGATGCCGAATTCGTCGGCCCCCAGCATCGCCGCGATGACGACGTCGCGGCCCGTGCGGATGCCGCCGTCGACGCGCAGCTTCACCCGGTGACGCAAACGGTTGAGCGTCAGAACCTGGTTGGTCTCGCTCAAGCCCATTTCCCAGGGCAGGCCGGCATACTTGATCGAGGATTGCGGACTGGCGCCGGTCCCGCCGACATGGCCCGAGATCAGGATCGCATCGGCCTTGGCTTTGGCCACGCCCGCCGCGATCGTGCCGATGCCCGAACGCGCCACGAGCTTCACGCAGACCGACGCGGTCGTGTTGATCTGCTTGAGGTCATAGATCAGCTGGGCGAGATCTTCGATCGAATAGATGTCGTGATGCGGCGGCGGCGAAATCAGCGTGACACCCGGCGTCGAATGGCGCAGACGCGCGATCAGGTCGGTGACCTTCGGCCCCGGCAGCTGGCCGCCTTCGCCCGGCTTCGCCCCTTGCGCGACCTTGATTTCGAGCTCGCGGCAATTCGTCAGATACTCGGCCGTGACGCCGAAGCGGCCCGATGCGACCTGCTTGATCGCCGAAGACGCGTTGTCGCCGTTGGGACGCGGGCGATAGCGCGCCGGGTCCTCGCCGCCTTCGCCGGAATCCGACTTGGCGCCGATGCGGTTCATCGCGATGGCCAGCGTCTCGTGCGCTTCGGGGCCCAGCGCGCCCAGCGAAATCCCCGGGGCGACGAGATGCTTGCGGATCTCGGTGATGCTTTCGACCTCGTCGACCGAGATCGCCTTCTGGCCCGGCTTGAAGTCGAGCAAATCGCGGATGTTGATCGGCGGCAGCTTGCGGCAGGCTTCCGAGAATTTCCGGTAAAGCCCGTAGGAGTCGCTGTCCACGGCCGCTTGCAGCGTGTGGATCAGCTCGCCTTCCCAGAAATGCGCTTCGCCCGATTTGCGGAAGCGGTAGAAGCCGCCGACGGGCAGCGCCACCACGTCTTCGCGCCAGGCGCGCTCGTGCAGATCGCGCACCTTCTTCTGGATGCCGACCAGACCGATGCCGGAAATGCGGCTGGTCATGCCGGGGAAGAATTCCGAGATCAGCGTGCGCGACAAGCCCACCGTCTCGAAGTTATAGCCGCCGCGATAGGACGAGATGATCGAGATGCCCATCTTGGACATCACCTTCAACAGGCCGTCGTCGATCGCCTTGCGGAAACGCTCGACGCAATCCTTCAGCGCGATGCTGCCGAACAGCCCGCGCGCGTGGCGGTCGGCGATCGCCTCCTCGGCGAGGTAGGCGTTGACGGTGGTGGCGCCCACGCCGATCAGCACCGCGAAGAAATGCACGTCCATGCATTCGCCCGTGCGCACGTTGAGCGAGGTGAAGGTGCGCAATTGCTGGCGCACGAGATGCGTGTGCACGCCGCCCGCCGCCAGGATCATCGGGATGGGCGCGCGGCCCGCACCCTGGCCGCGATCCGACAGAATCACGTGCACGGCGCCGCCGCGCACGCCGTCCTCGGCCTCGCGCTGGACGCGCTTCAACGCGTCGCGCAGCGCGAATTCGCCCGAGGCGGGATCGAAGGTGCAGTCGATCTCGACCGCCGTGTCGCCCATATAGGCGCGCATCGCTTCGAATTCGGCGGTCGTCAGCACCGGGCTTTCGAGCTGCAGCATGCGGCACTGCGTCTCGTCCTCGTCGAGGATGTTGCCGAGATTGCCCAGGCGCGTACGCAAGGTCATCACGCGCCGCTCGCGCAGGCTGTCGATCGGCGGGTTGGTGACCTGGCTGAAATTCTGGCGGAAGAAGTGGTGGAGGCCGCGATACCTGTCCGACAGCACGGCGATGGGCGTGTCGTCGCCCATCGAGCCGACGGCCTCCTTCGCGTCCTCGACCATCGGATGCAGGATCAGCTCGAGGTCTTCGAGCGTCCAGCCGACGGTCAGCATGCGGCGGCGAAGTTCGTCGCGCGACAATTCGGGTTTGGGCACCGCATCGGCCTTCACCAGCTGATCGATCACGGTGATGTTGCGCGTCCAATCGCCGAAGGGCCGCGAATTGGCGAGCCACTCTTTGAGTTCGGGATCGCGATAGAAGCGGCCCTTGCGCATGTCGACCGCGATCATCTGGCCGGGGCCCACGCGGCCCTTTTCGACGACCGAGACCTCGTCGACCTTGACCATGCCGGTTTCGGAGCCGACGACCAGCAGGCCGTCGCCGGTGATCGTGTAACGGCACGGGCGCAAACCGTTGCGGTCCATGCCGGCCAGAACCCAATTGCCGTCGGTGCAGGCGATGGCGGCGGGGCCGTCCCACGCTTCCATCACCGCGTTGGCGTAGGCGTACATGTTGCGCACGTGCTTGGGCGTCTGGTCGTCGTAGGACCACGATTGCGGCATCATCATCGTCTTGACCATCGGCAGCTCGCGTCCGCCGCGGATCAGAAGTTCGAAGACGTTGTCCATCTGCGCGGAATCCGAGCCCGGCTGCACAACCGGCTTGATGTCCTCGACCGTCTGGCCGAAGCGCTCGTGCGCCATGCGCGTCTCGTGGCTCTTCATCCAGTTGACGTTGCCGCGCACGGTGTTGATCTCGCCGTTATGGGCGAGGGTGCGGAACGGCTGCGCCAGCTTCCACATCGGGAAGGTGTTGGTCGAATAGCGCTGGTGATAGATCGCGAAGGTCGAAGCGAAGCGCTCGTCCGTCAGGTCGGGATAGAAGACCGACAGCACTTCGGCGAGGAACATGCCCTTGTAGATGATCGACCGGCACGACAGCGTGCAGATGTAGAAATCGACCAGGTTCTCGGCCAGCGCCTGCTTCTCGATGCGGCGGCGGATGACGTAGAGATCGAGTTCGAACTTGTCGTCGTCGGCGTTGCGCGTGTTCTGGACGATAACCTGTTCGATTTCGGGACGCGAGGCGTTGGCCTTTTCGCCGCACACGGAGCTGTCGATCGGTACCTGGCGCCAGCCATAGACGCCGTAGCCCATTTTCAGGATTTCGGTCTCGACTATCGTGCGGCAACGCTCCTGTCCGTCCAGATCGTTGCGCGGCAGGAAGATCATGCCCACGCCCAGACGCGCGTCGGACGTCTTCACGCCCTGGCGTTCGATATGCGCGCGGAAGAAATCCTGCGGGATTTCGATATGGATGCCCGCCCCGTCGCCGGTCTTGCCGTCGGCATCGACGGCGCCGCGATGCCACACGGCCTTCAGCGCTTCGACGCCGAGTTCGACCACGGAACGGCGCGCCTTGCCGTCGATGGCGACGATCATGCCCACACCGCAATTGTCGTGCTCTTCGGCCGGATCGTAGGCGTGACCTTCGATCAGTTTGGCGCGGTTGGCTTCATATTCCCGCGCGAAGCGAAGACCGGGATCGAGTTCTTGGGTCATGGCGCGCTCCCTTATTCCGCGGCCGCGGCGGCGGGCTTCACCTTCGCCGCCAGGAATTTATGAATCTGATCGGCGGCATCGCGCCCGTCGCGGATGGCCCACACGACGAGCGAGGCGCCGCGCACGATGTCGCCGGCGGCGAACACGCCGTCGAGCGACGTCATCATCGTGCGGTGGTTGACCTTCAACGTGCCCCAGCGCGTGACCGAGAGTTCGGGCGCCCCGAACATGCCGGGGACATCCTCGGGATCGAAGCCGAGCGCTTCGATGGCGAGGTCGCAGGGCAGTTCGAAAGACGAGCCTTCGATCTTTTCGGGGACTTGGCGGCCGGTCGCGTCGGCGATGCCCAGGCGCATGCGATAGGCGCGCACCGCGCCCACGGGCTCGGCGCCCGCCTTCTTCGCCTTCGCTTTCGACGGCTTGGCGACGAAGGCTTCGGGCGCGGCGAGCCAGACGAACTCCACGCCTTCTTCCTCGGCGTTGGCGACTTCGCGCTGCGAACCGGGCATGTTCTTCTTGTCGCGGCGATAGAGGCACTTCACGGACTTCGCCCCTTGGCGAATGGCGGTACGCACGCAATCCATCGCCGTGTCGCCGCCGCCGATGACGACGACATGCTTGCCCGCGGCGTCGAGCGCGCCGGAATCGAATTCCGGCACGTCGTCGCCCAAACCCTTGCGGTTGGAGGCGGTCAGATACGTCATCGCCTTGACGACGTTTTCGAGCCCCGCGCCCGGCGCTTCCAGCATGCGCGCCTTGTAGACGCCCGTGGCGATCAGTACAGCATCGTGCTTGGCGCGAAGCTCCGCGAGCGTGGCGTCGCGGCCCACTTCGAAATTCAGATGGAAGACGATACCCGACTTCTCGAACTGTTCGGCGCGGCGCGTGACCACGTCCTTCTCCAGCTTGAAGTTGGGAATGCCGTAGATCATCAGACCGCCCACGCGGTCGTAGCGATCGTAGACATGCACCTTGTATCCCTTGCGGCGCAGATTCTCGGCAGCCGCGAGGCCGCCGGGCCCCGCGCCGATGATCGCGATCGATTGCGCGCGCTCGACCGGCGGGACGATCGGCTTGACCCAGCCTTTCTCCCAGGCGGTGTCGGTCACGTATTTCTCGACCGAGCCGATCGTGACCGAATCGAATCCCTTCTCGATAACGCAATTGCCTTCGCACAGACGATCCTGCGGGCAGATGCGGCCGCAAATCTCCGGGAACGTGTTCGTCGCCTGGCTCACTTCATAGGCTTCTTCCAAGCGCCCTTCGGCGGTCAGCTTCAGCCAATCGGGGATGTTGTTCGAGACCGGGCAATTCACCTGACAGAACGGCACGCCGCATTGCGAGCAGCGCCCGGCCTGGGTGGCGGCCGCATCGGGCGAAAACGCCGCATAGATCTCGTCGAAATCGCGTTTGCGCTCGGTGGCGGCGCGTTTTTCGGGCGTTTGCTGCTCGATCTCGACGAAGCGGAGCAACTTTGAGGTGGTCGCCATGGTTCGAGCCCGGACGTTTTGGAAGGGGGAGCGACGTATAGGCGGAAATACGGTGCCAAGTAAGTGAAATCGACCTTATAGGTCAGCAGGATTTCCCTAATTGACTCCGATGTGGATCGGAGGGTTAGTTTACGGTAATTAATAACCGCACTCGAGCTCCATTTAGTACCGAAACGGTATCAAATCGAATCCGAGGGTCTCAAGACTTGCGAGACAACCCGCTTTGGCCTTACGCGGGAAGTATCGCGCAAACCCGTGACAAGGCGAGTCCATGCAAATTAACGACCCGGACGTGGTGGCCGAAATCGAGGCGGTTTTGGCGCGTTACGAGACGGCACTGGTCGAGCGCGACGTCGAAACCTTAGGCGATTGCTTCTGGAACGACCCGCGCGTGGTGCGTTTCGGGACACACGAAAATCTCTATGGCCATGCCGAGATTCAGGCTTTCCGTAAGTCGGTGAAGCCCGGCGGCCATGCCAAGGACAGCGTTCTGCGTACCGTCATCACGACTTTTGGCAAGGATTTCGCTTGCGTGAGCATCGCCTTCGCGGCGCGGCGCGGCGGCACGGGCCGCCAGCAGCAAAGCTGGGCCCGTCTCCCCGAAGGTTGGAAGGTCGTGGCCGCGCACGTGTCCTATATGCCCGAGACGCCCCCCACGCCATAATCCAGCCACGCCACCATCCGCTTCGGCATATCCGCCCCATCTCTCCGGGAGATCGATTAAATGCGCTTCGAGACCTTGCGGCGCTTCGCGACCGCGTCCCTCATCGCCCTCGCCTTCGCCGCGCCGGCCGCGAACGCCCAGCCCGCGCAAAACACGCTGCGCATCGGCTTGACTGCCGATCCCGACGCGCTGGACCCCGCCCTCGGCCGCACGCTGGTCGGCCGCATGGTGTTCTCGTCGATGTGCGACACGCTGGTCGACTACAACGAGAAGCTCGAATTCGTGCCGCGCTTGGCGCAGTCCTGGGAATGGGCCGCCGACGGCAAGGCGCTGACTCTGCGCATCCGCCCGAATGCGTTCTTCCACGACGGCAGCCCGGTCGACGCGGCCGCGGTCAAAGCGTCGATCGATCGCGCGCGTCTGCTGCCGCAGTCGCTGCGCCGTTCCGAACTCGGCCCGATCGCCGAGACTGTGGTGGTCGACGCGCAGACTCTGCGCCTCGATCTGCGCTCGGCCTTCATTCCGTTGCTCGCCCAGCTCGCCGATCGCGGCGGCATGGTCGTTAACGCCAAGCCCGCGGAAGCCGCGGGCCAGGAATTCGCGCGCAATCCGATCTGCGCCGGCCCCTATCGCTTCGCCGAGCGCGTGGCGCAGGATCGCATCGTGCTGCAGCGATTCGACCGGCACTGGGAAAAGGACCAGTACCATTTCGACCGCGTCGTCTATCTGCCGATTCCCGACGCGACGGTGCGCCTGGCCAACGTCCAGGCGGGTTCGGTCGACATGATCGAGCGCGTGCTGCCGACCGACCTGCCCAACGCGCGCCGCGATCGCCGCTTGAAGCTCGCCGATGCGGTCGAACTCGGCTGGAACTCGATCATCATCAACACCAATCACGGCGCCAAGGCGAACAACGTGCTGGGCAAGGACAAGCGCGTGCGCGAGGCCTTGGAACTGTCGCTGGACCGCGAAATCCTGAATCGCGCGGCGCATGCGGGCGAGTTCGTCGTCGGCAACCAGCCTTTCGCGCCCGGCTCGCCGTATTACGCGAAGGAACTTGCGCCCAAGCCCCGCAACGTCGCGCGCGCGCGCGAATTGCTGCGCGAGGCGGGCGTGCCCAACGCCAGCTTCACGCTGATGGTGCCCAACGACACCGAGCGCAACGCGGTCGCCCAGATCGTCCAGCAGATGGCGCGCGAAGCGGGGTTCGACATCAAGCTGCAGGTCGTCGATTTCGCGACGTCGATCTCGATGAGCCTCGCGGGCGACTTCGAGGCCTATCTGCTGTCTTGGTCGGGCCGCGTCGATCCGGACGGCAATACGCATACGTTCTTCCACTCGGCGGGCGCGCAGAACGATTCGAAATTCGTCTCGCCGGTCATCGATACCGCGCTCGACAGGGCGCGCGAATTGACCGACCCGGCCGAGCGCCTGAAACTCTATTCGCAGGCGACCGCCGTGCTGCTGGACGAACGGCCGCGCATCTTCACTTATCACCGCAAGTGGTTCTTCGCCTATTCCAGCCGTTTGAGCGACTTCACCGCGAACCCGGACGGCATGATCCGCGTGCGCGGTTTGCGCTGGAACGCGCAGTAAAACCTCAAAGGACGGAACGCCAGGGTTGGGCCGCTACCTTCTCCATCGACTCGCCCTGGCGATTCCGACGCTGATCGTCGTCAGCATCGTCGTGTTCGTTCTGCAGAAGCTTCTGCCGGGCGACGCGGCGACGCTGATGACCGCCGACGCCGATCTTTCCGCCGACGATCTGGCGCGCATCCGCGCGGGCCTCGGCCTCGACAAGAGCTGGCCTGTCCAATATCTCGTCTGGATGTGGGGCATCGTGCAGGGCGATTTCGGCATGTCGCTGAACACAAAACTGCCCGTGCTCGACGTAATCCTCGACAAACTGCCGGTCACGTTCCAGCTCGCCTCGATGGCGATCGCGATCTCGGTCGGCATCGGCGTGCCGCTGGGCGTGATCGCCGCGTTGAAGCGCGGCTCGGCCGTCGATTACGGCGTCAACGCCGCCGGCTTGTCCGGTTTGTCGATCCCGCCCTTTTGGTTCGGGATCATGCTGATCCTCGCCTTCTCGGTCGAACTCAATTGGTTTCCCGCGTCGGGCTATGTCAGCCCGGCCGAGGATTTCTGGGGCTCGATCCACACGATGATCCTGCCCGCGTTCGTGCTGGCGTCGGAGAACATCGCGATCCTGATGCGCCATACGCGCTCCGCCATGCTGGGCGTGCTCAAACAGGATTACGTGCGCACGGCGCGCGCCAAGGGCTTGTTCGAGCGCGTCGTCGTCGTACGCCACGCTTTGCGCAACGCGCTGATCCCGGTCATCACGCTTGGCGCCATCGAATTCGGCCGTTTGCTGGGCGGGGCGGTGCTGACCGAACAGGTCTTCACCATTCCCGGCTTCGGCAAACTGCTGGTCGACGGCGTGTTCACCCGCGACTATCCGATCGTGCAGGGCGTCGTTCTGGTCGCGGCGTGCTGCTACATCGCGCTCAATTTCCTGGCCGACGCCGCGTATGCCTCCGTCAACCCCAGGATCCGCGCGCGATGACCGACGCGGCGCTCCCGACGGCCCCTTCCCTGCCGCGCGCGCCCGGCGTTTTCGCGCGATTGCTGCGCCATCCCGGCGCGGTCACGGGCGGCGCCATCGCGCTGTTCTTCGTGCTGATCGCGATCTTCGCCCCGATCATCGCGCCCTACGACCCCATGGCGGTCGACTGGATGGCGATCCGCGGCGGACCGTCGGCGGCGCATTGGTTCGGCAGCGACGAAATCGGCCGCGACGTGCTGAGCCGCGTGATCTGGGGCAGCCGCGCCTCGCTGCTCGCGGGGCTCGTTTCGATCGCCATCGCGATGGCGATCGGCGTTCCGCTGGGGCTCGCCGCGGGCTATCTCGGCGGCTGGGTCGACGCAGTGCTGATGCGCGTGGTCGACGGCATGCTGGCGATTCCGCTGCTGGTCCTCGCCATCGCGATGGCGGCGACACTCGGGCCATCTCTGACCAACGCGATGATCGCGATCGGCTTGTCGGTCTGCCCGATCTTCGTGCGCCTTGCCCGCGCCCAGACCTTGAGCGCGATGGCCGAGGAATACGTCGAGGCGGCGCGCGCGATGGGCTATTCGCATCTGCGCATCGCGCTGCGCCACGTGCTGCCCAATACCGTGCCGGCCTTGCTGGTGCAGGCGACGCTGGGCATCGCGACCGCGATCATCACCGAAAGCTCGCTTTCGTTCCTGGGCCTCGGCCAGCAGCCGCCGTCGCCGAGCTGGGGCTCGTCGCTCAACGCCGCCAAGAACTTCATCGTCCAGGCGCCGTGGATGAGCCTGTGGCCGGGGCTCGCCATTTGCCTGGCGGTTTTCGGATTCAATCTGCTCGGCGACGGCTTGCGCGACACACTCGATCCGCGCGACAAAGACTGACCATGGAACCCGTTCAGCTTCTAGCCATCGCCGCTGCGGCCGCCGCCCTCGCCTCCGCCGCGATGCGCACGATGCCCGCCTTGCGCCTGATCGGCATGGGCGCGGCCGCCCTCGCCGCCGCTTACGGCCTCGCCATCGGCAGCAATTGGGTGCTGATCGCGGGCGTGCTGGGCTTCGCGGCGCATGCGTGGCGCCATGTCGAAGCGCGCGCGACGGTGCGCCGTTTGGCGGACACCGACGAGCCGCGCCCGACCGCCTTGTTCGCCTTCGTCGGGCGCGAGCAGCACCCCGCCGACACGATCCTGTTCCGCAAGGACGAGGCCGGCGAAGAAATGTACCTGATCGTCGACGGCTGGATCGAGCTCACCGAGATCGGTAAGCGTCTGGGGCCGGGCCAGGTGCTGGGCGAAGTCGCGATGGTGGTGCCGTCGCATCGGCGCACGCTGACCGCGCGCACCGTGACGCCGGTGACCCTCGCGCGCATGACCAAGCGCGACATGGAACTGACGGCGCTGCAGAACCCGGCTTTCGGGTTCGAGATGCTGCGCTTGGTTTCGCGCCGCCTGTCCGAAGACATCGACCGGCTGACGAGCGATCTCAACCGGCGCGGCGGCGGCTGAACGCGGTCAGGCGTTCTTCGCGGCGAAGCGCCCGCCCTTTCGGTAGGCGGCGAGCCACGTCGGCGCCACGGCTTCCATCGCGTGCGGCTTGACGCCGAGCGCGTCGAGCGCCGGCGCCCCCGTCGCGACGTTGTCGCTGCGCAGCAGCGTCACCTGATCGCGGGTCAGCAGCTTGATCGGCAGCAATTCCAGAACCGCCGCCTGAAGCTCCGCGATCGGCCACGCGACCGGGATCAGGCCGCGATGCTTGCCGATGACTTCCAGCATGTATTCCATCAACTGACGGAACGTGTAGGCGGTGGGGCCGACGGCTTCGTACGTCTTGCCCGCCGCTTCCGGCTTGTCGAGGGCAGCGACGATGCCGTCGGCGAGATCGCCCACGTAAACCGGCTGGAAGCGCGTTTCGCCGCCGCCGATCAACGGCAGGCCGGGCAGCCAATTGGCGAGCTGCGCGAAGCGGTTGAAGAACCCGTCTTCCGGCCCGATCACGATCGACGGGCGGAAGAAAGTCGCGTTGGGAAACGCGGCGCGAATGCCCGCTTCGCCCGCCGCCTTCGAGCGGGCGTAGGACGATTTGGACTCGGACGACGCGCCCAGCGCCGAAACATGGACGAATTTGGCCACACCGGCTTCGGCGGCGATCTTCGCGACGCGCGCGGGCGCATCGGCATGCAGGGCTTGGAACGTGCGCTTGCCGCTTTCGGCAAGAATGCCGACCAGATTGATGACCGCATCCGCCCCTTCGACCGCGACGCGCAACGCCGCGTCGTCGCTGGTGATCGGCAAATGCATTGGCACGACCTGGCCGACATTGCCCATCGGCTTCAGGAAGGCGGCGGCGACAGTGTCGCGCACGCAGACCCGGACGACGCAGCCTTGCTGCGCCAGGCGCTTGACCACATAGCGGCCGATGAAGCCCGAACCGCCGAAGACCGTAACCCTGTGTCCCGCCTGCATATAAGCCCCCTGAAGCTGGCCCGACCGGGATAATCCCCCCGGACGCCCGGGTCAAGCGCGGCACGGCGCCGCGCCAGTTGACTTCATAAAGCGGGGGGGATAGACGTTCGCCCCTCGCGTTTGCCCTGCCGGAGCGCGTCCATACAAAGGACGAGGTCCGGCGAGGCCCGGTGCCCGGGTGGCGGAATTGGTAGACGCGCTAGATTCAGGTTCTAGTGGCCGAAAGGTCGTGGAAGTTCGAGTCTTCTCTCGGGCACCAAGTTTCCCTCCCGCCGGCGGCGCCGACACGGCCGCCCCGGCGGGAGATCGCTTCCCCAGCCTTCGATAGCCGAGCGTCCATGGCCGTCCATCTCCACCAGGGCGATCTGCCCGCCGGTTTGAAGTTTCCCAACGGGGTCGCGATCGATTCCGAAACGATGGGGCTGCGCCCGGAACGCGACAGGCTATGCGTCGTCCAGCTTTCTGGCGGCGACGGCACGGCGCATTGCGTGCGCTTCGCCAAAGGCCAGTACGACGCGCCGAATCTGAAGGCGCTGCTGACCGACAAGGCGACGCTGAAGCTCTTCCATTTCGCGCGTTTCGACGTCGCCGTGATGAAGAAGTATCTCGGCGTGGAGACCGCGCCGGTCTATTGCACAAAAATCGCGTCGAAGCTGGTGCGCACCTATACCGACCGCCACGGCTTGAAGGATCTGGTGCGCGAGCTGACCGGCAAGGAATTGTCGAAGGAACAGCAAAGCTCCGATTGGGGTGCGGCGGAACTCACCCAAGCGCAGCTCGCCTACGCCGCAGCCGACGTGCTTTACCTGCACCAGCTGAAGGAGAAGCTCGACGTCATGCTGGCGCGCGAGGGCCGTACCAAAATGGCGCAGGCTTGTTTCGATTTTCTGTCCACGCGCGCCGATCTCGACCTGCTCGGCTGGGGCGAAGAAGACATCTTCGCGCATTGAAAATCTGTTGCGGTGCAACATCCCGGCTTGCCGGTTTAAACGCCGCAGCCGAGCACGAAAATCGCACCGTTACGAATCGTTAAATACTATCAAAAGCTTAGCCCGGTTGACTTCGTTCGGGCAGGACAGGCATAATTTTTGCCTCTTTCTCGGCGCTCCGTACTGGGAGGCCGACGCCCCCTGGGACGGATATGAACGCCTCGACGAGTTCCGCGACCCATCTCGATGACGCCACCGTGACGGCCGATCTCGCCGCCGCGCGCCGGGCGATCGCGACCGAACGCGCGGGTCTCGCCGCTTTGGAAGCCTCGCTCGATGCGAGCCTGACGCGCGCGCTCGACGCGATCGTCAACGTCAAAGGCCGGTTGATCGTCTCGGGCATGGGCAAGTCCGGCCATGTCGCGCGCAAAATGGCCGCGACCTTCGCCTCGACCGGCACGCCAGCGCAGTTCGTCCATCCCGGCGAGGCGAGCCACGGCGACCTGGGCATGATCAAGCCCGACGATGCGGTGCTGGCGTTGTCGAATTCCGGCGAAACGGCGGAGATGACCGACATGATCGGTTATACGCGTCGCTTCCGCATCCCGCTGATTGCCGTCACCGCGCGCGCGGAATCGGCGCTGGGCCAAGCGGCCGACGTGCTGCTGAAATTGCCGGACGCCGAAGAGGCTTGCCCGGTGGGCTTGGCGCCGACCACCTCGACCACGTTGATGCTCGCGCTCGGCGACGCGCTGGCCGTGGCGTTGATGGAACGGCGCGGCTTCACCGCCGAATCCTTCCGCGAATTCCATCCGCGCGGCAGCTTGGGCAAGCGGCTCGCCAAGATTTCCGACCTGATGCACGCCGAACCGCCGATCGTGCGCGTCGGCACCAAGATGGCGGACGCCGTGCTGGAAATCACCGCCAAGCGCTTCGGCTGCACGGCCGTCGTCGATGCGCGCGGCGATCTGGTCGGCATCGTCACCGACGGCGATTTGCGCCGGCATATGGGCGGCGATCTTCTGCAGATGCAGGTCGAGGGCGTGATGACCGCGAACCCGTTGCGCGTCGCCCCGGGCGATCTGGCGCTGGAAGCGCTCGCGACAATGAACGCGCGACAGGTCACTGCGCTGCTTGTGTGCGAGGGCGCCAAGCCCGTCGGCATCGTCCATATCCACGATCTGCTGCGCGAGGGCGTCGCCTGATGGCGGCCGACCCCATGCCCGACGGCGCGGACGGCCCCCCGCGCCCCGTGCCCGTCCCGCGCGCCAACGGCGAACCGGCCGACAAGCCGCGTTTGCGCCTGGGCGGTTTCGCCCCCGGCGCGCCGCGAGTCCATTCGGCGATATACAGCCAGCTCGTCGGCTTTTTGAAGTTCGCGCTGCCGGCGGTGGCGCTGGGCCTCGCCACGCTGGTGCTGATCTGGCCGCAGCTCAATCCGCTCGACCAGCGGTTCCGCCTGACGCCGGTGCAGGTGTCGATGGAGGATCTCGAGAATCTGCGCATGGTGCAGCCGCGCTATGTCGGCGTGGACGAGCGCAGCCAGCCCTATACGATCATCGCGGAGCAGGCGACGCAGCAGAAGGGCTCGTCGGACGAGACCGGCCTCGCCCATCCGCAAGGCGATATCCAATTGACCCAGGGCGCTTGGCTGGCGCTGACCGCCGACCGCGGCGTCTACAAGCAGACGGCCAAGGAACTCGACCTCGAAGGCGGGGTGCAGATTTTCCACGACGGCGGCTACGAGATCTCGACCGAAAGCGCCGTGATCGATCTCGACAAGGGCTTCGCGTCCGGCGACACGGAAGTGCGCGGCCAGGGCCCGAACTCCACGCTGGAGGGGAAAGGCTTCCGCATCCACGACCGCGGCCAGCGTCTGGAAGTGACCGGGCCCGCACGGGTGACGCTCTATCCGACGCCGCGAGCGCAGCCTCCAGCCGCCCCGCAAAACACGGCGCCTCAGAACGCGCAGGCGCCCAAGGCGGCCGCTCCGGCGGCGAAGGGCAACGCACGATGAGCAAAGCCGCCCTTCTTTTCGCCCTCGTGATTTTCGCAAGCGCGCCCGCGTCCGCGCAAACGATCAACATGGGCGGCAGCGGATCGGGGCAGCCGATCGAGATCACCGCGCGCGACGGGATCGAATGGGATCGCGACGCGCAGCGCTACGTCGCCAACGGCGACGCCGCCGCGCGTCAGGATGGCACCACGGTCTTCGCCGATAGGCTGATCGCCTGGTATCGCCAGGCCGCGACCGGCGGCACGGAAATCTTCCGCTACGAGGCGCTCGGCAATGTGCGCATCGCCAGCGAGACGCAAACCGTCTATGGCGATCGCGGGATCTACGACGTCGACAGCCAGACGATGGTCGTCACCGGCAGGCAACTGCGCCTCGTGACGCCCAGCGACACGCTGACCGCGCGCGATACGCTCGAATATCACGGCGCCCGCGACGTCGCGGTCGCGCGCGGCAACGCGATGATCGTCTCTGGCACGCGGCGCATGACCGCCGACGTGATGACCGCTTATTTCGGCCCCGCCAATCAGCCCGCGCGTCCGCAAGCCCAGCAGCGCAACCAGCGCAATCAGCGCGGCAACCAGACGCCGGCGCAGCCCGCTGCGAATTCGGCCGACAATCAGCGCCTGAAGCGCGTCGAATCTTTCGGCAACGTCCATGTCTCGACGCCGACGGAGATCGCGCGCGGCGATCGCGGCGTCTACAACATGGAAACCAGCATCGCTCAGCTCGCGGGCAATGTGCGCCTCACGCGCGGCGACAACCAGCTTGCCGGCGATTTCGCCGAGGTGAACAACAACACCGGCATTTCGCGCCTGTTGTCGCGCCCTGTGGCGGAAAGCGGCGGCGACGGACGCGTGCGCGGCCTGTTCGTGCCGCAGCAGCAAACCCAACAGACGCCGCCGCCCGCCAATCGCCCGGGGACGCGTCCATGACCGCTTCTCCCGTGCCGCCGAATCTGAAAGTCGTCGCGGGCAATCCGGGCCTTGCAGCGCGCAAGCTGGGCAAACGATACAAGGGCAGGCCCGTGGTTCGCGACGTGAGCCTCGCGGTCCAACGCGGCGAAGCGGTCGGGCTGCTCGGGCCCAACGGGGCGGGCAAAACGACCTGCTTCTACATGATCACGGGCCTCATCACTCCCGACTACGGCGAGATTTCGCTCGACGGCGTGGACGTAACCGAACTGCCGATGTACCGGCGCGCGCGCCTGGGCATCGGATATCTGCCGCAGGAAGCGTCGATCTTTCGCGGGTTGACGGTCGAACAGAATATCCGCGCTGTGCTCGAACTCGTCGAGCCCGAACGCGAGAAGCGCGAACAAGCGCTCACCGAACTCCTCGCCGAATTCTCGATCAGCCATCTGCGCCGCACGCCGTCGCTCGCCTTGTCCGGCGGCGAGCGCCGCCGCGTGGAGATCGCGCGCGCGCTGGCCTCGCAGCCGCATTTCGTGCTGCTGGACGAGCCGCTGGCCGGCATCGATCCGATCGCCGTGGGCGATATCCGCGATCTGGTCAGCCATCTCAAGGATCGCGGCATCGGCGTGCTGATAACCGACCACAACGTGCGCGAAACGCTGGAACTGGTCGACCGCGCCTACATCCTTCACGACGGCCAAGTGCTGATGGAAGGAAGCCCGCGCGAGATCGTTTCCTCGGCCGATGTGCGGCGCGTTTATCTCGGCGAGAAATTCTCGCTATGAACCGCCTGGCTCCGCGTCTCGATCTGCGGCAAACGCAGCAGCTGGTAATGACGCCCCAGCTGCAACAGGCGATCAAGCTGCTGCAGCTTTCCAATCTCGAAGTCGCGCAATTCGTCGAAGAGGAGCTCGCGCAGAACCCGCTACTCGAACGCGACGAGCCGGGAGCCGAAAGTGCGGCCCCCGATATGGAGCGCCCGGAACTCGCCGCGTCCGACGTGCCGACCGACGAGCGCCATTTGAACGGCGAAGACCGGATCGTCGACGCGATCGGCGGCCCGGCGAGCACCACCGCCGAAGCCCCCCTCGACGTCGATTACGACAATTCCTACGCGCCCGGCGGCGACGAATCCGCCACCGGGGGCGACAGCGAATTCCTGGGCGAATGGAAGGGCTCCGGCGGGCGTTCGGATTTCGAGGATTCCGAATTCGGACTCGAACAGACGCTGCAGAGGCCCAAATCGCTGCGCGAACATCTGCTCGACCAGGTCGGCGTCGATTTCGCCGATCCCGTGGACCGCGTGATCGCGGCGCGGCTGGTCGATCTGATGGAGGATAGCGGCTACATCAGCGCCGATATCGGCGAACTCGCCGAGAAACTCGATATCGAGCTGTCGCGGGTCGAGTCGGTTTTGAAGCGCTGCCAGAAATTCGATCCGCCCGGCGTCATGGCGCGCACGCTCAAGGAGTGCCTGTCGCTGCAATTGGCCGAGCGCAACCGCCTCGACCCCGCGATGGCGACGCTGCTCGACCATCTCGATCTGCTCGCCAAGCGCGACGCCAACGCGCTGTGCCGGCTGTGCGGCGTCGACGCCGAGGATCTCACCGACATGGTGGCGGAGATCCGCAGCCTCGACCCCAAGCCCGGCCTCGCCTTCGACGGCGCGGAAGCCCAGCCCGTCGTTCCCGACGTTTTGATGCGCTTGGCGCCGGACAAAAGCTGGATCGTCGAATTGAACCAGGACACGCTGCCGCGCGTGCTGGTCAACACGCGCTATCTGGCGCGCGTCAATCTCGGCCAGCGCACCAAGACGGACAAGGAGTTCATCGCCGAGCGCCTACACTCCGCCAATTGGCTGGTGAAGTCGCTGCATCAGCGCGCACAGACGATCTTGAAAGTGTCGATCGAGATCGTGCGCCAACAGGACGCGTTCTTCCGCAACGGCGTGCGGCATCTGAAGCCGCTGGTGCTGCGCGACATCGCCGAAGCGATCGACATGCACGAATCGACCGTCAGCCGCGTGACGACCAACAAGTTCATCGCCACGCCGCACGGCATCTTCGAGCTCAAGTATTTCTTCACCTCCGCCATCCCCGCCTCGGGCGGCGGCGAAGCGCATTCGGCCGAGGCGGTGCGCCACCGCATCAAGTCGCTGATCGATGCCGAGAAGCCCGACGAAATCCTGTCGGACGACCGCATCGTCGAGCTGTTGAAGGCCGACGGGATCGATATCGCAAGGCGGACCGTCGCCAAGTATCGCGAGGCGATGAGCATCGCGTCATCGGTCCAACGCCGGCGCGAAAAAACCTCAGCCTTCTAGTCGCTTAGGCGATTTTTCTTGACCCCTGCCGGGGCCGGGCGCACGCTTCCCGCATAGGGTCGCAAGCATGTTGGTTCCAAACAGGACACCCGCCTTGACTTGCCCGAAGCGCCGCACCTATGGTGCGCCGCAACTCGGCCGCCGGACGGTCTTGCGCGGACCAATCCGAACCACGTCAATCGGGCTTCGCGACTTCGTTTTTTCCCGCAACCAACCGACGGCTTCATCATGCAGCTCTCCGTAAGCGGCAAACGTCTCGATGTCGGCGATTCCCTGCGCGTCCATGTGGCTTCTTCGCTGGGCACGGCGGTCGATCGCTATTTCGGCAAGGCGATTGAAGGCAAGGTGACGTTCGAGCGTCAGCGCCATTTGTTCCGTGCGGATATTCAAGTCCATGTCTCGCGCGGGATGACGCTCCAAAGCCATCACGCGGCCGCCGATGTCTACGCGGCGTTCGACGGCGCGGTCGAACGGCTCGACAACCGCCTGCGCCGCCACAAAGGCCGTTTGTCCGACCGCAAACGCCGCGCCGAAGGCGGCGAAGTCGAAGCGGAACTTGCGGCCGAACCCGCGCGCTACGCGGTCGTCGATCCGGAAGCCGAATCGATCGACGGCGCCAACGGCGCCGAAACCGCCGCCGCGCCGATCGTCGCGGAAATGGCGACGCATATTGCCACGCTGAGCGTGGGCGAAGCGGTGGCGCGGCTGGATCTCGGCCAGAAGCCGGTGCTGATGTTCCGCAACGGCGCCAACGGACAATTCAACGTCGTCTACCGGCGCGCCGACGGCGCGATCGGCTGGATCGACCCTGGCTCGGCGCCGCAACCGGCGCCGGCGAAGACCTGAGCGAAGCGGGAAAGAATGGAACTCGTCGATATCCTCGCCCCCAACGGGGTCGTCGCAAACTCGCGCGCGACGTCGAAGAAGCAAATCCTCCAGGAACTCGCCCGCAAGGCCGCCGAGCTGACGGGGGCGGAGGAGCGCGCGATTTTCGACGTGCTGCTGGAGCGCGAGCGTCTGGGCACGACCGGGGTCGGCAACGGCATCGCCATTCCGCACGGCAAGCTCGGGGGCCTGAAGCGCTTGTGGGGCGTGTTCGCGCGGCTGGAGAAGCCGGTGGACTTCGAAGCGATCGACGAGCAGCCCGTCGATCTCGTCTTTCTGCTACTCGCCCCCGAAGGGGCTGGGGCCGATCACCTCAAGGCGCTCGCCAAGGTCTCGCGCCTGCTGCGCGACCGGCGTATCTGCGAAAAGCTGCGCGGCTCGGAGAAATCCGACGCCCTTTTCGCGCTGATCACCGAACACACCGCCAACGCGGCGTAACCCATATCGACGCGCGCTGCCGGGCAATCATTTCACGCCCCGCCATTCGGGCGCGGCGGCGAGCGATGCGAAAATCTCGCCCGGCATGAATTGCGCTGCGGCTTTGGCGAAGGCGGCCTTCGCGTCGCCGGCGTCGCGCGCGCCCAGCGCCATCGCGATCGCGTGCGGAGCGGTGGGGCCGAGATCCGCGAGGATCGCGTATGCGCGCCCGATGGCGCCGATCCCCGGCCTTTTGCCGTCGCTGCGGAGGGCCTCGTCGGCCGCGTCCATGGCGAAGCGCCGCCCGACCTCCTCGGCCCCATGCCGGTCGATGGCACGCGCCAACGCGGCGCGCGACTGCGGCCCCCATTTGCCGTCCACGTCCAGCGGCGGCGGCGCGACGCTTTCGGTCATGCGATTGAGACGGACGAGCAGGCGCTGCAAACGGCGCACTGCGCCAGGCAGACGGTCCGCGCGCACGGCCCGCGCGAAGGCGCGGCGCAACAACCGCGGCATTTCGGCCGTCGGATCGCCCGGTCCGCCGCCGATTCCCAACCGCTTGGCCACGCGCGCGAATGCGCGGTCGACGCGCAGATCGCGCGATTCGCGCGCGCGCGGGAACTCACGGCCCCAGCGCGTGGCGGCGCGGAATTCGCGGAACCCGGCGATGTCGAGCGGATCGGGCGGCACGAGCGGCGGGTCCGGCGGCATTCCGGGAAACTCGAACGAAACCGTCTCCCCGCGCAAATATGCCTGCAGCTTGCGGACATTCCTCGTGCCGAATTGATGCAGATGGCAAGCGAGCTCGATCTGACCGCGAAGCCCCGCGAAAAACTCGCACGCGCCCGGCCCCGTATCGCGCGCGATGCGCCGGACGGCGACGCGTAGCTCCGTGAATTTCGCGGCCTCCGCTTCGGCCAGCGCGGCCCTGCCCGCCTCGGTCGCGAGAATCGAGTCGCCCAGCGCCACCGCGCGGGCCCGTTCCGCGCGCGTCAGATCCCGCGTGCGCTTCGCCAACAGAGCCGTGTCGTCCGCGCCCGGCAGTTTCGCTGCCGCGGCGATCGCCGCGAAACGCGCCGCGAGATCGGGCCGTTGCGAAAGATCGATCTGGAAGCGTCCGGCCGACAAGCCGCTGGCAGCATTATCGACTGCGGCGACGCGGCCGTCGGCCCCGCCTTCCGCATCGCCCAGCACTTCGGCGAGGACGGCGTCGAAATCGGGATCGAGAAGATAGCGGTCTTCGGTCATCGCCCGTTCCTCCTTCACGCCGACAACTGCCCGGTTTCGTGGGGCGCGAAATCCCAAGCGACGGCATCCAGAGCCGCGTCGCGCGCAGCCCAGCCTTCGGCGGGCGGCCAGACAGGCGCATGCCTTCGCGCCAGCACGCGCAACGCCGCGATGTCGAAACGCCGCGTATCGGGCGCGTTCCCGCGCGCGAGCGCGGCCGACAATTCACTATGGGCGTGGCGCGGCAGCGCGTGAAAATGCGCGGCGAGTTCGAGCTGGCCGGCGAGCGAGCCGAGCGCGCGCCAGCTCCACGGGACGGCTTGCGCCAATACGAGGCGCACGCGCGCGCCGATCACGGTCAAGCGCCGCCGCTCGGCCTTGGCCAAGGCGCGCCTGCCGGAATCCGTTTCCATCGTGGCGCGCGCCAGCACCAAGGCGCGCACCACAGCCGCTTCGTCGGCGCGAAAATCGGTACGGCCGAATGCGCCGTCGAGATCGGGAATCAGCACCCGCCCGTCGCCCAGCGGCACCTCCCCCACGCGCGCGGCGCGCGCGGCATCGGCGAGCGCGCAGCGCAGCTTGGACTCCCGCGCGGGAACGAGCCGCAATCGCCCCAGCGCCAGTGCGCCGGCGGCGATCACGGCGTCGCCCGGCCGTCCTCCCGTCGCCGCGGACAAGGCGTGCGGCAAAGCTTCGGTCAGACGCGGATGCGGCTCGGGCGGTTGCGGCGCGGACATGATGGCCTCCTCGAAACGGAAAGACATTGCGGTCCCGGCCATCGGGCATGTCCGGCAATTCCCCATCCACCGCTGCCGTTCACTACGGATAATTTCAAAAAAGTACCTTAAATGTTCTCTTATCCAGCCATATTGAAATCGACAGGATAATAAATATTTTTGTTTTAATTCAATGTTTTATATAAATTCCCCAGTTCGAAACGGCAACGGCGGTGTGGAATCTTCTGACTCGCCAAGGGCCGATAGAATGAATATAGAACATCTACTTTTAGGCGCAAGAAAAAACTCGTCTGGCGATTCTAGAGCGTGATCGGCTCCGCCCGACGAAAAAGGGGTCCGCCAATGCGGACCCCTTATTCTGTCGATCGTCTTCGCGCAGCGCTCAATGCGCGTCGAGCGGCTCCAGCCCGTGCTGACGGATCGCCGCAAAGGCGAGATCGCGCGTCGGTGCCGCGCCGATACGTTCGCCAACGGCCGAATGGATCGCGTAGATCGAGGCGGGACCTTCCTCGCCCGTCTCTTCCGTGCGGCGGACATAGGCGATGCCCTGATGGCCGAGGGCGGCGAACGCCTCGGGCGACAGCGCCCGCAACGGAGAAAGATCGCTCATGCTTCAGCTCTCTTTGCCCGAAACGTCGATCGTGGGGCGACGCGGGGCCGCGCTCGTCCCGCTCTTGATTTCGATGCGCCGCGCCTTGGCTTCGGGCTGCGGGCGCGCGAGATCGATATGCAGCAAGCCGTTGTCGAGCGAGGAGCCGAGCACTTCGATTCCGTCGGCGAGCACGAAGCTGCGCTGGAACTGACGCGCCGCGATTCCGCGATGGATGAAGACGCGGTTGCCGTCGTCGACCTGCTTGCCCCGCACGACGAGCTGATTGCCTTCAAGCGACAAAACGAGATCGTCGGCGGTGAAGCCCGCGACGGCCAGCGTGATGCGCAGACCGTTCTCGCCGATCTGTTCGATATTGTAGGGCGGGTAACCGTCGCCGCCATGCTTGGCGATCCGGTCGAGCGTGCGCTCGAACTCATCGAAACCGAGCAGCAGCGGATTGTTGAACAGCGACAAACGCGACATGTCGTACGCACCTTCCGGCGCGCCCCCGGAAGCTGGGCGGCGCGCGCCATACGGCCGCCGCAGCGGCCCGTTGCACGGCGACGGGCCCCGCGATAGGCGGCCCATCATGCGCAAAATATGGCGGTCCGGGCGGGGGGTATCAAGCCCCCCGCTTGCGCGGCGGAACCCCGCCGGCGGCGGGCTTTGCGGGGGGCAGGCGGGCGGCGGCATTGAGCACCTGCATCGCCACGCGCGCGTTGCGTACGTTGCGCGCGTCGCGGATCAAGGCGGCGCGCTGGGGGTCCATTTTACCCGTAGCCCGCAGGCGGCGGATTTCCTCCGCCGCACTCATCGCCGGTTCCACGGGTGCACCGCCGGCCATGGCTTCGAGCTGGCGGGCCGCCCCTTCGAGATTGGCGACCATCGTCGTCAATTCCTCGCGATGGTGCTTGGTCAGATCCTTGCGCGCCAGCGTGTGGCGAAACCCCGCCGCACGGTCGCGAAAGCGCTTGGCTTTGGCCAGATACTGCTCGGATTTGGAATCTTGTTTCGGCATACGCTTCGATTCGTTCGCGGACGCGAAAAGTATACGCCGGAAAATTCCTGCAGCGCGAGTTTATGCGGCCGCAAAAGAAACGGGCGGAATCCGCGAGAATTCCGCCCGCCCCAGGTCGTGGAGTCTGCCTTAGCGATGACGATGCATCATCCGGCGCGGCGACAGCGCTTCGGCCAGCGCCGATTTCTGCGCGTCGTCGAGCACGGCTTGGAAGCGTTCGACCGCCGGGCGCAGCACGGCGAGCGACGCGACCATCGCTTGCGCGAAGGTCTCGCGCCGCGCGAGCTGGGCAGCCGCATCGTTCGCCGCTGCGGCCGCCGGCGGGTTATCGCACAAACGCTTCATGGTCTCGCCTGCGGCGCGACTGTCGCGCGCGAAGTTCTCCCAGGCCGGACGCTGCGTGGCGGTCGGCTTCACTTTCGCTTCGAGATAGGCGAGTCGCGAAGCGATATGCGCGTCGGCATCGGCGCACATGCGCTCGAACCCGCGCCGCGCCTGGTCGGGCGGGGGGCCGCCTGCGGGCGGTTGTTGGGCAAAGGCCGGCATCGCGAGGGCGAAACCGGCGAGCGCGAGGAGGATGGGCTTCTTCATCTGACGTCTCCGTAGTGGATTGCGGACGGCACCGTTATCGGGTTGGATTGAGGCCCGCCGATGACCGGCACGTTTCATCGCATGACCGCGCACCCGATGTGTGTAACCGCCCATAACCGTGTGTCCGTGTTTGTAACGCCGGGTTACGGCCAGTCGGCGAAGTTGCGGCGCGGCGATATGATCGGCGCACCATGACGCAACGCACACCGCATATTCTTGTCGTCGACGACGACCGCGAAATTCGCAGGCTCGTCTCGCGATTCCTCACAGAGAACGGATTCCGCACCACCGAAGCCAAGGACGTGCGCGAAGCGGAGATCGCCTTGGGCGCGGGCAAGTTCGAGCTCGTCGTACTCGATCTGATGATGCCGGGCGAAGACGGTCTGTCCTTCGCGCGACGCTTGCGCGCGCAAGACAGGATTCCGATCGTGATGCTGACCGCGCGTGGCGAGGAAACCGACCGCATCGTCGGCCTCGAAATCGGCGCCGACGATTATCTGCCCAAACCCTTCAATCCGCGCGAGCTGCTGGCGCGCGTACGCGCGGTCCTGCGCCGGGCCGGCGAGCGCCAGGAACCGGACGTCAAGGCGCGCGTTTTCCAGTTCGCAGGCTGGACGCTCGATGCCGCGCGGCGGGAGCTGCGCCGGCCCGACAGCGCCCTCGTCCCCACCACCGACGCCGAGCTCGACCTGCTGATCGCCTTCGTCGAGCGCCCGCAGCGCACGCTGTCGCGCGAACAGCTGCTCGATCTCGCACGCGGGCGCCAGGCGCAGTTATTCGACCGCTCGATCGACGTCGCGGTGATGCGTCTGCGCCGCAAGATCGAGCCGGATCCCGCGAAGCCCGAGATCATCCGCACCGTGCGAAACGGCGGCTACCTGTTCGCCGCCGACGTCGAGACACGGGCGTGAAGGGCCTTTTCGACGGCATCGCGGGCCGTATCGCGCTTGTCGCGATCGTCGGCTTGGTCGCCGCGCAGCTGGTATCCGTCGGCATAGCATTGCTGCTGCGCCCGACGGAGTTCCGGCTTTACGCGGCCCCATGGCTCGCCGAAGCCGCCGTCAATGTCGCGCGCGATACCTTCGCCCGACCGCCCGGCGCGCGCGCCGCTTATCTCGACCGACGCGCGGAGGCCGAGCATCTCGATCTCGAATGGTCGCCGAAGCTCGAAGTCCCCCCCGACCCGCGCCCCGCGCGCGGGCGCGCGGCGCGGCTCGAGCGCGTGATCGCCGAAGCTCTGGGGCCGGGCTTCGCGGTTTCGAGCGAATTGGCGATCGGCGGCTTCGGCTTGCCGCGTCCGCAGGGCCGCTTCGAGCGCCACGCGCAGGTCCTGCGCGTGCCAGCCGACGAATCCGCCTGGACCGAGGCGCAAACAATTCCGGGCATTTTCCGAATCGTCGTTCGCGGGCCGGACGGCACGTTCCTGACGCTGCATCCGATCACGCCGGGCCTCAACTGGGGCTGGATCGTGCTCGGCGCATGGCTCGCGGGCATCGCCGTCGCCGCCGGCGCCGCGGCCTTGTGGGCGGCGCGCCGTGTCGCGGGCCCGCTCGTCTCCGTCTCGCTCGCCGCGCAACGCGCCGGCGCCGGCCTCGCCGCGGAATTGCCGCGTTTGTCGGGCGCGCCGCGCGAAGTGCGCCGGATCGGCGAGTCGCTATCGCGCATGCGCGCCCAGCTCGTGCGCCATGTCGAAGACCGCACACGGATGCTGGCCGCAGTCAGCCACGATTTGCGCACGCCGTTGACGCGCCTGCGCTTGCGCGCGGAATCGATCGACGATCCCGAGGAGCGCGTGAAGGCGCAAAACGACATCATCGAAATGGAGAAGATGATCGCCGAAACACTGGCCTTCGCCCGCGCCGACGCGATGGAATCCTCGCCCGAGCGTTTCGATTTCGCCGCCTTGCTGCAAACGCTGGTCGACGAGCGCGAGGATCTGGGCCGCGAGATTTCCTACACAGGCCCGCAGAGCCTGATCGTCGAGGGCCGCGCGGGCGCCCTCAAGCGCGCGCTCGCCAATCTGATCGACAACGCGCTGCTCTACGGCGAGCGCGCCGAGGTGACGCTCGCCGAATTTCCAGACCGGATCGAGGCGGCGATCTCCGACGAAGGTCCGGGCATTCCCCCGGCCGAGATCGAGCACGTGTTCCGACCTTTTTACAGGCTGGAAATCTCGCGCTCGCGCGAAACCGGCGGGTCCGGCCTGGGTCTCGCGGTGGCGCGCGACATCGCGGTCGCGCATGGCGGCGAAGTACAGCTGGAGAACCGCGCGACACGGGGCTTGCGCGCGACGCTGATACTGCCCCGCGTCGGCTGATCGGACTATACTAACCCGCGTGATCGCCTTTCTTCTCCACCCGCGCCGCGCGGGCCTCGCCATCGCCGCCGGTAGTGCCGCCGTACTCGGTGCCGCCCTCGCCTTCCAGTATATCGGCGGGCTCGTCCCGTGCGATCTTTGCTACATGCAGCGCTATCCGTTCTGGGTCGCGATCCCCGCCGGACTCGTCGCCGCCTTCGCGCCCGAAGGCAAGACGCGCGCGGCGTTGCTGGGTATCGCGGCGGCGGCGCTGACCTACGGCGCTGGCGTGGCCGTCTTCCATGCCGGTGTCGAACAAGGCTGGTGGCAGGGCCTCGCCTCGTGCGGCGCGCCGCGCGGCATGTCGAACTCGCTGGAGGAATTGCGCGCGCGACTTTTGGCCGCACCCGTCGTGCGTTGCGACGAGCCGCAATGGTCGTTGTTCGGCGTGACGATGGCGGGCTACAATTTTTTCCTTTCCGGAGCGCTCGCCGCTTTCGCATGGACGAGCGCCTGGCTGGCGTTCCGCGGAGAATCGAAATGACCGCATCCCATCGCATGGGCCTGCCTGGCGAGCCCGCCGGCGACGCGCTGATCGACCGCATCCTGCGCGTCGATCATGCCGGCGAGTACGGCGCCGTGCGCATCTATGAAGGCCAATTGGCCGTGCTGGGCAAGAACAGCGAAGCGGCAAAGGCCGTCGCGCATATGGCCGAGCAGGAGCGCGCGCATCTCGCCGCGTTCGAGAGATTGTTGCCCGAGCGACGCGCGCGGCCGACCGTGCTGCAGCCTTTCTGGCACGTCGCGGGTTTCGCGCTGGGCGCCGCCACGGCGATGCTGGGCGACAAGGCCGCAATGGCCTGCACCGTCGCGGTCGAAGAGGTGATCGACGAGCATTATCGCGAGCAGATCGCCGCGCTGCCCGACGAAGAAGGCGCGCTCAAAGAAACGCTCGAAAAGTTCCGCCGGGAAGAGGTCGAGCACAAGAATGAAGCGCTCGATCGCGGCGCCGAACAGGCGCCGGGATACGAACCGCTCGCCGCCGCGATCAAAGCGGGATCGCGTCTCGCCATCTGGCTGTCGAGCCGGATTTAATCGAGCGCGTTCCGCGCGGCGACGATCTCGCCCCGATAGGCGCGTTTCGGGCCGAGGACGAGCCACGCGTCGTCGGGCGAATCGATCTCGGCCTCCAGCCGATAGCCGGGTACGCGATCGAGGAAGTCGCGATAGACCAGCGCGGAATCGTAGGCGCCCCGGCGCAATTGCGTTTCCACGTCGAAGATCGTGCCCGATTTCTCGACCACGACTTCGCGCCACGCCGAAAAATCGCTCAACCCTAGCGTCGCTGTGAATACGCCCACGCTATGCGGGCGATGGATCTGTTCGCGCGTGACGATCGCCAAAGGCTTGCTGGGCGCGATGAACGTGTCGGCGAGGAACAGCCGCTTGTGATACGCGGTCAGCAGATGCGGCGTATCGGGATGGACCGAACAGATCACCGCATAGGCCGCGTCGCCCGCCAGCACGGCGTCGGCGCACGCTTTCAACGTGTCGCAAGACAATGTATCGACGGCGAGCCCGCGCAATTGCGCGTAGCGCCGGGCGACGAAATCGTGGTTCGTGCCGCGCCCGAGCGTGGCGAGACGGCGGCCGCCCGCGCTCACGCCGCTTTGGCCGCGCGCGCCGCGATCGCGTCGGCCAGGGCCACGGTGTTGCGCGCCGATTCGACATGCAGTTGTTCGACCAGCTTGCCGTCGACCACGACCACGCCTTCGTTTTTCGCCGAAGCGGCGTCGTAGGCGGCGATGACCTTGCGCGACCATTCGACGTCGGCCGCCGAAGGTCCGTAAGCGGCGTTGCACACCGCGATGGTCTTCGGGTGGATCAGCGTGCGGCCGTCGAAGCCCATTTCCGCGCCCTGACGGCAGGTCGCGGCGAAACCCGAGTCGTCGTTGAGGTCGAGATGCACGCCGTCGAGGATCGGCAGCCCCGCCGCGCGCGCGGCCAGCAGGCACAGACCGAGCGACGGCAGAATCGCGACGCGATCCTCCGAATGGCGCGCGCGCAAATCCTTGACGAGATCGGACGTGCCCATCACAAGCGCGCCCAGATGCGGGCTCGACAGCGCGATTTCCTGGGCGCGCAGCACGCCGAGCGGCGTTTCGATCATCGCCCAAAGCTGGACGTTCTCGGGCGCCCCGGCGGCAGCGAGGCGCAAGGCGGCGTCGCGCACGTCCTTGGCGCTTTCGACCTTCGGCAACAGCACGGCATGGCAACCCGAGCGCGCGGCCGCCTTGATATCGGCCTGGCCGACCTTGCCCGACAGCGGATTGACGCGCACGACGCGTTCGGCGCGATAGCCGCCTTGCTTCAACGCGGCCATCACCGCGTCGCGGGCCGAATCCTTGGCGTTGGCGTGGACGGCGTCCTCCAGATCGAAAATCAAAACGTCGGCGTCGACCCCGCGCGCCTTGTCCAAGGCCCGGGCATTGGACCCCGGCACGTAAAGGGCGGAGCGGCGCGGGACGGGACGGAATTCAGCCATGGGAATCCAAGCGTTTTCGGTGTTGTCGGGCGCCCATCCTGTCAGCCCGCCCGCCCCCTGCCAAGCGTTTCGCGGGGTATTCGATTCCTCTCGCACCCGCACAACGCACTGGCGGCATTCGAATTTGACGGCTATACGGCGAAGGACATGTTCGAGTGGCTGTTCCTCAAAGGCGTCGTGGTCGGGTTCCTGATTACGGCCCCGGTCGGGCCGATCAACATCCTGGTCATCCGCCGCACGCTGGTGCACGGGCGGCTCGCGGGTCTGTTTTCGGGCGCCGGCTCCGCGGTCGCCGACACGATGTTCGGCGCGATCGCCGCCTTCGGTATCGTCATCCTGAAAAGCTTCATGGAGGAACAGCGCGATTACCTGGCGCTGGGCGGCGGCATCATCCTGATCGTGATGGCGCTGCGGCTGATACGCCGGCCCGCGCCCAAAATGTCCGAGGGCAAGGACCCGAGCGGCCTGATCGCCGATTTCACTTCGACGCTGGTGCTGACCCTCACCAACCCGATCACCATCCTGTCCTTCATGGCCGTGTTCGCGGCGTTCGGCGTGCGCGCCGATGGCTACGGCGCCTTCGAGGATTGGCTGCTGATCGCGGGCGTTTTCACCGGTGCTGCGGCGTGGTGGGTGCTGGTCGTGGAACTGGTCCATTACTTCCGCGACCGCTTCACGACGACCGGCCTGACCTGGGCGAACCGCATCGCGGCTTGGATCATCTTCGCTTTCGCGATCGGCGTGCTGGGCGAATTGGCGCTGCGCCGGATGGGGCTGATCTAGATCGGCACCAGATCGCGCAGCAGCGCGGGGAGGCGCTGCTGGCGCTGGACTTCGCGGCGCACCCGCGCTTCCTGCAACGTATACATCTGCGGCCGATAGGTCGGGCCGGGACGGATATCGACGGTGCGCGAGGCCTGCCCCGGACGCAGCGGCTGTTCGATCACTTCCGTGCCCGGCGCACGCAGCTGGCGCGTGATCTCGCCTTGGCCCGCGCGGCAAATCTCCTGATCTTCCGGCCGGCGCAAAAAGGTCGTCTGTTCGAGCGACGTCACGCGCGCGCGCGCTTCCTGGCGCTGTTCGGGCGGCAATGCGCGCAAATAGGTGATACGCGGGCCGGTCGCCGACAGGATCTGATTGACGCGCGCTTCGATCGCCGTGCGGTCGAGACACGCGGCCCCGTCCACCGCCGCCAGCGCCACCGAATAGAGCGTGACGATCGCCGCTTCGTGCTTCAGGGAATCGTCGGAGCGCCCCTGCCCGATCCGCCACAGCAGATCGCCATAGGCCAACGCGACCGTGTGCGGCGCGCCGTCGAGCACCTTGGCCGCCGCCCATTGCAAAGCGGCGCGCGCATCGGCTTCGCTGTTGGCTAGGCGCAAGCGTTCGGAAACGCCGCGCCAATCGCGCGACGCGTAAAGCCGGTCGAGGTCCGCCGTTCCTTGCGCGGCGGCGGGAGCCGCAAGCAGCGCGAAAAGAACGGCGAACCGTTTGATCATCCGCGCGCCGCCAGTTCGAGGGCAAGGCGCGCGATGGGCGTGGCCAAGGCCGCGCGCAGATTGTCCGCCGCCAGCCAGAAAGCGATCGAGTTGGGCGCCGACGCGTCGTCGCGGATGCGGCTGACGAAGATCGAGCCTTCGCCTTGCGTTTCCAGCGGCGTGACGATGCCCTGTTCGTGGCGCAGGTCGACGACCGCCACACCGTTCATGCGCTTCATCATCGCGCGGGCTTGGGCGGTGCCCATCGGCTCGACGAATTCGGCGACGACCGAAATGCCATGGCCCACGAAAGTCGGCACGCGCACGCAGGTTGCCGCGACCTTCACGCCCGGCAGCAGACGCGGCGTTTCACGCGCGAGGGCGGCTTCGTCCGACGTCGAGCCGTCGTCCTGAAAATTGCCGCAATGGGGGATCGTGTTGAACGCGATCTGCTTCACGAAGTGCTCGCGCTCCAGCGGCATGTTGACGTACACGTTGCGCGTCTGGCCGAACAACTCGTCCATCGCGTCCTTGCCGGCCTCCGACACGCATTGATAGGTCGACACGACCGCGCGCTTGCAAGTCGCCGCGTCGTGCAGCGGCTTCAACGCGCGCGCCACCATCGACACGCAGGCGCTGGGGAAGGCGACGACGCGCTTGGCGGCCTTGGCGAGAACTTCGTCGGTGTCATTGAGGCCGGGGATCACCAGCGGCACGTTCGCATCGAGGCGGCTATGCGCCGAGGCATCCAGCGCCCAGCCGCCCGCTTTTGCCGCGCGCGGCACATGCGTCGAGGCGACGGCGGCGGCCGTGCAGAACACCGTGACTTTGGTTTTGGAAAAATCGTGCGCGCCGATTTCCTTGGTGACGACCTCGTCGTCTTCGCCGTAGGTCAAGCCCGTGCCCGCCGACCGGTCGGACGCCAAGGCTGCGACATCCTCCGCCTTCACGCCCGCCTCGGCGAGCGCTTGAAGAACCTCACGACCCAGCGTGCCCGAAGCGCCGACGACCGCAAATGCTTTACCCATGTAGCTATTCCTTGTTCCGCCGCAGAATACGGCGTGCTTTCCATACTCGATCGCCGGGCGCGCGTCGCGCCCGCCAGCAGAATTTATCCCCCGGATACCCCGAATCGGACGTGGACGTCATAAAAATTTAACGATCCGATTCCCCCTACAAACCGTGGCGTTACAGCCTTATATAGATGACGCGGTCGGGTCTTTCATCGATCCGCAACATTCACATCGGAGACGACGCGATGGCGAAGAATGCCCAAGGGAAAACCGACCGGGATCAACCCGAGGATCTGTTTTTCTTCCGCCGCTGGCTCGCCAATCCGATGAAGGTCGGTTCCGTCATTCCTTCCTCGCCAGCACTGGCGCGCCTTGTGGTCAAGCAGGTTCGCCGCGCACCGGACGAATGCGTCGTCGAACTCGGACCCGGCACGGGGCCCGTCACCAAGGCGCTGCTCGCCTCGGGCGTGCCGACAGATCGTCTGTTCGTCGTCGAAATCGACGCCGATATGTGCGCTTATCTCCGCCGCGAGTTTCCCAACGTCAACGTCATCCATGGCGACGCGACCAAACTGACCCAGCTTCTGCCGCCGCAATGGGTCGGCAAAGTCGGCACGGTCATCTCCGGCATTCCGATGCTGCCGTTGCCCATCGAGGTACAGAAAGCGCTGACCCAAGCCGCGATCGACGTGATGGTGCCGGGCGGCGAGATTCTTCAATACACCTATTCGCTCGCCTCGCCGATCAAGGAAAAACCGCTGGGCCTGACCGGCAAGCGCAAGGGCATCGCGATGATGAATTTCCCCCCCGCTTGGGTATGGAGCTACGTGCCCAGCTTCGGCGGCGGCGACGCCGAAGACGAAGCGGAGCCCACGCACGCCTAAGCCCAAGCGCCGCGCGCGATACAAAAAAGGCGGGACCGCAGGGCCCCGCCTTTTTCTTTGGAACCGGCGATGTCGCCTAAGCCGCGAGCTTGTCGAGTTCCTTGAGCAGCGCGTCGCCCATCTGGGTGGTCGACACGATCTTGTCGCCCGGACCCGCGATATCCGGCGTGCGGATACCGGTGGCGAGCACGTTCTTCGCCGCCTTCTCGACCAAATCGGCGTCGTCCGACAGATCGAACGAATAACGCAGCATCATCGCGAAGCTGAGCAGCGTGGCGAGCGGGTTGCACTTGTCCTGACCCGCGATATCCGGCGCGGAACCATGCACGGGCTCGTACAGCGCCTTGCGCCGGCCGGTCGCGTCGGGGGCCCCCAGCGAGGCCGAGGGCAGCATGCCGAGCGAGCCGGTCAGCATCGCGGCGCAGTCCGACAGGATGTCGCCGAACAGATTGTCGGTGACGATCACGTCGAACTGCTTGGGACGGCGCACAAGCTGCATCGCGCAGTTGTCGGCGTACATGTGCTCGAGCGTCACGTCCTTGTATTCGGCCGCGTGCAGCTTGGTCACCGTCTCGCGCCACAGCACGCCCGTGTGCATCACATTGGCCTTTTCGACCGAATGCACCTTGTTCGAACGCTTGCGCGCCAGTTCGAACGCGACGCGCGCGATACGCTCGATCTCGCCGGTCGTGTAGACCTGCGTATCGACCGCCTTCTTCTGGCCGTCGGGCAGCGTGGTCACGCCGCGCGGCTCGCCGAAATAGACGCCGCCGGTCAGTTCGCGCAGGATCAGAATGTCGAGACCCGCGACCAGATCGCGCTTCAGCGACGACGCGTCGGCCAGCGCGTCGAACACCAGCGCCGGGCGCAGATTGGCGAAAAGGTCCATATCCTTGCGCAGGCGCAAGAGGCCGCGCTCCGGCTTCTTCTCGAACGGCAGATTGTCCCATTGCGGACCGCCCACCGCGCCGAACAGCGTGGCGCCGCATTCCTGCGCCAGCGCCATCGTGTCGTCGGTCAGCGGCGTGCCGTGCTTCTCGTAGGACGCGCCGCCCACGAGACCCGACTTCACGTCGAAAGAAACGGTGCGGCGCTTGTCGAACCAATCGACGACGCGCAGTACCTGGCGCATCGCCTCGGGGCCGATGCCGTCGCCGGGAAGAACCAGTAGTTTACGGTTGGATGCCATTTCGCGATCGTCCTTCTTGCTTCAAGCCTTGGCCGCGTGCAACCAGGGCTGCGTCGTCTTGCCCTTAGCCTCGTAGGCGTCGATATCGCCCGCGTGCTGCAGCGTAAGGCCGATATCGTCGAGACCTTCGAGCAGGCATTTGCGGCGGAAGGGATCGATCTCGAACTTCACCGTGCCGCCGTCGGGCCCCTTGATCTCCTGCTTTTCCAGATCGACCGTCAGCGTCGAGTTCGAGCCGCGGCTGGCGTCGTCCATCAGCTTGTCGAGATCTTCCTTCGAGACCTTGACCGGCAGAATCCCGTTCTTGAAGCAGTTGTTGTAGAAAATATCGGCGAACGACGTGCTGATCACGCAGCGGATGCCGAAATCGAGCAGCGCCCAGGGCGCGTGTTCGCGCGACGAGCCGCAGCCGAAATTGTCGCCGGCGACAAGGATCTGCGCCTTGCGATAGGCCGGCTTGTTCAGCACGAAATCCGGGTTTTCTTTGCCGTTCATGTCGTAGCGCATCTCCTCGAACAGCGCGACGCCCAAACCCGTGCGCTTGATCGTCTTGAGATGCTGCTTGGGGATGATCATGTCGGTGTCGACATTGACGATCGGCAGCGGCGCAGCCACGCCGGTCAGAACGGTGAATTTATCCATCTCGATCTCCCCTTCTTCCTATTTCGCCCGCGCGGGCACGACACGCGTGCCCGCCAGAATGTCGTGAAACGCTTGCCCCGAACCGTTGAAGCAGCCCAGCACATAGCCGAATCCGGTCGAGGCGATTTCGCAGATTTTCAGCAACTGGCGGCAGATCGCGCGCAGGACGCTCAAACGGTTGCCGTCGAGTCCGACCACCTTCAGTCCCAGCAGAATCTTTCCCGGCGTGGCCTGACGGCGCGAGGCTTCGAACGCCGCGAAATAGACGAAGGGCAGCGCGACCAGCACGACCTGCGCGGCGACCAGCTGCACGAGACCGCGTACGTTGCGCGCGATCAGAAGCTCGCTGCGCACCGGTTCGATGCGGCCGTCGTCGTAGGTATTCACGCCGTCACCCACCGAGTAGACGCGCAGCGTGCCGTCCTCGTAGCGGCGCGTTTCGACGTGGAACTCCACGCGGCGATGGCCGCTATTGTCGAACATGCGCTCATCCTCGACGGAAACGGGCTTGCGGTCGATCTCGACCACCGCCGGATCGCGCCACGGCGCCACCGTGAACGCTGGCATGTCCAGCGTGCCCCGCACGACGACCGCGAAGCCCCACAGAATCACGGCCAGAATCGCCGCGTCGACGCACAGCGCCGCGACACGCCGCCCGAACGGCGCCACCGCGAAGGTGGCGCCGCCAACGGGCAACGGCAGCGCCATGAAGCTCACTGCCAGTCGCGCACGTCGGCCAAGCGACCGGCGAACGCGGCGGCCGCGGCCATGCCGGGGCTGAGCAGATGCGTGCGTCCGCCGCGGCCTTGGCGGCCTTCGAAGTTGCGGTTCGAGGTCGAAGCGCAACGCTGGCCGGGTTCGAGCTTGTCGGCGTTCATCGCAAGGCACATCGAACAACCCGGCTCGCGCCAGTCGAAACCGGCCTGCTTGAATACCTTGTCGAGGCCTTCGCGCTCGGCCTGTTCTTTGACGAGACCCGAGCCGGGGACGACCATCGCGTGGACGTTCGCGGCGACCTTCTTGCCCTTGGCGAGGGCCTTTTCCGCCAGCGCGGCGGCGGCACGCAAATCTTCGATGCGGCCGTTTGTGCACGAGCCGATGAAGACCTTGTCGATCGTCACGTCGAGGAACTTTTGGCCGGGCTTCAGGCCCATATAGGCGATGGCGCGCTCGACCGCCGTCCGCTTCGCCGAATCGGCGAAGGACGACGGGTCGGGCACGGCGCCGGTGATCGGCAGCACGTCCTCGGGCGAAGTGCCCCAAGTGACCATCGGCGGAATGTCGGCGGCGGCGAGCGAAACTTCGCGATCGTAGAACGCGCCCGCGTCCGACGGCAGGGTGCGCCAGTAATTGACGGCCATGTCCCACTGCGCGCCCTTGGGCGCGTAAGGGCGGCCTTTGACGTAGTCGAACGTCTTTTCGTCCGGCGCCACCAGGCCCGCGCGCGCCCCGCCTTCGATCGTCATGTTGCAGACCGTCATGCGGCCTTCCATCGACAGATCGCGGATCACGCTGCCCGCGAATTCGACGACGTAGCCGGTACCGCCCGCCGTGCCGATCTTGCCGATGATCGCGAGGATTACGTCCTTCGCGGTCACGCCGACGGGAAGCTGGCCGTCGACCGAGATGCGCATATTCTTGGCCGGCTTCTGGATCAGCGTCTGGGTCGCCAGCACGTGCTCGACTTCCGACGTGCCGATGCCGAACGCCAGAGCGCCGAACGCGCCGTGCGTCGCGGTGTGGCTGTCGCCGCACACGATCGTGTTGCCCGGCTGCGTCAGGCCCTGTTCGGGCCCGATGATGTGGACGATGCCCTGGCGGATGTCGTCCATGCCGAAATGCATGACGCCGAAATCCTGGGCGTTCTTGGCCAGCGTCTCGACCTGGATTCGGCTTTCCGCATCCTCGATGCCCTTGGAGCGGTCGGTTGTCGGCACGTTGTGATCGGCGACCGCGACGGTCAGATCGGGGCGGCGGACCTTGCGGCCGGCCATGCGCAGACCTTCGAAGGCCTGGGGCGACGTCACCTCGTGGACGAGATGGCGGTCGATATAGAGCACGCAGGTGCCGTCGTTCTGACGGTGGACCACATGGGCATCCCAGATCTTGTCGAACAGCGTGCGCGGCTTAGCCATCGTTTCCTTCCTCGCTCCCATTACCAGCCGGGGAGGCCGCTTTTCCGCGGTCCTCCCCCTTACGAGCCCGCGAAGGCTTACGCCTTGGCGTCCGCCGCCGCTTCCAGATCGGCTGCCGACATGTCGGCGGCCGTCGCGGCGGTGTTGTTGCCCGACTTCTCGACGATACGCGCGGCCTTGCCCGTGCGCCCGCGCAGATAGTAGAGCTTCGCGCGGCGCACCGCGCCGCGGCGCACGACCTCGATGCCGCCCAGGCGCGGCGAGTAGAGCGGGAACACGCGCTCCACGCCTTCGCCGAACGAAATCTTGCGCACGGTGAAGTTGGAGTTGAGGCCCGAGTTCTTGCGCGCGATGCACACGCCTTCGAAAATCTGAAGGCGTTCGCGCGTCCCTTCCTGCACCTTCACGGCGACGCGCAGCGTGTCGCCGGGGCCGAAATCGGGAACCTTCTTCGCCGTGGCGGTGAGCTTGGCGATTTCCGCCTTCTCGATCTGCTCGATGATGAACGACATGTTCTTTCTCCTGCTTGATCCTAGTGTTGGGTTTGCGCCTGACGCTTGGCCCAAAGATCGGGCCGGCGTTCGGCGGTGATTTTTTCGGCCTGGGCGCGTCGCCAGGCTTTGACGTTGGCGTGATGGCCGCTGGTCAGCACGGACGGCACGTCGCGGCCATCCCACGAAGCGGGGCGCGTGTATTGCGGGTATTCGAGAAGACCGTCCTCGAAGCTTTCCTCGCCCAGCGATTCGGCCGCCCCCAGCACGCCCGGCAGCAAACGGACGCACGCGTCGAGAACGCAATGCGCGGCCGGCTCGCCGCCCGACAGCACGAAATCGCCGAGCGACAGCTCGGCCACGTCGCGCTTGTCGAGCACGCGCTGATCGACGCCTTCGAACCGCCCGCACAGCAACACCACGCCGGGTGAAGCCGCCAAGGCGCGCGCGCGTTCCTGATCGAAACGGCGCCCGCGCGGGCTCAGATAAAGGACGGGCGCATTCTCCGGGGCTTTCGCGATGGCGACCGCAAGGGCCGCGTCGACGACGTCGGGCTTCATGACCATGCCCGGCCCGCCGCCGAACGGAACGTCGTCCACCGAACGATGGCGGTCGAAGGCGAAATCGCGGATGTCGATCGCGTCCAGCGTCCACACGCCGTCGGCGAGGGCGCGGCCGACCAGCGACTGGCCGAGCACGCCCGGGAACATGTCCGGGAAGATCGTCAGCACGACCGCGCGCCACGGCACGGCTGCGCCGCCCGTCTTGCCCGTTCCGCCGATGTCATTCGCCGCGCTCATTCGTTCCCTTCGTCCGCGTCGCCTTCGTCAGGCTTCGCTTCGGTCCATTGGGGCGGGTCGACCGTGATCGTGCCCGCCGCGACATCCACTTCCGTCACCACTCTTTTGGTGAAGGGCAGAAGCCGGGTTTCGCCCGCTTCGTCCGCCACCTCCAGAATGTCCCCGGCGCCGTAGTTCTGCACCGAGGTCACCTTGCCCAGGACGCGCCCTTGCGTATCCTTCGCTTCGAGCCCGATCAGATCGGCGTGGAACCAAAGTTCCTTCGATCTTCCCGAACCCTTCGGCTTCTTGCCCAGCGCGTCGCGCTCCACATAGAGACGCATTCCCCGCAGGGCTTCCGCCGCGTCGCGATCCTCGACCCCCGACAGTTTCGCGATCACCAGACCGCGAACGACGCCGATCTTCCGGATGTCGAAGCGGCGCTTGCCGCTCTCGTCCGAAACGGGGCCGTAAGCAGCGACATCCGCCGGCTTGCCGGTGAAGCTCTTGATCTTGACCTCGCCGCGCACCCCGTGCGCCGACGCGACGGCCCCGACCAGAACCCGCTTCCCGGAAGACGTGGCGGACAACGCCCCGACCCCTTAGGCCGCCGGGGCCGCTTCCGCCGCCTTGGCCGCGGCTTCCTTCGCGCGCTCCTGCGCCTTCTTCTTCGGCGCGGACTTCTTCGGCGTTTCGCGGATCGCGGGCTTCTCGGCGAGGCCCAAAGCCGCGAGGAACAGCGTCACGCGGTCGGAAGGCTGCGCGCCCTTCGAAAGCCAATGCTTGGCGCGCTCGACGTCGATGACGACGCGCTTGTCGCTTTCCTTGGGGAGCATCGGATCGTAGTAACCGATCTTCTCGATGAAGCGGCCGTCGCGCGCGAAGCGCGAGTCGGCGACGACGATCTTGTAGTGCGGGCGGTTCTTCGCGCCGCCGCGGCTCATACGAATTTTAACGGCCATTCGTGTTGGTCCTTTCTTGAGATAAGTCGTTGTCTATCGGCGGAACAGGTTTCCGATACCCGTCCGCATGATTCCCTTCTGACCGAGGCGGCCCATCTGCTTCATCACGCGGCTCATTTCCATGAACTGCTTGACGAGGCGATTGACCTCCTCGACCGACGTGCCCGAGCCCGCGGCGATCCGCCGCTTGCGCTTGCCGTCGAGAAGTTTTGCGTCGCGCCGTTCGCGCTTGGTCATCGAGCAGATGATCGCCTCCTGCTTGCGCAGCAGGCTTTCGTCGACATTGGCGTTCTTCATCTGCGCTTGCATCTTGGCGACGCCGGGCAGCATGCCCATGACGCCGCCCAAGCCGCCCATCTTCTTCACCTGGCGAAGCTGGGAAAGCATGTCGTTGAAGTCGAACTCGCCCTTCTTGATCTTGGCGGCGAGTTTTTCGGCGGTTTCGGCCTCGACCGTCGCCTGCGCCTTCTCGACCAGGCCGACGATGTCGCCCATGCCGAGGATGCGGCCCGCGACGCGGTCGGGATGGAACGTTTCGAGCGCGTCCATCTTTTCGCCGAGACCGACCAGCTTGATCGGCTTTCCGGTGACCGCGCGCATCGACAACGCGGCGCCGCCGCGCTGATCGCCGTCGAGACGCGTCATCACCACGCCGGTGATGCCGATGCCGTCGTTGAAGCGCGTCGCCGTTGTCAGGGCGTCTTGACCCGTCAGGGCGTCGACGACCAGCAGCGATTCGGCCGGCGACACCGCGTCGCGCACGGCCTTCGCCTCGGCCATCAATTCTTCGTCGATCGACAACCGGCCGGCGGTATCGAGGATGACGACGTCATAGCCTTCGGTGCGGCCCGCCTCCATCGCGCGCTTGGCGATGGCGACCGGCTCTTCGCCCGCAACGATCGGCAGCGTCGTCACGCCAATCTGGGTGCCGAGCACGGCGAGCTGTTCTTGGGCGGCGGGGCGGCGTGTGTCGAGCGAGGCGAGCAGGACCTTTTTGCGATCCTTCTCGGTCAAACGCTTGGCGAGCTTGGCGGAGGTCGTCGTCTTGCCCGAGCCTTGCAGGCCGAGCATAAGGAACGGGATCGGGGCGGCCGCGCGCAGATTGACGTCGGTCGCGGTCGAGCCGAGCGTTTCGATCAGCTTGTCGTGGACGATCTTGACGACCATCTGGCCCGGCGTGACCGAGCGCACGACCTGCTGGCCGATCGCTTCGAAGCGCACGGCGGCGATGAAATCCTTCACCACCTGCAAGGCGACGTCGGCTTCGAGCAGCGCCAGACGCACTTCGCGCAACGCCGTATCGACGTCGGCCTCGGTGATCACACCGCGGCCGCGCAGCTTGTCGAATACCGCGCCGAGTTTTGTGCCGAGCTGGTCGAACATACGCGCCGAAACGAACCTCGAAGCCAAAACAAAGTGGCCGCCGTGCGCGAAACTCGCGGACGGCGGGAGACCCCGAAGGGGCCCAAGGGTTCCGTATTGCCCTTGAATGACGGCGGTTTTAGGGGATCGGGCGTTCCCCGTCAATTCGACTCTCTCGTCACCCTATATAGGGTGAGGCTTGCACAGCTTTGATATCATTGATATCAATGATATCGGAGATATCAAATGGTCGATATTTTGATTCGGGGTGTCGATCCCGAGATCCATCGCGCCCTGCGGATTGAGGCGGCGCGGCAAGGCATTTCTTTGTCAGAGGTCTGTCGACGGAAGCTTGAGGCTTGGTCCGCGGACAGTCGGCCGCCGCCCGCCCCACCGCCGGCCTCACCGCAAGACCAAACGTGACATCGGGGGTAGCCTCCCCCTATATCCCCGACATGGACACGCTGCCTTTCGTCAAAATGCACGGGCTTGGCAACGATTTCGTCGTCGTGGACGCGCGCGGAAACGCGCCCGCGATCACGCCCGATCTGACGCGCGCGATCGCCGACCGCCATCGCGGCGTCGGCTTCGATCAGTTGATCGTGATCGAGACGCCGCCGGACAAAGGTGCCGACGTGTTCTTTCGTTTCTACAATTCCGACGGGTCTGAAGCCGGGGCGTGCGGCAACGGCACACGCTGCGTCGCCGACCGCGTGATGGCCGAGCGCGGCACCGACCAGCTTGCGATTCAAACAATCGCCGGTTCGCTGGAAGCCACGCGCAATCCCGACGGGCGCGTGACGGTCGATATGGGCCCCGCGCGTTTGGATTGGCGCGAAATCCCGCTGGCCGACGCGTGCGACACCAACGCCGTACCGATCGAGTTGGGACCGCTGGCGAAGCCGGTCGCGACGTCGATGGGCAATCCGCACGCGACGTTCTTCGTTCCCGACGCCGAAGCGATCGATCTCGAAAAGCTGGGGCCGCCGCTCGAGCATCACAAGATGTTCCCGCAGCGCGCCAATATCGGCGTGGCGCAGATACTGGGCCCCGAGCGGATGCGTCTGCGCGTGTGGGAACGCGGGACCGGCATTACGCTCGCCTGCGGTTCGGGCGCGTGCGCCGCCGGCGTCGCCGCGATCCGCCGCCAATTGGTCGCGGGCCGCAAGGTTTCCATCGTCGTCGACGGTTCGATTCCGAGCGATCCGAAATCGGAAGTCGAGATCGAATGGCTGCGCGATGGCCATGTGCTGATGACGGGCCCGACGGCGATGTCGTTCAGCGGATTTTGGCCGCTGCGATGAGCGTCGTCACTTTCGGCTGCCGGCTGAACGCCGCCGAAAGCGCGGCGATCGAAGCGCTGCTCGCCCGTGCTGGCGATACCGGCACGATCGTCGTCAACACCTGCGCCGTGACCGCCGAAGCGACGCGCGAGGCCGCCGCCGCGATCCGCAAATTGGCGCGCGAGAACGCGCAGGCGCGTATCGTCGTGACCGGCTGTGCCGCACAGATCGATCCCGATCATTGGCGCGGCCTGCCGGGTGTTGCCGCCGTGGTCGGTAATCGCGAGAAGCTCGACGCCGCGACTTGGGCCGGCGGCGCAGCCGGGGTCGGCGACATCATGGTGTCGCGCGAGTTCGTCGAGACCGATACGCCGCCAGATCGCGGCCGCACGCGGGAGTTTCTGGAAGTCCAGCAAGGCTGCGACCATCGCTGTACGTTCTGCGTGATCCCGTACGGCCGCGGCAATTCGCGCTCCCTGCCCTTGGATCGCGTGGTCGCGCGTGCCCAAGCGGCGGTCGCGGCCGCCAAGCGCGAAATCGTACTGACCGGGGTTGACCTCACCGCCTGGGGCCAAGACCTGCCGGGAGCGCCGCGTTTGGGCGCCGTTGCCAAGGCGATTCTCGCCGCGTGCCCCGATCTTGCGCGCCTGCGCCTCTCCTCGGTCGATCCGGCGGAGATCGACGACGATATTTTCGATCTGCTGGCGCACGAGCCGCGCTTCGCGGGCCAGCTACATCTGTCGATCCAGGCGGGCGACGATCTGATCTTGAAGCGCATGAAGCGGCGCCATTCGCGCGACGACGTGGTCGCCGTCGCGAAACGCGCGCGCGACGCGCGCGGCGACGTTGCGCTGACCGCCGATCTGATCGCAGGCTTTCCCACCGAAAGCGACGACGCCTTCACCAATACCTTGGCGCTGGTCGACGAAATCGGCCTCGCCGACGCGCATGTGTTCCCCTATTCCCCGCGCGACAACACGCCCGCCGCGCGTATGCCCCAGCTCGACGGCGAAACGATCGGTCGCCGGGCGGAGACGCTACGTCATGCGGTCGCGGCCTCGCGCAAGCGCGATCTCGACGGGCGGGTCGGCGCCACCGCATATGTGCTTGTGGAAGCTTCGCGCCGCGACGGGCTGGACGCGCGCGGAACGCGCGTGCGGCTCGACCGCGAAATGACGCGCGGGCAGATCGTGCCCGCGCGCATTCTGGGTCACGACGGACGGCAATTGCGGGCGGCGGCATGAGCTGGTTTCAGCGTCTCAAGACGGGTCTCAAGAAGTCCTCGGCGCGGCTCGCGGAGGGAATTTCGCGCGCGCTCAATATCGGCCGGCTCGACGAAGCGGCCTATCAGGCGCTGGAAGACGCGCTGATCGAAGCGGATTTGGGCCCCTCGGTCGCGGCGAAGCTGGTCGAGAGCCTGCGCGCGCGAAAACTTCCGGCCGAAACGTCCATCGATCGGGTCAAGGAGCTTCTCGCCGAGGATATCGAGCGAATTCTGACGCCTGTCGCGAAAAAGTTCGCGCCCGACCCGGTGCTGAAACCCCATGTCGTGCTGGTCGTCGGCGTTAACGGCAGCGGCAAGACGACGACGATCGGCAAATTGGCATCTTCGCTGGCCGCCGACGGCAAGCGCGTGACGCTGGCGGCGGGCGATACGTTCCGCGCGGCGGCCGTCGCACAGCTCGGCATCTGGGCGGAGCGCGCAAAAGCGCAATTCGTGTCGACGAAGGAAGGCGGCGATCCCGCCGCCTTGGCCTTCGAAGCGCTGGAGAAAGCCCGCGCCGGCAACAGCGACGTGCTGCTCATCGATACCGCCGGCCGGCTGCACAACAAGGCCGACCTGATGGACGAGTTGAAGAAGGTCGTGCGCGTGATCAAGAAGCTCGATGCCGCGGCGCCGCACACCGTGCTGCTCGTACTCGACGCGACGATCGGTCAGAACGCGATCGCGCAGGTCGAGACCTTCACATCGATCGTCGCGGTCGACTCGTTAGCGCTCACCAAGCTCGACGGCAGCGCCAAAGGCGGCGTTCTGGTCGCGATCGCGAATCGATTCGCGACTCCGACGGTTTTGATCGGCGTCGGCGAGGGAATCGACGACCTTCGCGACTTCGATGCGCGCGGATTCGCGCGCGGTCTTCTCGATCTTCCCGAATCGTGATCGAGCTACCTCTGCGTGTGTTTGCCGCGCGACTCGCGACATGCATTTAACGCTTATTTCATGCGGGTTTCTTGCATGTCTCGCGCTAGCGCTAGACTCGTATTTCGGGTCATCCGCTAGACTCGGCGTAAGGCCCAAGCGATGGTGGGCCGACGCCGCACCACCCCCCTCATATTGAAATTCCTTGACATGTCCTTGCAGTTAATGATGTTCTAGCGTTGTTGGGACCGCATACAGGGAGGGCGTTAACCCGTTATCGATCGACCGGTTCAGTGCTTCGGCAGTGACCCCGCCCCGATCGGCAGCGTGCTCTTCCCGGACCGACACCATCGGAAACAAGGAGTCAATCATGGCTGCGAAGAAGAAGGCGAAGAAGAAAGCCGCGAAGAAGAAGAAGTAAGCGGCTTCGCTCGGTGCATTTGGGGGCGCGAGGGTCTTTACTCTCGCGCCCCCATCCATTTCAGGGTCCGGAAAGTTCCGGACCTTTTGCATTTGGAGCACCGCCCGTCGCGCGGGTCCGGAATGCCGAAGCCGCGTCGCGATTTTCCGCCTGTGACGATTCGATGACGCTAGTCTCCCCATCGGGGAGACACGGGATTTGGACAAGCTCGATCCGACGGTCGCGGGTTTGGTGCTGCTCGCGGCGTTGATGCACGCAAGCTGGAACGCGGTGGTGAAGTCCGATCCCGACCGGCTCGCGTCGTTCGGCTTGGTCATGCTCGCGGGCTGCATCGCAAGCCTTTTCGTCGCGCCCTTCGTCGGCGCGCCGGCCCCCGAGAGCTGGGGCTTTCTGATCGCGTCAGTGCTGATCCACTGCGCCTATTACTATTTTCTGCTGAAGGCCTATGCGGTCGGCGATTTGAGCCATGTCTACCCGATCGCGCGCGGCCTGGGGCCCACACTGGTCGCGGTCTTCTCCGGCGTGCTGATCGGCGAATATCTTTCCTGGCGCGAAACCGCCGGCGTCGTGCTCGTCTCGCTCGGCGTCGCGGGGCTCGCCCTGGCGCGCGGCCTGCCCAGCGCGGACGACCGGCGCGCGACCGCGCTGGCCGTGCTCACCGGCTGTACGATCGCGGGCTACACCGTGGTCGACGCGATGGGCGCGCGCGCTTCGGGGAACGCGATCGGCTACATCGTCTGGCTCAACATCCTGGAAGGGCCTTGGGTCTTCATCGTCGCATGCCTAAAACGGCGCGCGGCGATCATCCCCTATATCCGCCAGTACTGGTGGCGCGGCACGGCGGGCGGCACGGTCGCGGCGATCGGCTACGGGATCGCGATCTGGGCGAGCAGTGTGTCGCCGGTCGCGCATATCTCGGCGCTGCGCGAGACCTCGGTGCTGTTCGCATCGCTGATGGGAATGTATCTGTTGGGCGAATCCTTCGGCGCGCGACGCGTCGCGGCCGCTTTGGTGATGGTCTGCGGCCTGCTGCTGATGAATTTCAAACTCGGGTGAGCTTCGGCACGACGGCGTCGCGATCCTTCGTCGCGCGCCAATCGTCGAGCGCCAGACGCACCGTCGGGAACGCGATCTCGTCCCACGGGATTTCGTCCCAGGCGCAAAGCTTGGTCTCCAGGCTTTCCGTTCCTGCGGCGATCTCGCCGTCGATCAGCTTGGCGCGGTAGATCATCTGCACCTGGCCGATGCGCGGAACCGAATAGACACCGATCAGCGCGCCGATCTCGATCTTCGCGCAAGCCTCTTCGAACGCTTCGCGCGCCGCGCCTTCTTCGGGCGTCTCGCCCAGTTCCATATAGCCGGCGGGAATCGTCCATCGTCCGTAAGCGGGCTGGATCGCGCGCTTGCACAGCAGGATGCGATCGTCCCATAGCGCCACCGCGCCGACGACGATCTTCGGATTGTCGTATTGGATGAAGCCGCAATCGCCGCAGATCAGGCGTTCACGCGTATCGCCCGCAGGGATCGCGCGGATCGAGGGGCCGGATTGTTTGGGCGGAGAACTCATCGCTCCGCCAGCTTGATGCAGGCGACGCGCGCGCGTCAAATCACGAGATTGACGAGCGATCCGCGCGGCAGGTTGCGCGCGGGCCGCGCCGCCTCGGCGAAGTTCGAATCCGCCGCCGCTTGCGCTTCGGGCGAGCGCGACGTGCCGGAGAATTCGGGCGAAACGCTTGCCTCTTCGCTCGCGCCGATCCGTGCGGAACCCCGCGCGGGTGGCGGCCGGAACCCTTCGGGCCGGATCAGACCGCCGGTTACGGAGGCTGTGCTGGCTTGAATCTGCATAGCGCCGGTTTATACAAAATTTTACTTAATTCTTGATTAACGGTCGAATCGCCATCAATTTAGGCACTGACAAGCAATTTGAACAACTTACCCCCAGACCGCTCCGGAAAACTCTCGGATCGCTTTGCGAAACGCAAAGAACGAGGAGTTATGCCACACCCGTCGTCCCAAATGCTTGGGGGCATTCACGCAAAGCTGGATTCGGCGAATCCCGCGATTTATCGTTCTTATCGTCGTCGTTTTGAAAGGGTTCGAACCCGCTACATGTCGGGCTTCGGTCAAGAGCAACTGCACGGCCTGCTGCTTCTCGCGCAGGATAAGCGCCCGGAAAGCCGGGCGGCTCTGGCCGCGCGCATGGGCGATATCATTCTTGGCACCGATCTTGGCGACATGTCCGCGCGCGAGCGCGAACTGGCGGAGGAAATTCTCCAGCGCCTGCTGCACGATCTGGAAATGCCGATCCGCCGCGCGCTTGCCGAACGGCTGGCGACCGAGGACGTGGCGCCGCGCAAACTGATCGTCCAACTGGCCAACGACCGCATCGAAGTGGCGTGGCCGGTACTGCTGAAATCCGAGCTTCTCGACGACGACGAATTGCTCAATGTCGTGCGCACGCGCACGATGCAGCATCGTCTGGCGATCGCGCGCCGGCAACGCCTTTCGGTCATCCTCTCCGACGCGCTGGTGCGCCCGGGCGAAGCCGACGTTACGCGCGCCGTGCTCGAAAATTCGGGCGCGTCGATCGGGTTCGACACGTTCGAGACGCTCGTCGAAACGTCCGTTTCCGACGCCGATCTGCAGGAGCTGATCCTGCGCCGCGAAGATCTCGACCCGCGCTTGGCGTCGCGGATGTACACATGGGTATCCGAGGCGTTGCGCCGCTACATCGTCGAGAATTTCGACGTCGAGCCGACGCTGCTCGACCGCGCCATCGAACAGGCGCTCGCCGAAGTGCTGGCCGATCACGCGCGCACGGTCGCACTGAACGGCACCCTGCAACGCATCCGCTTCGCGCTCGACCGCGACGAACTCAACGATCTCGGCGCGCTGCTGCCGCTGGTGCGCGCGGGCGAACGCTCGCTGTTCGAAAGCCTGTTCGCGAAGTATGTCGGCGTGTCGATGGCGCTCGCCCGGCGCATTCTTTACGAGCAAGGCGGGCGCCCCTTCGCGCTGGCCTGCAAGGGCACGCATGTCGCCAAGGACGTCTTCACCGAGTTGCTGATGGGGTTGCGTCAAATCGCCGCGCCTGAAGGTGCCGCGTTCGACCCGGCGGAGTTGTTCGACGCGTTGGGGTATTGGGACGCGCTCGACACGCGCGCGGCCGAAGACCGCGTCGATGCGTGGCGCCGCGGCGAGACCGCGGGCCAATTGGTCCCCGAGCCGGCGCCGCGCCGTCCGGCAGACGAAACGCGGCCCGACGCGCCGACCCGCAATATGTACGGGTCGAGTTTCCGCCGCCGGCCGCTGAAACGTTTCCACTGAAAATCGCGTCGAGCGCGACGGAGAATGTGCTTAACGTTCTCCTAAGCTGATCCACGCATTTTGACGGGTAAGTTTTCTCGTCCGGGAGTGATCATGTTCGCCAAGTTGCAGGGGATTCGCGTCAAGCTCGTCGCGTTGCTTTTGATTTTCGGTCTGCTGCCCGCCATCGCCATCGGCGTGATGTTCCAACAGCAGCGCGGCAATTTCGAGCGCATCACGCTCGACCGCCTCGCCGACACCGCCTTGGTGCTTGGCGAGATCATCGATCGAAACCTGTTCGAACGTTACGGCGACGTCCAGGCGTTCTTGCTGAATTCCGTCAACGACGACCACACGCAGTGGCGCAAGCCGGACACGGAAACCCCGCTCGTCGCCGCCATGAACGGCTATATGACGACCTACGGGCTCTACCGGATGATGCTGCTGGTCGATCCGCAAGGCAAAGTTTTGGCGGTCAACACCAAGAACGAGACCGGCAAGCCCGTCGATACGCGATTCGTCTACGATCTTTCTTTCGCCAACGCGCCGTGGCTCGGCAAGGCATTGAAGGGCGAGTTCCTGAACGGGTCGAACGGCTTCACCGGCACGGTCGTCGAGCAACCGGCGGCCGATCCGGTCGTGGCGCGCGCGACCGGCGGCGACGGCTGGACGATCGTTTTCGCCGCGCCGTTGAAGGACGATGCGGGCAAGCCGATCGCCGTGTGGGCGAATTTCGCGGCGCTCGACCTCGTCGACGATATCGTGATCGACGCCTATAAGGGGCTGGAAACGGCCGGGATGCCGAGCGCCGAACTGACGGTGCTCGACGCCAAAGGCACGATCCTCGTCGATTACGATCCGGCCACGCGGCGCACGAAGACCTATAAGCGCGACCCCGCCGTCATCGGCAAACTCAATCTCGCCACGGCGGGCGTCACGGCCGCGCAACAGGCCATCCAAGGCAAGTCCGGCGCGATGATTTCCCGCCATGCGCGCAAGGGGATCGATCAGGCCGCCGGATTCGCCGGCACCGACGGCGCCTACGACTATCCGGGCCTGGGCTTCGGCGTGTTGGTGCGCATTCCGGTTACGGAAGCGTTCAGTGCGGTGAATACCGTTTCGCAGGGCATTTTGCTGTCGAACCTGATCGCCGGCGCGGTGATGCTGATCGCGGGCTTGGTCGTCGGCGCGATCGCGGTCCGTCCGCTGAACGCGCTGACCGGCGCGATGAACCGGCTCGCCGGCGGCGATTTGTCGACGGACGTTCCCGGCGTGGGCCGCAAGGACGAGCTGGGCGGCATGGCCGCCGCGATGCAAGTCTTCAAGGACAACGCGATCGAGACCGAGCGCTTGAAGGCCGAACAGGTGAAGCTGCAGGAAGCAAGCGAGTTCCAGCGCAAGGAGGCCTTGATCGCGATGGCCGAGACGGTCGAACGTGAAGCCGGCAAGGCCGTGAACGCGATCGCCGCGACGACGAATCAGGTCGATGGCACGGCGCAGAACATGGCCAAGCTGGCGGAGGACGTCTCGCGCGATTCGCAAAGCGTGGCCGCCGCTTCGGAAGAAGCGCTGGTCAACGTGCAGACCGTCTCGTCCGCGGCCGAGGAGCTCGCGGCGTCGATCCGCGAAATCTCCGGCCAAGTCGCGCGCGCCTCGACGGTAACCAAGAGTGCCGTCGACGCGGGCGAAAAGGCCCAGACGACGATCCGTTCGCTGTCGGACGCGGTTTCCAAAATCTCCGAAGTCACCAAGCTGATCGGCGAGATCGCGAACCAGACGAATCTTCTGGCGCTCAACGCCACGATCGAAGCCGCGCGGGCGGGCGACGCCGGCAAAGGCTTCGCGGTCGTGGCTTCGGAGGTGAAGAGCCTCGCCAACCAGACCGGCCGCTCGACCGAGGATATCGACCGGCAGGTCAGCGAGATCCAGAGCGCGACCGAAGCCGCCGTGCGCGCGGTGGGCGAGATCGGCGACCGTATCCGAGAGGTCGACGAGGTCGCCGGCGCCATCGCCGCGGCGATGGAGGAACAAGGCTCCGCGACCCAGGAAATCGCGCGCAACGTGGCCCAAACCGCCGAGGCCTCGCGCGAGGTTTCCGCGAAGATCCAGAACGTCAGCCAAGAGGCCGATAATGTCGGCGCGCGCGCCGTCGAGGTGCGCCAAGCGATCACCAGCGTGTCGCGCAATGTCGAGGATCTGCGCGGCATTCTGGTGCGTGTCGTGCGCACCTCGACGCGCGACGCCAATCGCCGCGCGTGGCCGCGCTACGCGCTGAAACTGGGGGTCGAGGCGGCCGATGCCGCGGGCAAGCGCATCGACGCGGCTCTGCTCGATATCTCGGAAGGCGGCGCCAATCTCAAATCCGATGTGGCAATGCGCGAGGGCGAGCGCGGCGCTTTGCGCCTCGACGGATTCGCGCAGCGTCTGGCGTTCGACGTGAAGGCGGTCGAGAACGGCCGTATCCATGTCGAATTCGACTTCGCGAATGCGGATCCCGCCGCGCTCAAAGCGTGGCTGGCGCCCCAGATCGTGGGGCTGAATCCGGTCCGATGAGTTCGCCGGGTGACGGGTGCCTTAGGCGCCCGTCACCTCGAATTCCACGCCGGCCGTCTCCTTCAGATCGACCAGTTCGGTGCGCGTCGGCTTGGTGCCGTCAGCCTTTTCGCGCAGCAATTCGTTCTGAACGGTTTTGCCGTTCAAGAACAGCACGTCCACATGCGGCGGACGCACCGGATAACGGTCGAGCGTGTGCCACACGCCTTCCTTCATCAGCAGGCCCTTGGTCCCATCCATCAGAAACGCGCGCAAGCTCTCGGGCTTGGGGGCCCGATCGGGCCCGTCCGCCGGCGTGGGCGGGGCCACGACCATCACCAAGGGCGTGCCGTTCACCGGCATGAAGCCTTGGGTAACGCCATAATGTCGCTCAAGCACCGAGAAGCGCATCGGCTGATGGTAGAAGCGCGAATAGGAAAGCTGCGTGCCGCCCTCGGCCTCGAAGGGCAGCAGCCAAGCATCCGATACGCCGCCCTGGAAATCCGATTTGCGCGACGTATCGCCGATGACGATGCCGAAGGGCGCGAAACTTTCGGGCGTGAACGGCTCGACGGGGATTTTGCGTAGGCTAGTCATGGGCGCTCCTGCGGGAGCGCCCGCCGGTCACGCGAGCGCGGCGACGCCGGGCAGCTCCTTGCCTTCCAGCCATTCAAGAAACGCGCCGCCCGCCGACGACACATAGCCGAATTCATCCTCGACGCCGGCGTGGATCAGGGCCGCAACCGTATCGCCGCCGCCGGCGACCGACAGCAGCTTGCCCGTCCGGCTGCGCGCGGCAACGCCCTTGGCGAGTTCGACCGTGCCCTTATCGAAAGGCGGGAATTCGAACGCGCCCACGGGACCGTTCCACACCAAGGTCTTGGCGTGGTCGAAAATCTTCAGCGTCTCGGCGACCGAGAGCGGGCCGATATCGAGGATCATTTGATCCGCCGGCACGCGCCCGATCGGCACCACTTGCGCGCCCGCACCGTCGGTCAACGCGCCCGCGACGACCGCGTCGACCGGCAGAACGATGTGTTTTCCCGCAGCGTCGGCGTCGGCCAAAACGCGACGCGCGGTTTCCGCCATGTCGCGCTCGCACAGCGAACGTCCGACATCCACACCCTTGGCGAACAGGAACGTATTCGCCATGCCGCCGCCGATCGCCAGAATATCGACGCGGTTCAGCAGATTGCCGATGAGTTCGAGCTTGGTCGAAACCTTCGACCCGCCGACCACCGCCGCCAGCGGACGCTGCGGATTCTCCAGCGCCCTGCCCAGCGCGTCGAGCTCGGCCTGCATCAAGCGCCCCGCATAGGCGGGCAGCAGACGGGCGATGCCCTCGGTCGAGGCGTGCGCGCGATGGGCGCAGGAAAACGCGTCGTTGACGTAAACGTCGCCCAACGCCGCCAAAGCCTTCGCGAAAGCCGGATCGTTCTTTTCCTCGGCCGCGTGGAAGCGCAGATTCTCGAGCATGGCGATATCGCCCGGCTTCAACCCCGCGACCGTTTTGGCGGCGGCGTCGCCGATGCAATCCTCGCCGAAAGCGACCGGCATGCCGCACGCCTTGGCTAGTTCGCCCACCAGCGGTGCGAGCGACTGGCTGGCGTCGCGCCCCTTCGGCCGGCCGAAATGCGACAACACGACGACCTTGGCGCCTTTTTTGGCGAGTTCCACGGCCGTCGGCGCGAATCGTTGGATCCGCGTCGCGTCGGACACTTTTCCGTCCTTCATCGGCACGTTCAAATCGGCGCGCACGAGCGCGGTTTTGCCGGAAACATCGAGCTGATCGAGGGTCTTGAAACGGGGCATCGGAATTTTGACCGGGCTGGCTTGACCGAGGATACGAAACGGGCGAAACGGTCCCTGATATCGCCCAGAAGGAGGTCCATTGCAATGATCCCGCCCCGGATTTTCGTCGCCATCGACCGCTCCCGCAAAGAAGACGCCGCCGCCGAAATCGTCGGCCTCGGCACCGAAGGCTTCGCGGTGAAACTCGGGCTCGAATTCTTCGTCGCGCAAGGCCCGCAAGGCGTCGTCGACGTCGCGGGCGGGCGCCCGCTTTTCCTCGACCTCAAGCTCCACGACATTCCCAACACGGTCGCGGGCGGCGTGCGCTCCGCCAGCCGATGCCAACCGCATTTCCTGACCATCCATGCCTCGGGCGGTGCCGCGATGATGCGTGCCGCGGCATCCGCCGCGCGAGAAGCGGGCGAAGCGCGCCCGAAACTCCTCGGCATCACCGTGCTGACAAGCCTGGACGAGAGCGACCTCGCCGCCGTGGGCCAACGCGGGCCGATGGGCGACCAGGCCGAACGCCTGGCCGTGCTGGCGCGCGAAGCGGGGCTCGACGGCGTCGTCTGCTCGCCGCACGAAATCGCGCGCTTGCGCAAAGCCTGCGGCCCCGATTTCAAACTGGTCGTGCCGGGCATCCGCCCCGAATGGGCCGACGCGGGCGATCAGAAACGCATCATGACCCCAGCCGAAGCCGTGTCGCTGGGCGCCGATCACCTCGTCATCGGCCGTCCGATCACCCAAGCCAAAGCGCCGAAGGACGCGCTCGCGCGTATCCTGGCGGAAATCGCGGCGTGACCGCCGCGCTCAAAATCTGCGGGCTGACGACGCCGGAAGCCGTTTCGGCGGTGGCGGCGATTCGCGCCGAATACGCGGGTTTCGTGTTCTTCGCGCGCTCGCCGCGCAACGTGACGCCGACGCGCGCCGCCGAACTCGCGTCGGGCTTGCCGGCGGCGACAAGGCGCGTGGCGCTGCTGGTCGATGCCGGCGATGCGGCGATCGGCGATATCGTCGGCGCGTTGAAACCGGGCTTGCTGCAATTGCACGGGGCCGAGCCGCCCGAGCGCGCCCGCGACATCGCGGCCAGATTCGCGACGCCGGTGATGAAGGTGATCGGCGTATCGGAAAAGGCCGATATCGCCCGGGCGGCCGCCTACAAGGGCATCGCCGAGCGCATCATGTTCGACGCCAAGCCGCCCCAGCGCGATGGCGCCCTGCCCGGCGGCAACGCCGTGTCCTTCGATTGGACCGTCTTGGCGGGAGCCGAAATCGGTCTGCCCTGGATGCTCGCGGGCGGCCTAACCCCCGGCAACGTCGCCGATGCGATTCGGATTTCGGGGGCGAAAACGGTCGATGTGTCGTCCGGCGTGGAACGTGCCCCGGGCGTTAAATCGCCGGAATTGATCCGCGATTTCGCCGCTGCGGTGCAAGAAGCCTGATCTTGGCCCGGCCCGCCCCTCGGGCTATAAACCTCGCCCCATGACCGCACTTAACTCCTTCCGCGCCGGCCCCGACGAACGCGGCCATTTCGGTATTTTCGGCGGACGCTACGTCGCCGAAACCCTGATGCCCTTGATCCTAGACGTCGAGCGCGCTTACACGGCCGCGAAAGCCGATCCCGGCTTCCAGAAAGAACTCGACCATTACCTCGAGCATTACGTCGGACGGCCGTCGCCGCTGTGGTTCGCCCAGCGCCTGACCGCAGAGCTCGGCGGCGCCAAGATTTATCTGAAACGCGACGAGCTGAACCATACGGGTTCGCACAAGATCAACAACACGATGGGGCAGATCCTGCTGGCGCGCCGAATGGGCAAGAAGCGCATTATCGCGGAAACGGGTGCCGGCCAGCATGGCGTGGCCACCGCGACGGTCTGCGCGCTGTTCGGCATGCCTTGCGTCGTCTATATGGGCGCCACCGACATCGAACGCCAGGCGCCCAACGTGTTCCGCATGAAGATGCTGGGCGCCGAAGTGCGCCCCGTCACGTCCGGGACCGGCACGCTGAAGGACGCGATGAACGACGCGTTGCGCGACTGGGTCGCCAACGTGACGGACACCTACTACATCATCGGCACGGTCGCGGGCCCGCATCCTTATCCGGCGATGGTGCGCGACTTCCAATCGGTCATCGGTGTGGAAGCGCGCGCGCAGATACTGAAGGCGGAAGGCCGTCTTCCCGACAAGCTGGTCGCCTGCATCGGCGGCGGGTCGAACGCGATGGGCCTGTTCCATCCCTTCCTCGACGATCGCGACGTGGCGATGGACGCGGTGGAGGCGGCGGGCCTGGGTCTCGACACCGGCAAACACGCGGCCTCGCTCCAAGGCGGCAAGCCCGGCGTGCTGCACGGCAACCGCACCTTCCTGCTGATGGACGGTGACGGCCAGATCACCGAAGCGCATTCGATCTCGGCGGGGCTCGACTATCCCGGTATCGGCCCCGAACACGCTTGGCTGCACGACATCAAGCGCGTGAACTACGTCGCCGCGACCGACGAGGACGCGGTCGAGGGATTCAAGCTGCTATCGCGCACCGAGGGCATTCTGCCGGCGCTGGAACCGGCGCACGCCTTGGCCCATGTCGCGCGGATCGCGCCGAAAATGGCCAAGGACGAGATCGTCGTCATGAATCTCTGCGGTCGCGGCGACAAGGATATCTTCGCGCTGGCCGAGCGACTGGGGGTGAAGCTATGAGCCGCCTCGCCGGAACTTTCGACCGCCTGAAGCAGGAAGGGCGCGCGGGCCTCGTCACCTATGTGATGGCGAACGATCCCGACGCGGCGACCGCGCAAAAGATCGTCGACGGCCTGCCCGACGCGGGCGCCGACGTCATCGAACTGGGGCTGCCCTTCTCCGATCCCATGGCCGACGGCCCGGCGATCCAGGCGGCGGCCCTGCGGGCGCTGGCCAATGGCGGCTCGACGAAAGCGACGTTCGAGTTGCTGCGGAACTTCCGCAAGAAAAACGCGCAAACGCCGGTCGTTCTGATGGGTTACTACAACCCGATCTACATCTACGGCGCCGAGCGTTTCTGCAAGGACGCGGCCGCCGCCGGGGCCGACGGTTTGATCGTCGTCGATCTGCCGCCCGAGGAAGACGAGGAATTGCGTCCCTACGCCAAGGCAGCGGGCCTCGACCTCGTGCGCCTCGCCACGCCGACGACCGACGACAAGCGCCTGCCGACCGTGCTCGAAGGAGCATCCGGTTTCCTCTATTACGTCGCCGTTCTGGGCGTGACGGGCACCAAATCCGCCGCTGCGACCGATGTACAGACGGCCGTCGCGCGCATCAAACGTCATACGGCATTGCCCGTCGCCGTCGGCTTCGGCATCAAGACGCCCGACGGGGCCGCCGCTATCGCCAAGCACGCCGATGCGGCCGTGGTCGGCTCGGCGCTCGTGCAGATCGTCGCCGAGACGAAATCCGATCCCGTCACACCGCTGCACAAGCTGGTGCGCGAACTCGCCGCCGCCGTGCGCGGCGCCAAGCAAGGAGCCGCGGCATGAGCTGGCTGACCAATTTCGTCCGCCCGAAGATCCGCGCCCTCGTCCGCAAGACCGAGGTGCCCGACAATCTGTGGGACACTTGCCCGGCTTGCGGCAAGATGATCTTCCACCGCGATCTGGAAGCCAACCAACGCGTCTGCACGCATTGCGGCCACCATATGCGCTTGCCCGCCAAGCGGCGCCTGGAAACGCTGTTCGACGACGGCGCCTACGCGCGTATCGAACTGCCCAAGACGATCCAGGACCCGCTGAAATTCCGCGATCAGAAGAAATATGCCGATCGACTGAAGGCCGCGCGCGAGAAGACCGGCGAGCAGGACGCGATCCTGGTGGCGCATGGCCGCCTGGGCGGCGTGCAGACAGTGATCGCGGTGTTCGATTTCGAATTCCAAGGCGGCTCGATGGGCGTCGCCGTCGGCGAAGCCTTGATCGCGGCGGCACGCCTCGCGGTTCTCCAGCAAGCGCCGCTGATCGTCATTCCCGCGTCGGGCGGGGCGCGCATGCAAGAGGGTATCCTGTCCCTGATGCAGCTGCCGCGTACCGTGATCGCGGCGGAGGAAGTGAAGGAAGCGGGATTGCCCTATATCGTGCTGCTGACCGACCCGACGACGGGCGGCGTGTCGGCGAGCTTCGCGATGCTGGGCGATATCGCGATTTCCGAGCCCGGCGCTACGATCGGCTTCGCTGGCGCGCGCGTCATCGAAGAAACGATCCGCGAGAAGCTGCCCGCCGGATTTCAGAAGGCGGAGTATCTGCTCGACCATGGCATGGTCGACATGGTCGTGCATCGCCACGAGCTTCGCGCCACGCTCGCCCGGCTGTTGAAGCTGCTGACCGAGCCCAAAGCGGGCGCGCAGATCGTGAAGATGCCGCAGCCGCAGCTCGACATTCCCACCGCGCGCTGAGCCCCCGCATCGCGATGGCCGTGGACCCCATTCTGGAGCGTTTGACGACACTCCATCCCAAGGTCATCGACATGTCGCTGGACCGCTTGGTCCGGCTGCTCGCCGAACTCGGGAACCCGCATCTCGCTTTGCCGCGCGTCATGCATATCGCGGGCACGAACGGCAAGGGCTCGACCCTAGCCTATCTGCGCGCGATGTGCGAAGCGGCGGGCGAGCGCGTGCACGTCTACACCTCGCCGCATCTGGTGCGCTTCAACGAGCGCATTCGCGTGGCAAGCAAGCTGATCGACGACGCGATGCTGGAAGCCACGCTCGCCGAGATCGAGCGTATCAATGCCGGGCGGCCGATCACGTTTTTCGAGATCACGACGGCGGCGGCGTTCCTCGCCTTTTCGCGAACCCCGGCCGATCGCGTGTTGCTCGAAACCGGCATGGGCGGGCGGCTCGACGCGACCAACGTCGTGCCCAAGCCCGACCTCGTGGCGCTTGCCCCGATCTCCTTCGACCACACCCAGTATCTGGGCGATACGCTCGCGTTGATCGCGGGCGAGAAAGCCGGGATCATCAAGCGCGGTGTGCCGGCTTGCGTGGGCGTGCAGCCGCCGGAAGCGGCGGCCGTGTTCGATTCGCGCGCCGCCGCGCTGGAAGCGCCGTTGTTCCGTCATGGCCGCGAATGGAACTACGCGCCGCTGGACGAAGGCGGCTTCCAGTATCGCGGGCAGAAGACCCGCCGCTTGCCGCGCCCGTCGCTGCCCGGCGTCCATCAATTCGCGAACGCGGCGCTCGCGGTCGCTTGCGCGGAGAAACTCGGCCTGCCCGATTCGGCGATCGAAGCGGGAGTCACCTCGGCGCAGTGGCCCGCACGGCTGCAGCGTCTGACGCGGGGGCCCTTGGTCGAGAAATTGCCGCCGCAGGCGGCGCTCTATCTCGACGGCGGCCATAACGAGGGGGCGGGCGAAGCGCTCGCCAAATGGGCGCAAGGCCGCCAGATCGATCTGGTGTTCGGCATGCTGTCGACCAAGCAGCCGATCGACTTCCTGCGCCATGTCGCGCCCCATGTGCGCCGCTTGCGGGCGATCGCCATTCCCGACGAGAAGCTTTCGCTGCCGGCGAGCGACATCGCCGCCGCCGCGCGCGAAGTCGGAATCGCCGATGTGGCGGAAGCCGTGTCCGCCGAAGCGGCGATCGTCGATCTCGCGCCGAAGACGCGGCCCGAAATCCCCGTGCTGATCTGCGGCTCGCTCTATCTGTGCGGACGCGTTCTGGCCGAGAACGGCTGAATCAAAAACCCCGGCGCGGTATCCCGGCCGGGGTTTTGTATTCGACGCGAAGAGGCGGACGGTCAGATGACCGACTGCACCCAGCTATAGAGGCCGCTCTTCGGCATCGAGCCGATCTTCGTCGCCTTCACTTCGCCGTTCTGGAACAGCATCAGCGTCGGGATGCCGCGCACACCGTACTTGGAGGGCGTCTGCGGGTTCTCGTCGATATTGATCTTCGCGATCGTCAGCTTGCCCGCCATATCCTTGGCGAGATCGTCAAGCGCCGGCGCGATCTGCTTGCAGGGGCCGCACCACTCCGCCCAGAAATCGACCAGCACCGGGCCAGGGGCCTGGAGCACGTCGGTCGGAAAGCTCGTGTCGGTGACTTTGGTCGTGGTGGACATTGATTGCGCCTCGGGGAATACGCCGCGGGTTCAAATAGCTCGGGTGCAAAAGTAGGTAGCCGGGGCCAAAGGGTCAAGGTCCGCCGCGACGATTACCGGATCGCGAGTTTAGTGAACGATTTCGGCCGCTTAAGGCGCGTGCGCGTCGAGAAGTTCGGCCGGAATTTCCTGTACGCGCGGTGCGTAGGTCCACACCAGCCCTGCGCGAATCGGACGACCCGGATAGAGCGGCGACAGTGCGGCGCGATACGCCGCAAGCTGCGCGACGTACTCCGGAGGGATGTCCTCGATCCGCTCGGGCGGCGGGCGATTGGTCTTGTAGTCAAGCACGAAAATCGCGTCGTCGCGCACGACCAAGCGATCGATCCGCCCCGACAAGGCCCGCCCGCCGACCCGCGCGACGATCGGCGCTTCGGCCAAACCCTCGCCCGACAGCGCTTGCGCGAAATCCGGCAGATCGAACAGCGCCAAGGTCTCGCGCGCGATTTCGTCTTGTTGGAATTCGTCCAGCGCGTGACCGGGACGCGCCAGGAATCGCCGCGCCGCCGCATCGCGTCGATCGGGCGGCAAATCGGGCAGGGTTTGCAGCAGGCGATGGATCAACGCGCCGCGCTTGATCGCATCGGCCCTGGCGCCCGCGAGCGGCGAGGCGGCGGCCGGCATCTGACCTTCGCGCGACGGCACCAACGGCTTGGGCGGCACCGGCTCTTCGGGCGCCTTGCGCGCGTACAGCCAAGCTGGCGCATCGCCCGCGGCGCGCGCTCCAACCAATGCATCGGCTTTCTGCGCTTTGAGTATCGCGGGTTTTTCGTAGGACACGATCGCCGTGCTCCCGTCGATGCCCGTGCCATGCGTCACGCCTGGGCGCGTTTCGATCGCGGCGGCCAGAGTGGCATACCAGGAATCCGGTGCGGGGTCCTTGTCGTGCCAGCCGCAAACGATCAGCCGGTCCCGCGCGCGCGTCGCGGCGACGTAAAGCAGGCGCTTGTACTCGGCGATTTCGCGCGCCCGCGCAGCGTTCTTCGCCGCATCGACCATCGCGCTGGCGTCGCCCCCCGACGGCCACCACAACGGAAACGCTGGCGCGTCGGCGCTCCACATCGGCGGACGGCTGGAATTGTTCGGCAATTGGCAGGTATCCGGCAGGAACACGACCGGCGCTTCCAGACCCTTGGCGCCATGCACGGTCATCACGCGCACTTGGCCATGCGCGCGCTCCATGTCGCGCTTGATGTCAGTGCCGCCCGCCTCGAACCACGCGAGGAAGCCTTGCAGCGAAGGCGGGTGCGCGCGCTCGAAATCGAGACACGCGGCCAGGAACTCGTCCAGCGGATCGGCCGCATCGGGGCCCAAGCGGCCGAGCATCTGCGCCTTGCCGCCGTCCGCCCCCAGCACGTTCGCGAAGAATTCGAACGGAGCCGCGAAATCCGCCTGCGCGCGCAGCTTGGATAGGATCTGCACGGCGTGGCCCCATTTGGCGTTGTCGCCCGCGCGCTCGCGCAGCACCGTCCAAAGCTTCGCGCGCCGGCCGCGGCACAGCGCGAACAGATCGTCGTCGTCGAAGCCGAACAACGGCGACTTCAAAATCTCGGCGAGCGACAATTCGTCCTGCGGCAGCAGGCAGAACCGCGCGAGCGACAGAAGATCCATCACCGCGATCTGCGCGCCGAGGACGAGACGATCCGCGCCCGCGACGGGCACTCCCTCGCGCTTCAGCGCTGTCACCATCGCATCGAAGAAGCGGTTGCGCCGGCGCACCAGGATCAGAATATCGCCCGCGTCGATCGTGCGCCCCAGGGCGGGCAACGCCTCGCGGCCGATCCAGCTTTTGATCGTGCGCGCGATCGACATCGCGAGCCGCGCGGAAGGATGCGCGGCCGTTTCGTAATCGACCGGCAAGTCCCAGGGCTTGCCGTCGGGGACGTCGGCCTTGACGAACGGCGCCCACAGATCGACGCGCCCGCCCGCATCGATCCGGCGCGCGATATGGCGGATCGGCGCCGTCGATACGCCCGCGCGCGCCACGTCGCTTTCGAACGCCGCATCGACGATTTCGAGCACGGCGGGGGCGGAACGGAACGACAGCGGCAGCGAGACGTCGCGCCATGCGGCCCCGGCGCGCGCCTTGAAATCCTCGCGCGATGCGGCGAAAGCCGCAAGGTCGGCGCCCTGGAAGCTGAAAATCGATTGCTTCTCGTCGCCGACGACGAAGACGGTCCGGCGCCGTTCGACGGCGCCCTCGCCCGCGAAATACTCGCCGGTCAGAGCCCGCACCACGCGCCATTGTTCGGGCGCCGTATCCTGCGCCTCGTCGACCAACACATGTTCGATGCCGCCGTCGAGCTTGTAGAGAACCCAAGGCGTGCCGTCTTCCAGCAGCGCCACGGTCTTGCCGATCAGATCGTCGTAATCGAGCAGGGCGCGCGCTTGCTTTCGCGCTTCGTAGGTTTGGAAGGACGCGGCCCCCAAGCGCAGCAGCGAAGACGACCGGCGCAGCGTTTCGATTCCGGTCAGCGTGCGATGGAGGATCTCGACCCGGCCTTGCTCGGCCGCGAGGGCGGCGAGCGCATCCGGCGCGTTCTCGACGACCTTCTTGGTCGCCATCTTGGCGCGCGGCGTGCGCTTATCTGTCAAGAAAACATCGATCCACGGCTCGACATCGCGGCGCGGCCCCGACAGAAACGCGCGGATCTCGGCGGCGGATTCCTTATCGGTCTTGGTGCCGAATCGATCGAGCGCCGAGGCGGCGGCTTTCATCGCCACTTCGTCGAGCCGACCCAGGAAGTCGGCAATTGCCGATCCGCGATCCGCTTTCGGATCGAGATCCGCCCCCGCATAGCGTCGCGCGACTTCCGCTTCGACGCCGATCTCGACCAGATCGCGCAGCTTGGCGCGCGACAGCAGCAGGAAGTCGAGCGCATCGGCCACACTCTGCTCGTTCGCCGCCCCCGCAACGATGGTGAGCGCCTCGCGCAACGCCGGATCGTCGCTGGCGGTCAACGCCTCGCGCGCGGCGTCGAGCAACTCCCGGGCGGTCGCGTCGTCCGCGATTTCGAAATGCGGCGGCACGCCCGCTTCCAGCGGGAAGCGCTTCAGCAGGGATTCGCAGAAAGCGTGGATCGTCTGGATACGCAAACCGCCGGGCGCTTCCAGCACGCTGGCGAACAGCACGCGCGCCATGCGCATTTCACGATCGTCGGGCGCGCGGCCCAAGCGATCGACCAGCGCCTTGCGCAACGCCGCATCGTCGCAGATCGCCCAATCGGCCAGCAGCTTCGACAGGCGTTCGCGCATTTCCGCCGCCGCCGCTTTGGTGAAGGTCAGGCACAAAATCGCGGCCGGGCGCACGCCGCGCAGCAGCAGATTGACGATGCGCGCGGTGAGAACGTGGGTCTTGCCCGCGCCCGCGTTGGCCGAGACCCAGACGCTGAAATCGGGATTGGCGGCAACTCGCTGGGCCGCGAGACCCTGTTCGATCGGATCGGGGAGGCTCATTCGTCGCCCCCGTCGATCGCCCATTCGGCGACGCGCGCGAGATGGTCGTAGTCGCCCGCGAATTTCACGTATTGCACGCGCGGACGCGAACGATAGGCGGCGTCCGGATCGCGATAGGCCTTGATCAACGACGTCAGATTCGCGCGCGTTTCGGCCAGGAACGCAGGCATATCGGCGATGGCTTTGGCGGGCGCCCGCGTTTGGAAGCCGCGATCCTTCGCCGATCCGCCGAGCCCGATATAGGCAAGCTCCGCGACCGGCGCTTTGGCGACACCTTCGAACGCGCCCGCTTCGGCGATCAAGGCTTCGAGCGGCAATTGGGGTGCGAGACCCGTCGCGACTTGCGGCCCGGTCGGCATCGATCCGGTCTTGTAATCGAGCACCACCAGCGTCCCGTCGGGCTTGCGATCGATCCGGTCGGCCGTCGCTGACAACGCGAAGCCGTCGATATCCAGCGTGCCCTTCGTCTCGACGGCGGCAACGCGCAACCCCTTGACGCGGCGCGCGGCGTCTGCGGCCACGAATACTTCCGCCATCAGCACGAAACGCGGCCACCAGAAAGCGCGCACCGAACGCGGCGGGTTGGCCTTGTCGAACGCCGCGGCGCCGAAAGCGATCAGCTTCTCCAGCGCGTCCGGCGGCAATTCGCCGGGATAGGTCCTGGCGAAATCCTCCAGCGCGTCGTGATAGAGATCGCCGCGCAAACGCGCATCCGCATCCGCATCGATCGCGTCGAGCGGATGAAGGCCGAGAATTTTAGAGGCATAGATCGTGTAGGGATCGCGGATCAACGTTTCGATCCGCGTGACCGACAAGCCTTTGGGTCTTGCCGCCACCGGCGGTTTGGGTTCGGGCGGACGGATCGGGGCGACGACGCGCCCGTGCCCGTCGAGCGCCGCCGCCCAAGCGGCGGGATCGGGATCGAGCGAGACCGCCCAGCGCGGATCCTTACCGAGGAGCGCGTCGAGCCGCACGAGCCAGCGCGAAGCGATCGCCGGACCCGATCCGGATTTGCGCGCGCGCGACAGCACGACGGACGCGCCGGAAAAGGCTTGCGCGAAGTCGTGCGCCGCCAGGCCGATCTGCCGTTCGAGCGGCGGCAAACCGACCTTCGCGCGCATCGGGCGCGACAGCCACGGGTCTTCGCGTGTTTCGCCGGGCCACGCGTTCTCGTTCAAGCCGCCGAGCACGACCAGATCGGCGGAGACGAGACGCGCTTCGATCGTGCCGCGGATGGTGAGGCGCGGATGGCCGCCGTAAGGCGGGCGCCAGCTCGCGGTCGCGAGCAATTCGTCGAGAAGATCGGCGAAACCCTGGCGCTTCGCCGCGCCGAAATCCGGCGCCGCATCGATTAGTCTTGCGGCGAAACTCGCCAGCGCGTTGCCCGCCTGCCCGTCCCACAACTTCGTGCGGCCGGTTTCGTCGCGCGCGATATCCTCGGCGGCGCGGATATGCGCCGCCAGCAGATCGCGCAAGGTTTCCGGCGCCGCCGCCAAATGCTTCAATGCCGCGTCGAGCGCGTCGATCAACGGCAGCGCATCCGCAGGGGCGGCCTTGCGCAAGCCGCCGCTTCCCGGCGCGGGCCGCGGCCCGCGCAAACCCAAACGATCCAATCGCCGCGTTTGGGCGAGATGCGTGGCGCGGTCGCGGCCCAGCGACGCCAGCGGATGTTTAAGCAAGGCGAGCAGATCGACCGGCGCGAGACCGCCCGCCACCGCGCGCGCGAGCAGGCGCAGCAGCACGGCGGGCGGGGAAAGATCGAGCCGCCGTCCGGCGGAATCGTCGGCTTCGATTCCCCAGCGGCGTAGCTTCGTCGATACGCGACGCGCGAGATTGCGGTCGGCGGTGACCAGCGTCGCCGTGCGGCCCGGCGTTTCCAAAGCGCCCCGCAGTAACACGGCGATGGCGCCTGCCTCGGAGTCCGGATCGGCGCATTCCAGCCGCATCAATCCCGCGAACGCCGAATCGTCTTGGGGTCGCGCGCTACGCCACGCTTGCGTGGCCGCGGCGGGCCGCAAGGCTTCGGCGGCCAGCCACGCGCGCGGGCCCGGCGCCGTCCCGGCCCAAACGGTCACGGCGTCGCGCGCCACTTCCATCCGGCGTAGCAGATGATGCAGTCCGTATTGCGGGTGCGACGGCTCTTGACCGACCGCTTCCCAGGTCGCCGCGTCGGCTTCGCGATCGAGACCGGGCAGCACGACCTCGCCCTGCGGCAGACCGGCGATCACTTTCAACAGATGCGCGGTCGCGGGCACCGAGCCGGTCGAGCCCGCCGCCCAAATGGGGCCTTGCGGCGGATGTTCTTCCCAGCGTCTGGCCAGCGCGCGTATCAGCGTCACGCGCCTCGCTTGCGGGTCCATCTGGCCGCGCGATTCCAAAATCTTCGGCCAAACGTCGCGCAGGATGGCGAGGAATTCGAGCGTCTGGCCCCAATGGCGCGCGTAATCGTCCGGCACGAGCCCGTCGAAATTCGCCCACGGCACTTCTTCGATCTGCAGCGAGTCGAGAAGCTCGGCCAAGGCGCGCGCCAGGCGCAACGCGGCGGCGGGCGTGGGCGCTGCGTGGCCGCCTTGCGCCGCGACGAGCTTCGCCAGCAGCAATTCGCGCGCGGCGCCGTCGATCGCGGGCGGAAGTTCGGCGTCGAGCGCGGCGCCCTCGCCCGTCAGAATCAGCTCGTCCTCGTCCACGTCGCCGATCGCGGCGATGCGCGGCAGCAGCAGCGGTTTGCCGCCCGCTTCGGCCAAGAACGCTTCGCCCAAGGCGCGCACCGCGCGCCGGTTGGGCAGCAGCACCGTGGCGCGCGATAGGGTTTCGGGTGCCGTGCCCAGTTTGGCGAGAATGCCTTTGGCGAACGCCGCGAGGAAAGGCACGCCAGCCGGGATCGTGCCGACGCGCATCGCCGCTACGCTTTCTTCGGCGACCAGCCGAGCTCGCGTTCGGTCGCGATCACGCTGTCGGGCGTGCCGACATGGAACCACAAACCGTCATGCACGACCGACCAAAGCCGGCCTTTGGCTTCCGCCGCGTCGTAGACCTTGTTGAGCGAGAAGGCGCCGGGCGCGAACCCCGCCAAGGCGCGCGGATGCAGGATCTGTACGCCCGCATAGACGAAGGGCGCGATTTCGGGATCGCGGCGGCGGCGCGCCTTGCCGTTCGGGTCGACGAAATAATCGCCGCGCCCCTCGTAGCCGCGCGCCGCGGCCGCGGAGGTCATCAGCAACAACACGTCCATCGCGCCGTCGTCCCACGAATCGGCGAGGCGCTTCAAGGCCGGGCGCGGCCCGTCGAACCACAAAACGTCGGCATTGGCGCAAAAGAAGGCGCCGGGTCCGAGCACGGGCAACGCGTTCAAAACGCCGCCGCCGGTTTCCAACAGATCGGGCTCGTGCACCGTGACGATCGCCACATCCTTGCGCGCCTTCACATGCGCTTCGAGCGTGGCCCGATGATGGTGGAGATTGGCGACCACGCGATGTACGCCCGCCTCGGCCATCCGGTCGATCACGCGATCGATCAACGCGCGGCCGGCGACCGGCACCATGGGCTTGGGCAAGGTATCGGTCAACGGGCGCATGCGCTTGCCCAAACCCGCCGCCAGAACCATCCCGGTATCGAACGCGCTCATGCCGCGATCTCCGCTTTCGGCCGCGCGCGCCATTCGGCGGGCACATGCGCGTCGAACCACGCGCGCACCGGCGCCAAGGCCGGATGGGCCAGATCGGCGTTCAATTGCCGCCAGACGCGGTCGATATGTTTCAGATACTGCGGTTTACCGTCGCGCCGGAACAGCCGCACGAAAATCCCGGCGATCTTCGCGCTGCGTTGCGCCGACAGCACCGCCAGCGCCGTCTCGAACGCGTCGCGGTCGATTTGCGGGCGCGCGGCGAGATAGGCGTCGACCGCCGCGCGCGCCACGCCGGCGGAAACGTCGCGCCGCGCGTCGCCGATCAGGCTGGCGAGATCGTAGGCGGCCGGGCCGATCAGCGCGTCCTGGAAGTCCAACAAGCCGCAGCCGCGAATGCCGGGCCGATCGAGACTGATCAAATTGTCCACGTGATAGTCGCGCAAGACCAGCACCGTGCCGCCCGCGCGCGCCAGCGGATAGACCCGCCGCCACGCGGCAAAATAGGCGGCGCGCGCCGCCGCGTCCGTTGGCTTGCCCGCCCATTCGGGCAGGAACCAATCCACCAGCAACGCGGCTTCGCGGTCGAGCGTGGCGTCGTCGTAGGCCGGACAATCGACATGCGTTTGCGCCGGGTGCGCGTGCAATGCCAGCAACGCGTCGACCGCGCGGGCGTAGAGGTCGGACTCTGGTACGCCCGCATTCAGCGCACGCGTGAACGTGTCGTCGCCCAGATCCTCCAGCAGCAGGAACCCGGCATGCGGCTCGGCCGCATCGATGCGCGGCGCCGACAGGCCCAGACGAAGGAGATGCGTGGCCACGGTCACGAACGGGCGCACGTCCTCCTGCGGCGGGGGGGCATCCATCAGCACGGCCCGGCGGTCGCCGTCGCGCAGGCGGAAATACTTCCGGAAGCTCGCGTCCCCCGCGAGCAGCGCGGGCTGGATGCCCTGCCAGCGATGCGCGTCGAGAAAGGCGCGCGCGGCCTTGCGCGGAACGGGCGTTTCAACCGTCATGCGCCAGCTCCGGCCGCTGGGCCCACGTCGCGCCGCCCGACAACACGGCATGGCGTGCGTTCTCGTTCGTCCCCGGCGACAGCGCGACCGTCAGACGGTCGGCGGGCAGATAGGGCCCGAGGCGCTGCGGCCACTCGATCAACGCGATGGCGCCTTCGCGCGCCGCTTCCCAGCCGAGTTCCCAGATCTCCTCCGGGTCCGCCAAACGGTAGAGATCGAAATGCCAGACCGGCCCACCGGGCAGATCGTAGGTCTGCACCAGGGTGAAAGTCGGGCTCGGCACCTCGACCTCGGCGCCAGCACGCGCATGGATGAAGCCCCGCGCGAATTCGGTCTTTCCCATGCCCAAGTCGCCTTCCAGGGCGATCGCGTCGCGCGGGCGCGCCGCTTTCGCGAGCAACGCGCCCAAATTCCGGGTCGCGGCGGCGTCCGGAAGGTCGAATTCGCGAATCGAGACGGGGGCCGACATGAGCATTCTTCTACCCGGATTTCCGAAGCCGGAAAATCCGTTGAAAAGTGCGACCGCCTTGGCCATCAATGTCGGCCATGTCCCAGACCCACACCACCGATGTCGCCATCATCGGCGCCGGCCCCGTCGGCCTGTTCGCCATTTTCGAATGCGGAATGCTGAAGCTGAAGACCCACGTCGTCGACGCGCTGGACTTCGCCGGCGGCCAATGCGCCGCGCTCTATCCGGAAAAGCCGATTTACGATATTCCGGGCTATCCGAAGATCGAGGCGGCCGAACTGATCGCCCGATTGCAGGAGCAGGCGGCGCCCTTTGCGCCGACCTATCATCTCGGCCAGCGCGTCGAGAAGCTGACCCGCGTGGGCGATGCGTGGCGCCTGGAAACCTCCGCCGGCACGGCGATCGTCGCAAAGGCGGTGCTGATCGCGGCGGGCGTGGGCGCCTTCGGCCCCAACAAGCCGCCGATGCCGCGCATCGACGAATTCGAGAACAAGGGCGTGCATTACCTGGTCAACAGCCGCGAGGCGTTCCGGGGCAAGCGCGTGGCCATCGCCGGCGGCGGCGATTCCGCCCTCGACTGGACCTTGAGCCTGGCCGACGTCGCCGCGCGCGTGATGGTCGTGCATCGCCGCGACAAGTTCCGTGCCGCGCCCGACTCGGTCGCCAAGGTCAAGGCGCTCGCCGATGCGGGCAGGATCGACATGGTCGTGCCCTATCAGCTCGATACGCTGGAAGGCGAGCCGGGCGCCCTCAAAGCGGTGATCCTCAAGGATCTCGACGGCAAGACCCGCCGGCTGGAAGCCGACGCGCTGCTCGCCTTTTTCGGCCTGTCGATGAATCTGGGGCCGATCGCTGAATGGGGACTCGATATCGAAAAAGCCCATATAAAGGTCGAGCAGCGCACGGCCGCGACGTCGGCGCCCGGCATTTTCGCCATCGGCGACATCGCGCATTACCCCGGCAAGTTGAAGCTGATCCTGTCGGGCTTCGCCGAAGCGGCGGCGGCGGCGCATTCGGCGCGCGCGATCTGCCATCCCGGCGAAACCTATCATTTCGAGTATTCGACGACTTCGGGCGTGCCGGGCGCATAAGCGCGGCTCAGTTTCTCCACACCGGCACGCGGGCCATGACCGTCGTGCCGTCGCCGGGCATCGACGCGAGATGCACCGTACCGCCGTGCAATTCGACGATGCGCTTGACCAGCGACAGGCCCAGCCCCGCGCCCATGCGCCGCGCGTCGGGAGCCGTGCCGCGCTCGAACTCCTTGAACACGCGCGACTGATCTTCGGGCGCGATCCCCATGCCGGTATCGGCCACGGCCAGCGCCACGACCGGCCCCGCCGCTTCGGCCGACAGCGTGATCCTGCCGCCCGACGGCGTGAATTTGATGGCGTTTGAAACGAGATTGCACAGCGCCTGTTTCAAGCGGCGCGGATCGGCGCGCAGCTCCGGCAGCGCCCGGGGCACCTTCATTTCCAGCGTCAAATCGCGCTCGCGCGCCAGGTCGCCCATGATCTGCGCCGTCTCCTCCATCAAACCGAGGACGGGTACGGGCGACAGATCCAGCGTCATTCGGCCCGCGTCGATCGAGGCGAGATCGAGGATGTCGTTGATGATCGCGAGCAGGCGCTGCGAGGCCGACAGGATGTCGTCGCAATACTCGACCTGGCGCTCGTTGAGATTGCCGAAATACTGCTTCGACAGCATTTCCGCGAAGCCGATGATGGTGTTGAGCGGCGTGCGCAGCTCGTAGGACACGGTCGAGATGAATTCGGATTTGAGCCGGTCGGCCGCCTCCAGCGCTTCGGCGCGCTCGCGCAAGGCGCGCTCGACGCGGATCGTGTCGGTGACGTCGAGATAGGAAAGCTGCGTGGCGCCGTCGGGCAGCGGCACAAGCGCATAATCGAGAATTCGTCCGTCGGCGCGTTCCAGACGCGCGCGCACCGGCTCGCGCGCCCCGATGTCGTCGGCGAGGCGCGATTTCGTCTCCTCCCAATCCTCGTCGGCCGGATAGAAAGGCCGCATCAGATCGATCACCTCGCCGATATGCGGTTCCGCGATCAACGCGGCTTCCGGCATGTCCCAAATTCGCGCGAAAGCCGGATTGTGCAGCTTCATCTTGCCGTCCGACCCGAACACCGCGACCCCTTCTTGCAGATTGTCGAGCGTGGCGCGCTGCACGGCGATCAGCGTGTTGTAGGAGCGTTCGAGGGTGAGCCGGTCGGTCACGTCCTCGAACGCGAACAGCAAACCGCCCAGCGGGTGCGCAAGACACCGCTCGCGCAACGTGGTGCCGTCGGGCAAATACATCAACTCGTCGATCGGCTCGAAGATCGAATCGAACAGCGCCACGCGCTGACGCTTGAACATGCGGAAATCGGCGAATTCCGGCAGTCGGCGGCGCTCGCGCAAGCTTTCCAGCACCTCGCCGTATTCCGGCTCGGTCGCCAGCCAATCCTCGTCGACGCGCCACAGCCGCGCATAGGCCGAGTTCGCGTATTTGAGCCGCTTGTCGGCGCCGAAAATCGCGATCGCGACCGGCATCGTTTCCAGCACCGTGCCTTGCGCGCCGATATGGCGAGCGAGTTCGATGCCCGATTCCTCGCGTTCGGTCTGGTCGACGGCCATGCCGATCGTGCCGCCATCGGGCAGCGGCGCCTCGACGAAATCGTAAAGCCGCCGGGCGCCGGCAACGATCAGGTGCCCCGAATCGCTTTGCGACGTGCGCGCGGCCAGCGCCAAGCGCGCGAGGGCCGAAAGCTTGCGTCCGATCGCCTCGCCGCCGAGCGTCGCGATGCCGTCGATGAAGTCGCCGCGCTCCGCCCCGCCGGCGCCGGCATAGGCGGTATTGCACCACGTCAGGCGCTGTTCGGAGTCGCGCCGCCACAAGGGGACAGGCAGCGCGTCGAGCGCGGATTCGAGACGGCGGAGCGCGTCTTCGGCGGCTTCGCGTTCGACGCGCTGGAGATTGGCGCGCACCGAAATCTCGCGCTTCTCGGCTTCCGACGCGGCCGCGCGCGCTTCGGCGGCGGCGGCACGGCCGCGCTCGCGCCACACCCAATAAAGGGCGGCGGCGAGCGCGAAGGCCAAGCCGGCTAGGGCGAACTCCATGGGCGGGCAGTGTAGGGAGCGGCCCCGCGTCGCGCCAAACGAAAACGGCCGACGGGTCACCCCGCCGGCCGTGCCGGTCTTTCGCCGAAGCGAGAGACTTAGTAGCGGTAGTGGTCGGCCTTGAACGGGCCCTGCTGCTCGACGTTGATGTACTTGGCCTGGGCCGGGGTCAGCTTCGAGAGCTTCACGCCGATCTTTTCCAAGTGCAGGGCAGCGACCTTCTCGTCGAGATGCTTGGGCAGCGTGTAGACCTTGTTGGCGTACACGCCCTTGTCGCGCTTCGTCCACAGCTCGATCTGGGCGAGCGTCTGGTTCGAGAACGACGACGACATCACGAAGCTGGGATGGCCGGTGGCGCAGCCCAGATTGACGAGACGGCCTTCGGCAAGCAGCAGGATCCGCTTGCCCGAGGCGAGCTCGATCTCGTCGACCTGCGGCTTGATGTTGTTCCACTTGAAATTCTTCAGGCCGGCGACCTGAATTTCGCTGTCGAAGTGGCCGATGTTGCACACGATCGCGCGATCCTTCATCGCGCGCATATGGTCCACCGTGATGACGTCGATATTGCCCGTCGCCGTCACGAAGATGTCGCCGCGCGGGGCGGCGTCTTCCATCGTCACGACCTCGTAGCCTTCCATCGCCGCCTGCAGCGCGCAGATCGGATCGATTTCGGTGACGAGCACGCGCGCACCCGACTGGCGCAGCGACGCGGCCGAGCCCTTGCCCACGTCGCCGAAGCCGGCGACGACGGCGACCTTGCCCGACATCATCACGTCGGTCGCGCGGCGAATGGCGTCGACGAGCGACTCGCGGCAGCCGTACAGGTTGTCGAACTTCGACTTGGTGACCGAGTCGTTGACGTTGATCGCCGGGAACAGCAGCGACCCGTCCTTCTCCATGCTGTAGAGGCGATGCACGCCGGTCGTCGTTTCCTCGGTGACGCCGCGGATCGCCTTGCCGACTTTCGTGTACCAGCCCGGCTGTTCCTTCACGCGCTTCTTGATCGCGGCGTAGAGGACTTCCTCCTCCTCGTTCGTCGGGTTGGAGACGACCTTGAGGTCCTTCTCCGCCTTCATGCCGAGATGGATCAGCAGCGTCGCGTCGCCGCCGTCGTCCAGGATCATGTTCGGCACGCCGCCATCGGCCCACTCGAAGATCTTGTGGGTGTAGTCCCAATACTCGACCAGCGTTTCGCCCTTGATGGCGAAGACCGGCGTGCCGGCCACGGCGATCGCGGCGGCGGCGTGATCCTGCGTCGAGAAAATGTTGCACGACGCCCAGCGAACGTCGGCACCCAGCGCCTTCAGCGTTTCGATCAGCACGCCGGTCTGGATCGTCATATGCAGCGAGCCCGCGACGCGCGCACCCTTCAGCGGCTGCGAAGGACCGTACTCGGCGCGGATGGCCATCAGGCCCGGCATTTCCGATTCGGCGATCGACAGTTCCTTGCGACCCCACTCGGCGAGCGAGACGTCCTTGACGATGTAATCGGCCATGATGCGGCGTTTCTCCGGTGAAAAGCGGGATCGAGCGCGTTCAACGCGCGGACCCGGCGGGGAATTCCAAGGCGAGGCTTATAGCCGCCGGTCCCGGCACCCTCAACACGAAAAGGACCATGAGCCAAGCCATTCAAAAATCGTTGTAATTCCGGGTATGGCGGAGCCGGGCGCCGTGCGCATATGCTATGAAGTCAAGTCTTCGCCACATCCCGATTCTCGGATCCGTCATGACCGGCACACCGACCAGCCCCAAGCCGCATTATCGCGTCGAGTTCGCCGCTTACCCGATTCTGGTCGTCGAAGACGATCCGGTCATGCGCCGCACCTTGATCCAGATGCTGCGCAATATCGGCTTCTATCAGATTCACGATGCGGCCGACGGCGAGGCGGGGATCGCCGCGCTCAAATCCATGGCGCATTGCGACGTGGTCCTTTCGGACATCACGATGGCGCCGGTCGGCGGCTTGAAGTTTCTCGAGCGCGTGCGCACCGAATTGCAGCCGCCCGCGCGCGACGTGCCCGTCGTGTTCGTCACCGGCCATGGCGACGTCGAGACGGTCAACAAAGCCAAACGGCTGCGCCCGGCCGGCTACGTGCTGAAGCCGGTGCAGCCCGACAAGCTCTCCGCGCGGCTGGCGAATATCCTGAATCTCAACGAAGCCCCGCCGGGTTGAGCGTGCGAGGCCGGAAGGGCGGACGGTTTTCCATCCTGGCGATGACGCTGCTGGGTTTCGGCGCGCTGATCGCCTCGATCGTCATGGGCATCGTCCGGACGCGCGAGATCGGTGCGGCGTTCGCGCGGTTGCGCACGTTCAAGCAAGTCGCCGACACCGCGAATATGATCGACCGCTCGCTGGGCCAATCGCGGCTGTCGGCGCGCGAATTCCTGGGTTCGGGTGGTCTGCGCAAGGAATTCGTTCCCCCGCTGGCCGATACGCCGGTCATCTTCATCACCGGATCGGCCGACAGCGAAACCGTCAAGCGGGCGATGACGATGAAAGCGGCGGGCTACGTACTGAAACCCGTGGCGCCGGACAAGCTGTCGGCGTGCATCGCGGCGACGCTGGAATTGTCGGGCGCTTCGGCCTAGTCGGTCCCGATAGAGTCGTTGAAGCCGTCGACCAGCGCGGCGATGCGCCCGGCGTCGGATTCGTCCATCACCGCGCGAGCGCGCTGCGTGGCGGCGGAAAGATCGAGGGCGCGCACCCGGCTTTTGACGCGCGCGATCTTGATGGGCGACATCGACAACTCGCGGATACCCAGGCCCGCGAGCAGCGCCGTGTAGCGCGGATCGCCCGCGATTTCGCCGCAGATCGACACCGGGATGCGGTTACGCAGCGCCGCCTCGGCGGTGAACTGGATCAGGCGCAGCACGGCAGGATGCAGCGGGTTGTAGAGATGCGCGACCTGTTCGTCACCGCGATCGATAGCGAGCGTATACATCGTGAGATCGTTGGTCCCGAGCGCGAAGAAGTCGCACACCCGCGCCAGCGCGTCGGCCGCGAGCGCGGCACCGGGGACTTCGATCATGGCGCCGAGCGGCGGCAAACGATCGGGAATCGCGACGCCCTTTCGCACCAGCCGCCGCGCGGCCTTGGCCAGCGCCTCGCGCACCGCGACCATCTCGTCGGGCGTCGAGATCATCGGCACGAGGATCCGCAATGGCCCCAACGCCGCGGCGCGCAGAATCGCGGCGAGCTGCGTATCGAGCAACTCCGGCCGCTTGAGGCTCAAGCGGATCGCGCGCAAACCCAAGGCCGGATTCGGACCGGGAGAAAGATCGCCGAGTGCGGATGCCAGTTTCTCGCCGCCGACATCGAGCGTGCGCACGGTCACGGGCTTGCCGTTCATGCCCCGCACGATCTGGGCGAGCTGATCGTATTGCTCGTCCTCGCCCGGCACGTCGTCGCGGTTCATGAACAAGAACTCGCTGCGCAAAAGCCCCACGCCCGCCGCCCCCGACGCGACGGCGAGTTCGACCTCGCGCGGCAATTCGAGATTGGCGAGCAGCGTGAACGGCACCGAATCCTTCGTGATCGCGGGCAGCTTCGCGGTGCGCGCCAGACGCCGTTCGGCCTTTTCGAATTCCTGGCGCTTCTTTTCGTACTTGGCGAGCGTCGCGGGCGTCGGACGCGCGATCACGCGCCCTGCCTCGCCGTCCAAAATCACCGCGTCGCCGGGCTTCACGGCGCCGACGAGTTCCGGCACGCCGAGGACGGCGGGCAGCCCCAACGCGCGCGCCATGATGGCCGTGTGGCCTTCGCGTCCGCCGATCATCGTGGCGAAACCGCCGATCTTCTCGGGATCCATCACGGCCGTATCGGCGGGCGTGATTTCCTCGGCCACCACGATCGCCCCGTCGGGTACGTTCTTGAAGGCACCCCAAGGGGTCTGGGTGAGGTTGCGCATCAGACGCCCGGCGACCTCGCGCACTTCCTGAACGCGTTGCGCGAGATAGGAATCGTCCATCGCCTCGAAGGCTTCGGCGATCGCTTCGGCCTCGGCGCGCACCGCGCTTTCCGACGCCAACAAGTTCTCGGCGATGCGCTTCTCGACCCCGCGCACGAGCCGCGATTGGGAGAGCATCTGCGTGTGCGCGTCGAGCAGATGACCGAGTTCCTCGGCCGCCTCGGCGGGCAGCGCCGCGGTTTTGCGTTTGAGTTTCGCCAGCTGCTTGAGGCTGACCTCGACGCCAGCGCGAAAGCGCTTCAGCTCGCCTTCGACTTGATCGGGGGCGACGCCGCACTCGGCGATCGCGAATGTTTCGACCCCGTGCACGTAGGCCGGGCCGATCGCGATGCCGGGCGAAACGCCAAGCCCGTCGAAAACGGCCATCCCTTCGCCGCGGGGCTTGCGCGGTTTCGATCCGCGCGACGCCGGGCGGGTGGCGGGCACGTCAATCCTCGTCGAACTTGGCGGCGATCAACGCGGCGATCGCGTCGACCGCCTTGGCGGCGTCCGCCCCGGCGGCGCTGACCGTCACGGTGCAGCCTTTACCAGCCGAGAGCATCATCAGCCCCATGATCGACAGGCCCGAGACGGTGTTGCCGCCCTTCGTCACCTGGATATCGGATTGGAATTCGCCGGCGAGCTTGACGAACTTCGCCGCGGCGCGGGCATGCAAGCCCCGCATGTTGCCGATCAGACAATCGCGCGAAACGGCGCTGCCGCTCATCGCGCCCCGCCGGCGGCGGTCTTGATCTCGCCCGCCAGAAGCTGCGAGGCGACGTTGATGTATTTGCGGCCCGCTTCGCGCGCGCACTGTACGGCGGCGGCGAGCGGCTCGGTGTTGCGCACGGAGGCGAGTTTGATCAGCATCGGCAAATTCATGCCCGCGATCACTTCGACGCGCGCGCGATCCATGATCGAGATGGCAAGGTTGGACGGCGTACCGCCGAACATGTCGGTCAGGACCACCACACCCGATCCGGTGTCGCATTTGGCGACCGCGTCGAGAATTTCGGCGCGGCGCTGCTCCATGTCGTCTTCGGGGCCGATACAAACGGCGAGAACGTTCTTCTGGGGGCCGACGACATGCTCGAGCGCGGAGATGAACTCCGCCGCGAGGCGGCCATGCGTGACGAGAACGAGACCGATCATTCTGGAAAGCGTCCTTGCGCTGTCTTCACTCAACCCGCTCCGCGATCGAGATCGCGGTGAAGCAGGGTCACACGCCGTCCGCCCTGCGCCAGACGTTCGGCGAGTCGCTCGGCCACGAAGACCGAACGATGCCGCCCGCCCGTGCAGCCCACGGCAACGGTGAGATAGGATTTGCCCTCCGCCTCGAAGCGCGGCAGCAGGGCGAGGATCATGTCGGAGAGGCCGCCGAAAAACGCGGGAAAGCCCGGGTCGCGTTCGACGAATTGCGCGACCGCCGCATCCTTGCCCGACAATGGCTTCAGATCCGGCCGATAATGGGGATTCGACAGGAAGCGTACGTCGAACACGAGATCGGCTTCGCGCGGCAGGCCGTTGCGGTAGGCGAAGCTGACGACCGACAGCGCCAAGCCTTGCGGCGCGTCGAGCGCGAAACCGTCCTGCACCAGATGCTTGAGCTGGTGCGGCGGCAGCGCCGTCGTGTCGATCACCTTGTCGGCGCGCCCGCGCAAGGGTTCGAGCAGCCGGCGTTCGGCCTTGATGCCGTCGGCGAGCGGCCGATCGGCTGCGAGCGGATGGCGCCGACGCGTTTCGGTGAAGCGGCGCGCGAGCGTTTCGTCCTCGCAGTCCAGATAGAGCAAGCGCGCGTCGAGGCTCTTTTCCGCGACCAACCGGTCGACCGCCGCGACGAAGGCGGGAACGTCGAAATCGCGCGTCCGCGCGTCGACGCCGATCGCCAGCGGGCGCGCCTTGCGGTCGGCGACGTCGGGCAACACCAAATTGGCGAGCAGCGTGAGCGGCAGATTGTCCACCGCCTCGTAACCTTGATCCTCCAGCGCGCGCAGCGCGGTGGAGCGCCCCGCTCCCGACAACCCCGTCACCAGCACCACCCTGCGCCGGGCGGCCGGGGCGCTGTCGGTGTCGTTGGATGCGGAGAGAACGGCGGCCATGGCGTCGATGCTCAGGCGGCGAACAACGCGCCGGCGGCGGCTTGCCGGGCGGCGGCAGCGACCTTCGCCGCCGCTGAAACCTCGAACGGATCCATCGCGAGCAGCGGGACGGCGACGCCCAGATGGTCGCGGAAGCGCGCGGAAGGCAATCGTTCGACCGCCGCGCGGCCGACCAAGTCGATCGCGAGGCCGATTTTGGCTACATCTTCCGTTTCGACGCGCAAGATCCCGACACCCCGTACTTCCAAAAGCCCCCGGATCGACCGCGGGCATCGCGCCATCAACTCGCCGTCTTCGCGCGTCAGATCGACGCGGTCATCCGCAATCAAACGCGCTTCGGTTTGGATCATCCTAAAAGCCAGGTCGGATTTCCCGCTGCCCGACGCACCGCACAATAAAACGCCAATCCCGGCGACTTGGACACAGCTCGCGTGCAGTTGAAGGGTCGAGGCCGTTGGCACCGCAAAAAGGTTGGAGGCTTTGTAGGGGCTTGTCAATCCGACTCGACGCTTATGCACAGGGCTTGGGCATATCGACGGCACAGCCGATTTCGGACTGAAAAGAACTGAAACATATTATATTACAATATATTAAGATCGCTCGGCGGCGCTTGGGCAAAGCCCCCGTTAATCTTGGTTAATCAGAAACTCGACTGCCGAACTGCGGTCCCGGCAAAACCCGCCGATTTGGACTACTTTTGTATCCACATCCGGTCCGAGGGCTTTGTGACCCTTCAGTTTTATTTAATTCCCCCATCGCGATATTTCGTCACGCCTGGGGTGTAGCGGCGACGGCGCCCCAAACTTTTCCTTTTTTCGGGAGCGGGAATGCGCGCGGGCGCGACATTGGGCATCGGCTTTCGCATCGCTGCGAGCTACGCGCTCATTTTGTGCGTGCTCGCGGTCGCGGGCTGGGTCGGCTATGTCGGACTCCACGAGGCGCGCGGCCTGTTCGGCCAAGTCGATGCCGCCAATCGGAACGTCATCCGCGCGGCGCAGCTGAACGCGGATTTCGAGGAATTGCGCCGTTTGGTGCAGTCCCACGCCGCACGCGGCGGCGCAAGTTCGCGCGAAGCCGTCGCGACGCGCTCGACGCTGCTGACCGGCGATCTGCAACGTCTGGAGGCGCGTGCCGGGACGCCGGCGTTCCGCGCGAATCTCGGCCGGCTGATCCTCGACTACGAACGCTACCGTGCCGTCGTGTCGAGGATCGTCGAGCTGCGCCATAGCTATACCGGGCTCGTCGACGACTGGCTGGATCCGGCCGCGTTGATCGCGCGGCAAAAACTGACGCAAGCTTTCGAAGACGCGGTCCGGGCCGAGGCGCCCGGACTCGTGCGCGAACTCGGCCGCGCGCAGGACAATTTGGGCATCGCGCGGGTGCGGATCGCGCGTTTCCTGGGCGATCCCACGCAAGCCTACTTGCTGCACGCGCTCGAAGCGCTCGCAGCGGTGGAGGAGAATCTCGGCCGCGCGCGCGAAGCCGCCGATGCCGGCGGCGCCAGCCTGACGGCGGCGATCGAGGCGACCGCCCCGCTTCCCCGGATGCTGGTCGACGCGGGCGACGTCGTGCAGCAGCTCGACGCGCTGCTGCGCGAGAGCGAACAGCCGCTGGGAGAGGCGATCGGCCAAGGCTTCGACCATCTTTTCCTTACCGAAGTCGACGCGTCGCAAGCGAAGACCGACGCGGCCGCGGCCACCGTCACCGGCACGGCGTCCACGATCGCGCTGATGTCGTTCGTCGCGTTGCTGGCGGGATTGCTGGTTGCGGCGCTGGTCGCACGCAACATCACCCGGCCTTTGGCCGACATGACGGCAGCCATGCGCCGTCTCGCCAATGACGGCCTCGACGTGACGATCCCCGCGCGCGACCGCGGCGACGAAATCGGCCAAATGGCGCAAGCGGTCGAAGTGTTCCGCGACAACGCGCATCGCGTGCGGAAAATGGCGGCCGAACGCGCGGCGCTGGAGGCACGCGCGGCCGAGGAGCGGCGCGTCGCGACGGCGCATCTACGCGAAGCGTTGAGCCGCGCGGAAAGCGCGGATCGCGCCAAAGGCGCATTTCTAGGCCGCATGAGCCACGAGTTGCGCACGCCGCTCAACGCGATCATCGGTTTCGCCGAATTGATGACGCATAAGGTGATGGGTCCGATACCCGACATTTACGCCGAATACGCGCGCGACATCATCGACAGCGGACGGCATCTGCTGGCCCTGGTGGAACGCGTGCTGGAGGTTTCGCGCCTGGGCGGCGCAGCGCGCGAATTGGATTGCGTGCCGGTCGATCTCGATCTGCTGCGGCGCGACGCCGCGCGGATGGCCGCGCGCGACGTCGCCAAGGCGGACGCGACGATCGAAATGACGGGCGCGTCGGCGCAGGCGATCGGCGATTCGGTCGCGGTCCGGCAGATACTGGTCAATCTCGTCGCCAATGCGGCGCGTCACGGCAAGCGTGGCGGCAAGATCGAGATCGCGCTGGGCGAATGCCAGAACGGTCAGGTGCAGATCGTCGTTCTCAACGAGGGCGATCCGATCGACGAGGCGATTCTGCGGGCGATCGGCACGCCGTTCATCGGCGGCGGCCGGTCGGAAGTCGCGGGCGGCGGGGCCGGCCTCGGCCTCGCGATTTCCGTCGAACTCGCGCGGCTGATGGGCGGAACGCTCACGCTCGCCAACACGCCGACGGGCGCGCGCGCGGAGCTGACGCTGCCCGCGTCGCGGGAGCGTCCGGTTCCCGCCGCCGCCTAAGCGACCGGCAATCTGACCGTGAATCGGGCCCCTTGCGCGTCGATTCGGTTCGACGCCGCGATCGTGCCGCCATGCGCCTCGACGATCTGGCGCGAGATCGACAGGCCGAGACCCGAATGGGTCCCGAATTTTTCGCCCGCCGGGCGTTCGGAATAGAAGCGATCGAAGATCGCCTCCAGCTTGTCCTCGGGGATGCCAGGGCCTTCGTCGTCGATCTCCACGACGATCCAGCCGCGATCGCGAGCGGCGCTCACCCGGATCCGCGCGCCGGGCGGCGAGAAGGATTGCGCGTTGCCGATGACGTTGCGGAACACCTGCGTCAGGCGGTCGGCGACACCCGACACGAGCAAGCCGCCGCCCGCGGGCCCTTCATAGACGGGCTTGGCTTGGCCTTCCTTGGCGACGGCGGCGAGCGCGTCGCACAGGCCTTCGAGCAAGGCGGCGATATCGAGCGTCTCGGCGTCGGCGCGCGACAGTTCCGCGTCGAGACGCGAGGCCCCGGAGATGTCGGTGATCAGCCGATCGAGGCGCTGCACGTCGTCGAGAACGATCGCCATCAGCTTCTCGCGCACCGCCGGATCGGGGACGCGCGCGGCGGTCTCAACGGCCGACTTGAGCGAGGTCAGCGGATTTTTCAGCTCGTGCGCCACGTCGGCCGCGAAACGGTCGATCGAATCGAGGCGGCGCGCGAGCGCTTCGGTCATCGCGCGCAGACTGGCCGACAGATCGCCGATTTCGTCGCCGCGCTTGGAAAGGTCGGGGATGGCGGTGGCGAGCGCCTGGGCCGCCCCCAGCGTGCCGCCGATCGACGTGCGCCCGCCCAGGCGCACGCGTTCGGCGGCGCGCGCCAACCGGCGGATCGGCCGCGCGATCGTACCCGCGAGATAGAGCGAGATCAGAACCGTGATCGCGAGCACCCCGGCGGTCAGGTGGAGAATGTCGCGGCGCACCGCGCGCAAGCTGTTCTCGACGTTGAGTCCGTCGCTGGTAAGCTGCAGCGCGCCGAGCACCTGGCGGAAGCGCTGTACGGGCACGGCGACGGAGATCGATAAATGACCGCCGGCGTCGCGCCTGATCGCGGCGCCGGTTTCGCCGCCGAGGGCGGCGACCGCCTCCTCGTAGTCGCGGGCGCTGGTCTGCGCGCGCTCGCGATACAGCGGCAGGTCGAGATCGCCGGGACCGATGCTCCCGGAAAGGAGATCGATCGCGGCATCGAGCGCCTGCTGCAGAACGTTGGGCGGCGCGCCGGGCGGCAGCAGAATATCGATGTCGACCGAGAACGAGCCGGAGCCCAGCATGCGCGTGTCGGCCAGAAGCGTGCCGTCGAAATCGTAGAGCCGCGCGCGCAGACGCGCGGGCTCGACCAGACGGCGCAGCACTTGACGCGAAGCGTCGGGCGCCAGGCGGTCGTCGGCTTCCTCGTCGTCCGTTTCGGCGATCGACACCGCCGCTTCGCCTAGCGCCGCCGCGATGATGCGGCCTTGCGTGGTGAGCGCTTCCATTTCCGCCGCGATCAGGCCGCGGCGGAAATCGTCGAGATAGAGCACGCTCGCCGCCAGGAGCAGCAACGGCACCATGTTCAAGAAGAGGATTCGCCGCGTCAGCGGCGAGAAGCGCCGGCGCGGCCCGGGACGTGCGGCCATGACGACGCGATATTAGCGGCGGATCACTTTTCTTTGTAGCGATAGCCGAGACCGTAGAGCGTCTCGATCTGCGAGAACTCCGGATCGACGGCTTTGAACTTCTTGCGCAAGCGCTTCACGTGGCTGTCGATCGTGCGGTCGTCGACATAGATCGATTCACCGTAGGCGAGATCCATCAACTGATCGCGGCTCTTGACCATGCCCGGCCGCTGGGCGAGCGCCTTCAACAGCATGAACTCCGTCACGGTCAGCGTGACCGGCGTGCCCTTCCATTCGCAGGCGTGGCGCTCGACGTCGAGCGTCAGATCGCCGCGCTGCATCGGCGGTTCGGCCGCCGGGCCGGAAGCGGGGCCGGTCACGCCCTGGATAAGATCGCGCCGGCGCAGCAAAGCGCGGATGCGTTCGACGAGCAGTCGCTGGGAGAACGGTTTGGTGATGTAGTCGTCCGCCCCCATGCGCAATCCCATCACCTGATCGACCTCGTCGTCCTTGGAGGTGAGGAAGATCACCGGCATCGCGGACTTCTCGCGGATGCGTTCGAGCAGCGTCATCCCGTCCATGCGCGGCATCTTGATGTCGAGCACGGCGAGATCGGCGGGTTCGGCGCCAAGCGACTTGAGAGCTTCGACGCCGTCGGAGAAAGCGCGGACCTTGAAGCCTTCGGCTTCCAACAGCACCGTGACGGAGGTCAGGATGTTGCGGTCGTCGTCGACCAGAACGATGGTGCGTTGGCCCGGGGCGGCGTTCATCGGCGGTTGGGTCGCAAGGTTTGCGGTTTCGGCGATCGCGAGGGACATGTTTTCGGACCTTCCGGTGCCTATGGTCAAGCTCGCCCGTGACGATGCGCCGCGAACATGGCGGAAAATTGACGCCCCCTAGCCCTTTTCCGGGCGGGACAAAAACGGCAAGATCGCCCGCGAATGACCCAAAAAACGCCCGAAACGGCCGAAGACTTCCTCGCCGCCGCGCGGCATCTGGTGCGCGGGCGGGACATGGCGGTTCTCGCCACCGTCGCCAGGCCCGACATCCCCGAAGGCGGCGCCCCTTACGCGAGCTTGGTGCAGGTGGCCTTCGATCACGACGCGGCCCCGCTGCTGCTGATTTCGGGCCTCGCCGATCACACCAAAAATCTGCTGAAGGACGGGCGCGTGTCGCTGCTGTTCGACGGCACGCGAGGCCGCGCCGAGCCGCTAACCGGTCCGCGCGTCAGCCTGATGGGCGCCGCCGCCCCGACCGGCGACGCGCGCCATGCGCGCCGCTACCTCGCCCGGTTTCCGGGCGCCGAAATGTACGCCGGCTTCAAGGATTTTTCCTTCTGGCGGGTCGAACCCGGCCGCGCGCATCAAGTCGCGGGTTTCGGCAAGATCCAGTGGTTCGAGCGTTTCGCGATCGAAACGGCGCCCGCGCTGATCGCGGCCGAGGCGGAGATCGTCGCGCACATGAACGAAGATCACGCGGACGCGGTGCAGCTTTACGCGAAACTCGCGGGCGAAAACGGCGAGGGCTGGGTGATGACCGGCGTCGATCCGGAAGGGGCCGATATCCGCCGCCACGAAACCGGGACCGCCGCGCGAGTCGCGTTCGACAAGCGCGCGCACGACGCCGAGACGGCGCGCGTCGAGCTCGTGCGTCTCGTCAAGCGCGCGCGGGCCGGTATTTCCTGATCCAGGCCAAGCCCTCGCGCGTGGTCGTGCGCGGCTTGTATTCGCAGCCAATCCAGCCTTGATATCCGCTGCGATCGATCAGATCGAACAGAAACGGATACGCGATCTCGCCCGTATCGGGTTCGTTGCGCCCCGGCACGCCGGCGATCTGGATATGGACGATATTCGTCTTGCCGGACTCGAAGCGGCGCGCGAGCCCGCCTTCGACCATCTGGCAATGGTAGAAATCCATCTGCACGCCGAGATTGGCAGCGCCGACTTCCGCGACGATCGCGTGCGCTTGGTCCTGGCGGTTCAGGAAATAGCCGGGCATGTCGATCGGGTTGATAGGCTCGATCGCCAAGCGCAAGCCCGCCGCGCCCGCTTGTTTGGCCGCGAGCTTGAGATTGGCGATATAGGTCGCGTGGCAGCGCTGGATATCGGCGCCTGCGGGCGCGCAGCCCGACATGATATGGACGAGCGGCGCGTTCAACGCGCAGGCATATTCGAACGCGACGGGCAGAGTCGCGGCGAATTCGGCTTCGCGGCCGGGCAAAGCCGCAAGACCGCGCGCGCCACCGTCCCAATCGCCCGCCGGACCGTTGACCAGCGCCACTTGCAGCTTCGCCGCTCGCACGGCGGCGCCGAGTTCGTCCGCCGGCCGGACATAGGGGCGCAAGAATTCGACCCCTTCGAAACCGTCTTGCGCGGCGGCGCCGATCCGGTCGAGAAGCGGAAGATCCGTGTAAAGCCAGTCGAGATTGGCGCAAAAACGCGGCATGGCGATGCGGCCTCGCGAAAATCGGCACCGCACGCCGCGCCACGCGCGGCGGAAAAGGCGCCCGGAAACGAAAAGCTCCCGGGCACCCTACCAAAAATCCGCCGGTCTATTCAGCGGCGGCGAGCAGCGCAAGCGCGCTGGCGCGACGGCCGCGGCCGCGCACCGCACGACCGACGAAATATTCGAGCAGCGCGACGCGCAGCGCCGACGACCGCGCGCGCGGGCGGTCGAACACGCCGCGCGCTTGCGCCCATTCGGCGGGCGATTGCCCTTCGAGCTTCGCCGCATCCTGCAACGCGCGCCAGAAGGAAGGTTCGAGACGAACGGAGGTGCGGCGATCGGAATCGACGCGGAAGGTGCGCGGACGGTTGGCGGTGACCGGCGGTTGGCGGCGTTTGGCGGAACGCGAGGTGGGCATGATGTCTCCGTCGCAGTGGGATGGGACGAACGCCCGGCGATCGAGGGCCGGGCGAAGCGTCATACAGTTGTGGCACTCATGGGGACATTAGCCGCCGACGCGCGGACGATTCCGTCCCGGCGCGAACCCGCTTCCGTCCGTGCCTTCGTATGTATGTACGGCGAATCGTACTTTCGGCGCCGCCGCGCTTGACGCGCGCCCTGCGCGGATGCGACGAAACTCAAGCCAAAGCCCGTTTCGTCTCGCCCGCGCGACGGTTTGTCTCGCGACAACATCCCGAATGCACAGGCGCCCCCTTGCCCGAACTCGACCTCGTCCTTCTCGCGGCCGCAGCGACCGCCTTGTTGGTGGGCGGACTCGTCAAGGGGATCATCGGAATCGGTACGCCATTGGTGGTAATTCCGGTGCTGACGATCTTCGTCGACGTGAAACTCGCGGTTCAATTGATGGCAATGCCGCTGTTCCTGTCCAACGTGTTCCAAGGTTTTCGCGGCCGCGACACATTCGCCGTGATCGGCCGATTGACCCCCGCGACGATCGGATTGGCCGGCGGCATCGTCGTGGGCGTGATGCTGGCGGGAGAACTCCCCGACGCGACTCTGCTCGTTTTGGCGGGGGCGGCCGTGTGCGCGGGCGCCTTGGCAACCGCCCTCGCCCCCGGCTTCAAGATCCCCCAATCGATCGAGAACAGCGCGGGCTTCGCGGCGGGCGCTTTGGGTGGCGTGCTCGGCGGCTTGACCACGTTGTTCGGGCCCGCCGTGGCGCTCTACCTCACCGGCCTGCGCCTGTCGCCGGGCGATTTCGTCAAGGCGGTGTCGATTCTCTACACCGTCGGATCGGGCACTCTGTTCGTCGCGGTGCTGGGCGTACAGAGTCCGGCGGGCGACACGCTGCTGCTGTCGCTCGCCGCGTGCCCGCCGCTCTTCGCCGGTATGGTCGCGGGCGGCCGCATCCGCGGGATGCTGCCACAGGCGGCGTTGCGCGTGTTCGTGCTCGCCGTCATTTTCGTGGGCGGCGCGAACATGATCCTGCGCGGAATGTAAAACTTAGCCGATCGCCGCCGTGTCGCTACGCGTTTCGCCGCGATTGTCGGTCCATGTCACGCCGATCCTGTCGCCGGCGCCGCCGCCCCGGAATCGAAGCTGCAAATACGGGTTCTTGGAAATCGCCGGCCCCCATTGGGCGGCCATCACCGTGTTGCCGTTATGCGTGACCGCGACCTCGCGGATGAACCAGGCGGGCACGATTTTGCCGTCATCGCCCTGGCGCTGGCCGGTCTCCATTTCGTGCGTCATCAGCACGCGCACATCGACGATGCCGTCGCGGAGCGTGGCGCGGATTCGGGTGGGGCTGGTCATCGTTGCTTCTCCCCGTTCACGAACTGACCGCGCAGCCGCCGAGCGTGACGCTGACGAGGCGCGTCGCCGTCAGCACCTTGCCGTCGGCCACGACGAAAGCGACGACGTTCGACGTTTCCTGCAAACGCACGCGCGTGGCGATCTCCGGAAGCATGTTGGCGCCGACATCGAACACCGCCGACAGCGTGTTGGGATTGCGCTCGACCATCAGGCCGATCTTGGTGGTATTCGCGGCGCGGCTGACGATCTGCACCGGCACGACGGCGCCGTTTTCGGCCACGTCGGACATGAGGAGTTGCACTTGGTCCGACGCCGCGGGCTGGGCCAAGCCCAAAGCGCGCAAAGCTTCGGCCGCGCCCTTCGTTTCGAATGCCTTCTGGTTCCATGCCGCGACGGCGCTGCGCGGCAGGAATCCCGCCGCAATCAACGCCGCCAGGGCGCCGCCGGTTTTCAGCGCCCGCCGGCGCGTAGGTTCGAAGCCGCGCATCTCGAAATCCGCTCCTGGTCGCATCCGCCGAAGATGGGATCGGGGCGTGGCGGGCGCAATGGCGAGGATCATAGCCGCCAGCCCCCTTCCGCCGGAACAAACGAATTTGGACCCGATTTGAGAAATTTTGGGGTGCGGAAAGGCTTGCGCGAAAACTCGCCTTCCCCGAATTTCAACGGGAAATCAAAGCCGAGACATTCCGGTCAGGGGAAATCGATGAAAACGGGGCGCAACAAACGCGCGGGCCAAGCCACGCGCGCGATCCATCTGGGCTACGACCCCGCAAGCGCGCAGGGCGCCCTGACCCCGCCGATCTATCTCACCTCGACCTACGCGTTCGAATCGGTCGAACAGGGCGCGACATTGTTCCGGGGCGAGCGCGAAGGCTATATCTACGGCCGTACCAAGAACCCGACGCAATCGCTGCTCGAACAGCGCATCGCCGATCTGGAGAACGCCGAAGCGGCCCTCGTCGTCGCTTCGGGCATGGCCGCGATCTCCGCGACCTTCTGGTCGCTGCTGAGCCAGGGCGACGGGATCGTCGCGGACAAGGTCGTCTACGGCAACACCTACGCGCTGCTCGACAAGGGCGTCACGCGCTTCGGCATCGAGACGAAATTCGTCGACTTCACGAATTTGGACGAAGTCGCCGCCGCGATCGGCCCCAAGACAAAGCTCGTCTATTTCGAAACACCCGCGAACCCCAATCTTCGCGTCGTCGATATCGCGGGCGTGGTCGCATTGGCGCGCGCCAAGAACGTGCTGGTCGTCGTCGACAACACGTTCGCCACGCCGATCCTGCAGCGACCGCTCGATCTCGGCGCCGATCTGGTGATCCATTCGGCGACGAAGTTCCTGGGCGGGCATGGCGATCTGCTGGCCGGCGTGGTCGCGGGCAAAACCGAGACGATCAAGACCATCCGCATGAACGGTTTGCGGTTCCTCACCGGCGCCACGATTTCGCCCTTCGCGGCCTTCCTGATGTTGCGCGGATTGAAGACGCTGGAGATCCGCGTCGAGCGCCATTCGAAATCGGCGGCGACGATCGCCGAGCGGCTCGCCAAACACCCGGCGATCGAAACGCTGCACTATCCCGGGCTCGCGAACCATCCGCGCGCGAAGATCGTCGGGCGCCAGATGTCGGCGGGCGGCGGCTTGATCGCGTTCGAGATCAAGGGCGGCATCAAGGCGGGTATCGCCGTGATGGACAAACTCGACATCATCCGCCGCGCGGTCAGCCTGGGCGATGCGGAAACGCTGATCCAGCACCCCGCGAGCATGACGCACGCCGCCTACGAACCCGAAGCGCGCGCCAAGCACGGCATTTCCGACGGGCTGATCCGTCTTTCGGTCGGGCTCGAGAATGTCGAGGATATCTGGGACGATCTCGAACAGGCGTTGACGGCCGTCTAGACGGCCTAAGCCGGGCCTTCCGGGCGCGGCGCGGGCGGGATCTGCGATTGGCGCACCGAATTGCGGTGCAGCGTGTAGATCGCCGCCGCGACGATCATGGCCGCGCCCGCGACCGTCGCCAACGTGGGCGTTTCGCCGTACAGCCAGTAGCCGACCGCCGCCATCATCAGCAGCCGCAGATACTGCAGCGGCGCGATCGCCGACGCGTTGCCGGTGCGGAACGCCGTGGTGAACAGCAAGGTCGACACGGCCAGCAGCACCGCCAGGAGAACCACGATCGCGAGCGTGGCCGCCGAAGGCGGCACCCAGACCCACCACGCAAGCGGCCCGAAACACGCGATCAGCACCACGCTTTGAAAGAAGATCACCGTTTCGGCGGTGTCGAAGCGCGAGCCGAAGCGCAAGGTGATGACCGATACCGCGCCCGCCGCCGACCCCGCCAGCGCCAGCAGCGCGTAGAATTCGACGGGGCCCGAAAAAGGCTGAAGCATAACGCCCACGCCGAAAAAGCCGACCGCCGTCGCCGTCCAGCGCCGCCAGCCGACTTTCTCGCCCAGAAAGATCGCGGCGAGCGCCGTGATGAACAGCACCTCCGACATCTGGATCGCCGTCACGTCGGCGAAGGGGATATAGACGACGGCGGTGTTGCCGCACAGCATCGCGCAGACGGCGGCGCCGCCGCGCAGCAGATGCAGGCGCAAGCCTTGCGGATGCAAGATGGCGCTGCGATGGCGCCAAAACAGCGGCGTCATGATCAGCACCGCCAGGCATTGGCGCAAAAACAGGATTTCGACGACGGGGAGCGTTTCGGCCGCGGCGCGGATCAGCACGCCGGTGACGACGAACATGCACATCGCCGCGAGCATCAGCAGCGACGCCGCGAAGTCTGGCGGTAACGACCGAAACTCGCGCCGCAGATTCGCCAGCCGCGCGATCGGCGAGGTGGACAAGCGTCTTCCTCCGAGAGATTGACGTTATCAATTGCCCATAACCGCCCGGACGACAAGACTTATGCGTCACTCGGTACTGGTGTTCGGCGGCGACAACACGTCGAGCGGGCGGTGGGACGCTCCGACGCCATCGACGAAGACGACATCTCCGACCGCGTTTGCCGTTCGCAATGGCAAGATCCGGCGATAGGCGTCCGACGCATACCAGGCATCGAGCGCTGTGCGATCCGCAAAGGCGATCACGATCAGATCGCCGCCGGGCCAGCGCCCTTCGATCCGGGTCAATGCGCCGCCATGAATCAAGAAGCGGCCGCCGAACGGCGCCAGCGTGGCGTCGATGGCGGCAAGATACTCGACAATGGCGTCACCAAGTTTGACGTCGTGCAAGTGGGCGATGGCGTAGCTCGGCATGGGAGCCTCACTTTGGGACGGGCTCGAGAGATGCCGATCTTGGGTCGCCGCGACGTTCGCGTCGATTAACCGCGAGGTAATTGGATTGCGCGGGCATTCGCGCGAGAATGCGGCGATGATCCTCACGGTACCCCGGTCGCCGAACGCCGCCGGCACGTTGTTGCGCGCCTGGCGGCTGCGGCGGCGTCTGTCGCAACTCGAATGCGCGCTCGAGGCGGAAATCAGCCAAAAGCATCTCAGCTTCATCGAGAGCGGCCGCGCGCGTCCGAGCCGCGAAATGGTGCTTCACCTGGCCGAGCGGCTCGGCGTGCCGTTGCGCGAGCGCAACGCCATCATGCTGGCGGCCGGCTACGCGCCGGCGTTTCCCGAGCGCGATTTGAGCGACCCCGCCCTCGCGCCCGTGCGCGCGGCGATCGCGGCGATTTTGAAAGGGCACGAGCCCTATCCCGCGTTGGCGTTCGATCGGCGCTGGAATCTGATCGAGGCAAATGCGGGTGTGGCGCGGCTGCTGACGCTCGTGACCGACCCGTCGCTGCTGCGGCCACCGGTGAACGTGTTGCGTTTGTCGCTCGCCTCCGGCGGGCTGGCGCCGCATATCGTCAATCTCGATCAATGGCGCGCGCATATTCTAGAACGCTTGCGCCAGCAAATCGGCGTCACCGGCGACCCGGACCTGGCGGCGTTGCGCGACGACCTTGCGCGTCTCGCCGGGCCCGGCGGACCGCTCGAAGCTGCGCCGGCCGAGGCGGCGGCGAGCATCGCCGTGCCGCTCCGGCTGCGCACGCCCGCCGGCGACTTATCGCTGATTTCGACGACCACGATTTTCGGCACGCCGGTCGACGTGACGTTATCGGAATTGGCGCTGGAGACGTTTTTTCCGGCCGACGAACCCACGGCCGAAGCACTCCGGACGCTCGCGGGACGGGAATGACCGCCCTTCGCGTGGTGCCCCAGGCCGGACTTGAACCAGCACGCCCTTGCGGGCAACAGATTTTGAGTCTGCCGCGTCTACCGTTCCGCCACTGGGGCCAACCAAGTCGCTGGATAGAGCGCGCGGGATCATAGGGATAGCCGCGCCCACGTCAACTTTTTTGCGGGGCCTTGCGCCGAGCCCTCGCGCGTCGTAGCCAGAGCCATGGGCCTTCGCCTTTCCGAGATCGATATCGCCGTGCTTGCGGGCGGTTTGGGCACGCGACTCGCGGGCGCCGTGCCCGGCCTGCCCAAGGTGCTGGCCCCGGTCGCCGGGCGGCCCTTCGCCGAACATTTGATCGATTGGCTGGCAAGCCAAGGCGCCAAGCGCATCGTCTTCCTGCTCGGCCATCGTGCGGAAATGGTGACGGCGCATCTGGAGGCGTATGCGCGCACCGAGATCGAATTCGATTGGTCGATCGAGCCCGAGCCGTTGGGCACGGGCGGCGCGTTGGCTTTCGCCGCATCCATGTTCCGCGGCGATCCCGTATTGGTCGTCAACGGCGATACGTTCGTCGACGCCGATCTGGGCGCCTTCTGCGCCGCCTATGCGCCGCCCGCGGCGATGCTGGCGGTCGAGGTCGACGATGCCGGGCGCTATGGTCGGCTCGACATCGCCGATGGCCGGGTGAGGCGCTTCGTCGAAAAAGACCCGGCCTTCAAAGGCAAAGCCGCGATCAACGCCGGGCTTTACCTTCTGTCGCGCGACTTGATCGGCGGCATCGCAACCGGCCGCCCGGTGTCGCTCGAACGCGACGTGTTCGAACGCTTGGCACCCGGCACGATCGCCGCCCATGTCGACGCGAAGGCGCGTTTCGTCGATATCGGCACGCCGGAAAGCTGGCAAGGGGCCGCGTCGATCGTCGTAGGATCGAAAACATGAGCGACAAGGAACCGCCGGTGCGCGTCGTGGCGCGCGAGACCGCCTTCGAGAACAAGGTCTGGCGCGTGCGCCGCGACCATATTCGCGACGATGCTGGCAACGAAGTGCGCGACTATGTGACGCTCGCCCCCAAAGCCGCACCCGACGCGTCGGAAGGCAAAGCCGCCCCCACGCAAGGTGTCGCCGTCGTCGCGTGTTCCAAAGATGGACGCATCGCGTTGCTGCGCAATTGGCGCCATCCGATCGGCCGCTGGGGCTGGGAATTGCCCAAAGGCTTCGTCGATGCGGGCGAGGACGAGCCCACCGCCGCACGGCGCGAATTGACCGAGGAAACCGGCTTCGCCTCGCCCTTCCCGTTGGTGCCGCTCGGCCTCGTCGCAGCCGAGCCGTCGAGCATCGCAGGTTTCGCCGCGTTGTTCCTGGCGCGCGACTGCAAGCCGACGGGCGCCACGCTCGACGCGGAGCTGGGTATGGGCCGCGCCACGCTGCTCGACGACGACGAAGTTCTGGCGCTGGAATCGGCGGGCGAGATCTTCGACGCGCTGACCCTGGTCGGGCTTGCGCGGGCGCGGAATCTGGCTAAGTTCCAGCCATGACTGGCACTTCCCGCCCCGTGGTTTCCCAGCCCGTCGTGCTATGCGTGCTGGACGGGTTCGGCCACCGCATCGAACGCGCCAACAACGCGATCGCCCTCGCCCGCACGCCGAATTTCGACAGACTGCGCGCCCTGCACGCACCCGCCTTCCTGGAAGCGTCCGAACGCCATGTCGGCTTGCCCGCTGGCCAGATGGGCAATTCGGAAGTCGGCCATATGAACTTGGGCGCGGGCCGCGTCGTGATGCAGGATCTCGTGCGCATCGACGCCGGGATCGAAGACGGCTCGTTCTTCAAGCGGCCGGCGTTGACAGACGCGATCGCCAAGGCGAAAGCCACCGGCGGCACCGCGCAGATCTTGGGCCTGTTGTCGCCCGGCGGCGTGCATTCGCATCAGGACCATATCGTCGCCTTCGCGCGCGCCTTTTCCGACGCGGGCGTCGCCGTCCGCATCCACGCGTTTCTCGACGGGCGCGATACGCCGCCGCGTTCGGCCGAGGGCTATCTCGCCAAATTCGAGGCGGATATCGCGGGCTTGGCGAACGCGAAGCTCGCCACGATCTCGGGCCGTTACTACGCGATGGATCGCGACAAGCGCTGGGAACGCGTCGAACTCGCCTATCGCGCGATCGTCGATGCCGACGCGCCGAAATTCGCGACCTGGCGGGACGGCGTCGCCGCCGCCTACGCCGCCGACACCAACGACGAATTCGTCCAGCCGTTCGTCCTGCCGGACTATGCGGGCATGAAGGACGGCGACGTATTGGTGATGGCGAATTTTCGCGCCGACCGCGCGCGCCAGACGCTCGACGCGCTGCTCGATCCCGCTTTCGCGGGCTTCGCGCGCCCGCGCGTCGCGAATTTCGCGGCGGCGGCGGGCATGGCGGAGTACTCGTCCGGCTTGGCCAAACGCATGACGGCGATGTACGCGCCGCAATCGCTCGCCAATATGTTGGGCGAGGTCGTGTCGAAAGCGGGGCGCACGCAGTTGCGCATCGCGGAGACGGAGAAATACGCGCACGTCACCTTCTTCTTCAACGGCGGCGAAGAGAAGGAGTGGCCGGGCGAAAAGCGCATCCTGGTGCCCTCGCCCAAGGTCGCGACCTACGATCTTCAGCCCGAGATGTCGGCGCCCGAGATGACCGACAAACTGGTCGCGGCGATTTTGTCGGGCGAGTTCGACTTCATCGTCGTGAACTACGCCAATTGCGACATGGTCGGGCATTCCGGCATCCTCAAAGCCGCGATCAAGGCGGTCGAGACGGTCGATGCGTGCCTGGGCCGCGTCGCCGAAGCGGTCGAGAAGATGCACGGCGCGCTGCTCGTCACCGCCGATCACGGCAATTGCGAATGCATGCTCGATCCCATCACCGGCCAGGCGCATACGGCGCATACGCTGAACCCCGTGCCGGTCTATGTGCTCGATTCGCGTCTGCCGGGCCGCAACGCGCCGGTCGCGGTGCATGATGGGAAGCTGGCGGATGTCGCCCCGACGCTGCTCGAATTGATGGGCTTGGTCGCGCCGCCCGAGATGACCGGGCGATCGCTGATCGCGGTTCCGGCGTGAACAAGGCGGCCACCCTCGCTTTTCTTTCTCTCTTGATCGCGGGCGAGGCCGTCGCCCAAACCAGCCCGTCCGAGCGGCTGATCGAGCTCGAGCGCCTGATGGAGCAGGAGCGCGGGCGCGAACGCGGCCTCACGCGCGAAACGCAGGCGACGCTCGCGGCGATCGCCGAGTTACGATTGAGAAGCGTGGATGCGGCGCAAGCCGCGGCGTCGGCCGAGGATGAGGCCTTCGAGATCGAAGCCCGGATCGCGGCGCTTGACGGGGAGGCGAACGGACGGCGCGCGGCGATCGACAAGCGCCGGTCGGAAATCGCGGCGACGGCGGGCGCCTTGCTGCAACTCGCCCGCCGCCCGCCCGAATCGCTGGCATTGGAGCCGCATTCGCCGCTCGAATCCGCGCGCGCGGGACTGCTCGCGTCGGCCGCCATTCCCGAGCTGGAGCGCCGGGCGGGCGAACTGCGCCGGGAACTGACCGAATTGGAAACCGCCCGCGCCGCCGCCGCCAAAGAACGCGAAAAATTGTCGAAGGCGCTGGCCGCCCTGACGGCCGAATCCGCCCGGCTCGACGCGGCGATCGACGCGCGCAACAAAGCGCTCGCGCGCCTCGCCGGCGAATCGCGCGAATACGCGATCCGGCTGGAGCGGATGGGCCGGGAAGCCCAGGATTTGCGCGATTTGGTGGCCCGTTTGGACGATCGGCCGGGCGCGGCCGCGCC